>JADMIO011564949.1_pt1 | contig 99880 bp, 99 predicted proteins | sample 8958161 | NCBI WGS metagenome assembly JADMIO01 (sample SAMN16585339, study PRJNA669376) | soil metagenome | isolation source: Crop rotation soil | place: USA: Cullars Rotation, Alabama | collected 2011
GCCGCGACTTCAAGTCACGTGAATTCCAAGCTTCGGATCCCACTGTGCTGGAAAGCGCCTACTCGACGCAGCCCGGCAACGTCGCGCTCGACGGCGACGGCCGCAACTCGCCGTTCACGGCGGCGCTGGTCAAAAGCGTCAAGGAGCCGAGCCGCAATCTCACGGCCGTGATGATCGAGGTGCGCAAGGAGGTGCTGTCGGCGACCGGAGGCCGTCAGGTGCCGTGGGACCATTCCGCCCTGACGGGCGACTTCTATTTCCACCTCGCCTCGATGCCCGGCATGGCGCGTCCGCCGTCGGCGGCATCGGAAGCGGAGAACGAGGCGCTGCAGAAGCGGTTGAAGCAGCTCGAGGACGAGCTCAAGCGCAAGGCCGATCCGCAGCAGACCGTGAAGCTGGTGGAGCTGACCAACCTCAAGGAGCGCGTGCGCCAGCTGGAGGAGGCGAACCGAGCCGACCAGCAGAAGATCTTCGATACCTATCGCAAGTACGGCCCCGCCAGCGATCCCACGGCGCGCGCCAACCTCAACCGCGAGATCGGCAGCATCCAGATGCAGATGGCGCGGCGCGGGCAGGAGCAGAAGAGCCTGCGCGAGGAGATCGCCAAGCTCGAAGCGGATGTCGGCGTCGCCGCGCAGGGGACGGGCGAGAAGGGCAAATAGCGGCGCCTGATCTTGTCCGAAGCGCGCGAAATTGCGCCTCGCGTCCCTCGCTGTATTGAAGCCCGGCGCAAGCTGGAACATAACTGCTTCCAGCGAAATGCCTTCTGGTGGTCGATGGGGAGGCGGCGGTGTTTCGGCGCATGTGTCTTGGCAAGCTCGTTCTCGCTTTGAGCCTGCTCGTATCCGTCTGCAGTCCGAGGCTGAGCGAGGCCGGCTACGTCTCGCGCCATGCGGACCGCACCGGGGTCATCGTCTTCATCCACGGGATCTTCGGCGACTCCGACAGCACCTGGTCGGGACAGGGTTCGCTGCCGTGGCCAAAAGCAATCGCCAGCGACGAGTTCTTCTCCCAGTTCGATGTCTATACGTACGCTTACCCTTCGCCGTTCGCGGCCAAGACCTATCAGCCGAGCGAGATCGCGGACATCCTGTTCGCGCAGCTCAACAGCGACGGCGTGCTGGACCATGCGCAGATCGTGCTCGTGGCGCACAGCATGGGTGGCCTGATCGCGCGGAAGCTGCTGCTGCGCTATCGAGACCGGCTGGCCGACAAGGTGAAGCTGCTCGTCTTCTACGCCACGCCGACGCAGGGCAGTCCGATCGCCAAGATAGGGGCCCTGCTCAGCAGCAATCCCCAGCTCGGCAAGATGTTTCCCATCGACGGCAAGACCGACAGCCAGCTGTTCCAGGAGCAAGTGGACTGGTTGGCGGCGCGGATCAGCATCCCGTCCTATTGCGCCTACGAGCTCAAGGACACGTACGGTGTGCGCATCGTGCCGCCAGAGAGTGCCATTCAGCTCTGCAACGCGCCCGTGATGCCGGTCGACGAGGATCATATCGGCATCGTCAAGCCGGCAGGTGTAAACGCGGTGCCTTACCTGGTTTTGAAGAGCGCCTTGAAGGATGTCGGCCTCGGTCCGAAGGTGGCATCGGGCCCGGGCTCCTTCACACCGGTTTGGCATTGGGTGCCCGCGACCCCGGATGCCGAGGCGAACAATCTCGAACTCGATCTTTCGCGGGCGCTTCATCTACAGTTGCAGCTCTTCAAGGGCGACAAGATCAACTTCGGCGCCATGCCCAATATCAAGCGGGTGCGGGTCGGCGGCGAATGGCAGACTTTTGCTCCAGACTTCGACTACAAGGTCGAAGGCGCGCAGAGCGCACGCATCGTCCCTGAATTTCAGCCGAAGATGCAGGAGGGAAAGATCACCGTGCAAATCCGCCCGGGCGAAGGCACGGGCCCATGGCCGCGGCGGCTCGATGCACCAATCCACAAGATCTGCGGCGATCTACCGGCGCACCTTTGCAAGAAATCATGACAGGGGCGTGCGCGCGAGCGCGGTAGACGTCAGCCCGAGTGCAGCGCGCTGAAGATGATGAAGGAGCCGATCATCAGCAGCGCGCTGAAGAAGATGGTGCGGAAGCGTTGCTCCGAGAGGCGGCGGCGCACGGTCTGCCCCAGCCCCATGCCGATCAGCGCCGGAATAACCGCGCCGGCGGAAAGCATGCCGAGCTCCATCGACAGCAGCTGCCGGTTGCCGAGACAAATGGCGAGTGCGGTGACAGAGGTGGCGAACAGCACGCCCATGGCCTGGATGAAGGCGTCGCGCGGCAGTCCCAGCGATTGCAGGTAGAGCACGCCCGGCACGACGAAAGCGCCGGTCATGCCATTGAGCATGCCGCTGACCACGCCGACGACGGGAGAGAGCCAGCCTTCGAAGCGGCCGGGCTGGGGCAGCTCGATGCGGGCGAGGCCGGTTACGGCGTAGAGCAGCACGATGAGGCCTAGCAGCGCGGCGAGGAGGTCGCTGCGCGATCGCGCCAGCACGGCGACGCCGGCCCAGGTGGCGAGGCATAGCGGCAGCAGGAGCGGCCAGAGCCGGCGCAGGATGAGGCGCAGATGCCCGCCGACGAAAGCCTGCCAGACGTTACTGACGAAGGACGGGATGACCAGCAGCGCCATGGCCGGCTTGAGGCCCAGCGTGACGGTGAGGATCGCCAGCGACACGGTCGGCATGCCGAGGCCTGTCACGCCCTTGACCAAGCCCGCCAGCAGGAAGGTCAGGGCGATGATGATCAGGTTCTCAGGTGTTGCCATCGCGAGTGGGGTCCTCGATGAGTCCTAAGCAGAAATAGCAGTGGGCCTGACCCACTGCTGTCAGGAGGTCTGAGACATTCCTGACGGCGTGTTGTCAGGAGCCGTCACCTAATGCGCGCGGTCCCGCGAGTGCTTCGATCCAAGCCGAAATGTCCCGCCATGGATGCGTACCTCTGGCCCATCCTCGTTCACTGCACAGTTTCAGCTTGACGAATGAACATCGGTCAATCCCAATGGAGGCTGCTGGGCGCGCGTGAGCAAGGATTGAATGTCCTGGTATCGCCATCGGGTCGAGCGGGACCTCAAGCGTTGGCAGGCGGCCGGCTGGGTCAGTGACACCGGCGCCGCGGCGATCGAAGCCGATCTCAGGACGTCGCGGTCGCCGTTCTCGGCGGCGCCGATCCTGGCCATCCTCGGCGCAGTGCTGTTCGGCTTCGCCGTGATGAGTTTCGTCGCCGCCAACTGGTCAGCCATGTCGAAGCTGACGCGGCTGCTGCTCCTGCTGGTGACGCTGTGGGGCTGCTACGGCGCCGCGGCCGCGCTGATCCAGCGCCAGCTGCAGGCTTTCGCGGGCGCGGCGATCCTGGGCGGTATCGCCGTCTATGGCGCCTCCATCATGCTGATCGCGCAGATGTACCACATGGAGGGCAACCCGCCCGACGCGATCCTGATGTGGGCGCTCGGCGCGCTGCTGGCGGCCGTGCTGCTGCAATCCAATGCCGCGCTCGCCGCAACCTTCGTGCTGATCAGCGTGTGGACCTGCTGGGAGCGGGGGCTGGCGCTGACGGCGCACTGGTCGTTCCTGGTCGTGTGGGCGATCGCCACCGCTGCCGTGGTGTGGATACGCTGGCGGCCGGGCCTGCATCTCTCCGCGCTCGCCCTGGTGCAATGGCTGGTGCCGCTCGGCTACCTGCTGTGGGACCACCACGCGCACTGGCTCGTGCTGATGGTTGGCCTCGCGGTGGCGGCGGGCGCCGCTGCCGGCGCGGAGCAGATCGACCGCATCTCGCCGATCTCGGGGCTGCTGTTCTGCTATGGCCTGATCGTAGCCTTCGCCGGGCTCTACAACATGCAGTTCATCGAGGGACGCATTTTCTATGGCTCCCACGACACGGAATCGATCCAACGCCTCGTGCTGCTTGCAATCCTGGCGCTGGCCATGCTGCTCGGCGCCATGCTGTGGGCCATCAAGACGGACAATCGCGGCGCGCTGTGGCTGGCCTATACGGGCTTTGCCATCGAGATCTTCACGCTGTACGTGCGCACCTTCGGCACGCTCCTGAACACCTCGCTGTTCTTCCTGGTGGCGGCGCTGCTGGTGAGCGGGCTCGCCTGGGTCGCCTACCGGCTGCATCAGCGCCGGACGCCGGCGGGAGCCTCGGCATGATCGACACTTTCCTTCGCGAAGCAGCTGCCTTCATCCGCACGCGCGTGATGCTGATGGTGGCGATCGTCGCGCTCATCCAGACCGGCGTGCTGGCGGGCATGGTCATCGACCGCACGCGCCTGCTGAAATCGGGGCGCGAGATCACGCTGCCAATCGTGCCGGTCGACCCGCGCGACCTGTTCCGCGGCGAGTACATGCGCCTCGCCTACGAGGCGAGCAACGTGCCGGCGCGGCTGCTGGAAGGCCCGCCGCCGAAACGCAACGCTGCCTTCTACGTCGTGCTGGAGAAGAAGGAGGGCGGCGCCTGGCAGCCGGTGAAGCTGTCGCGCTCCATGCCGAGCGAGACCTCGCCCGACCGCATCGTGCTCAAGGCGCGCGACAGCCGGGGTTGGCCGGCGAATTTCAGCGCCGACGCGATCCTGCGCGTGCGCTATGGCATCGAGAGCTATTTCGTGCCGCAGGGCGAGGGACCGCGTCTCGAGCAGCTGGCGCGCGACAAGAAGCTGGCCGCGCTGGTGGCGGTCGACCGCGGCGGCAATGCCGCCATCAAGGGCATCCTGATCGACGGGCGGCTGCAGTACGAGGAGCCGCTGTTCTAGGCGCGCCGATCTCGGGCATCGCGAAGCGGCCCCGCGTCATCGGCTTCCAGATGCCTTTGCGCTGGCGATCCCGGCGCCGCGTGCTAAGAAGCAGCCGTAACGCGAGTTCAGGGAGAGCGCCATGACCATCAAGCGGCACGAGCCGTCGAAGATCTATTCCAAGGTCGTCGAGGCCAACGGCTTCGTCTTCACGGCCGGCATCGTCGCAGACGATCCCAAGCAGGACGCCAAGGGCCAGGCGCAGCAGATCCTGAAGGAGATCGACCGCCTGTTGAAGGTGGCGGGTACGGACAAGACCAAGGTCGTCTCCGCCACCATCTGGGTGACCGACATCCGCCTGCGCGAGAGCATGAACGAGGCCTGGAACACCTGGACGGGCGGCGAGAACCTGCCCGGGCGCGCCTGCGTCGAGGCAGCCCTCGCCGATCCGCGCATGCTGGTGGAAATCGCCGTCGTCGCCGCCAAGTAAGGCGGTAGCGCGCGCAACTGCCCAATTCCTGACTTCGAGACGAAGCATTTGCGCCCAGTGTGACGCAAAAGCTGCGAGCGGGGAAAATTTGCCGTCTGCGACCCCGCGCCAATCGCCCGGCGCGACGGAATCGGGCAGCGTTTGCGCTACATCTCAATCGGCCGGTAGCAATCAGGGGTGGGGAGCCATGAAGAGGATATTCGTATGCGCCGGTGCTTTGGCTCTGGCGGCTGCGCTCATGCCGGTGCCGGGCGCGCGCGCCCAGGATGCGGGGCTGGCCGGGCTGCACACCTGGGTGAGGGTGGGCGGCAAGACCTGCATGGCCGACCACTATCATGACGGCAGTGGCAGCGGCAGCACGCGCGCGCGGGCGCAAGCGTCCGCGATCCGCGCCTGGATCGATTTTACGTCGTGGGAATATGGCAGCCGGTGGGGCAGCTACGGGGCGGCCGTCGGCAAGTCGATGAGCTGCAACGGCAGCGGCGGCAGCTGGAGCTGTAACGCCTCGGCGCGACCCTGCCGCTATCGCTGAGGCTGCGCGCAAACGACCAACCATCAGACCAAGCGTGCGGCGAGCGGGCGGAGCATGCGCCGGGGCAGCCGCCACAGCGCCGTGACATACCAGGCGACGGGCCCGCGCGGCGCGAAGCCCGCGGCGCCGGCAATGGCGCGACGGACGGCCCGCGGCAGGGCACGCGGCGAATAGGGTCCGGCACCGCAACGACGGCGCAGGATGCCGGCGAGGTCGGCATGCGGGCTGCCGCGGCTGAGGCGGCCGAGCGCGGGCACGCGCTCTAGAATCTCGCCGAGGCTGCTTTTCGCGCGCACCGCCAGCGTCGCCATGCTCACAGCGCCGAGACCCGGCAGCATGGCGCACACGCGGCGCTGATCGAGCCCGCATCGACGGGCTGCCTGTGCCGCCAGGGTGCGGCTGCGGTCCTTGGAGCCCAGCAGCAGCCCCAGGATGGCGTTGCCGTGGGAGCGTGCGGCCTCGTCGCGGAAGAGGTCGGCCCGGTCGAGATAGGCGGCATGGTCGCTGCCGCCGAGCGCCTCGACGAGATCGGCGAGCCCGCCGCGCGAGAGCGTGTGGGTCTCGATCCGGCGTGTCAGTTCGGGCAGGACGGCGCGCATCACGGCTTCGGCCTGGGCTGGCGTGATGTCGAACGCCGCCGCGAGGCGAGCGGCAACACCCTCGCCCTGCACGTTGCGCAGCGTGTCGTGCATCTGCATGGGCTCCCGGCCCTCCCGTCCCGGGGCGGCGGCCCCGGCAGGCGCGCCTTATCGGTTGTTGATTGCCGCCCATCAAGACCGGCGTGCGGGTAGGGCGCAAGCGAAAACAGCGCCGCCGCGCAGCGCTGTGAGTTGGCGCCGTTCAGAACGGATTCCAGGAGGCCTTGGGCGTGAAGCGGATGTAGCCGATGTTGGCGCCGAGCCGCAGGCCGAGGCCGGAGCGGATCGGCGCCATGACGACGGTGCCGTTGGTGACGAGCGTGGCACCGACGCCGCCGACGAGATAGGCCGAGCCGTCGATGCCGGTGAAGGCGGCGTAGAGCTCCTCGGGCGACTGCAGCTTGTAGATCAGGAACAGCGTCTTGGAACCGGCGGCGCCGACGTCGGTGCCGATCGACGGTCCGTGCCAGAAGATCTTCTGCGTGCCGCCGCCGCGCATGTAGAGCGTGCCGTCGCCGTAGCGCACGCCGGCGAGGAAAGCGCCGCCGCCCTCGGTGCCGAGCACGTAGCCGGCGGGCCGGCCGCTCTTCTTGAAGAGGTGCTCGATGACGGCGGCGAGGTTGGCGGAGACCTTGCCGAACAGGCCTTCGCTCGCCGCCATGATCTCCTGGATGGAATAGCCTTCCTCCTCGGGTGCGAGTGGCGGCACGGCCTGGGGACCCGGCGAGGGCTGCAGCACGGCGACATCGCGCTCGCGCGGCGGCTCCGTGGTCTTGGTGGACCAGCCGCTGCTCTGCGGCGGACGTGCGGGCGGACCGGCGGCGGACGGAGGCGGCGCAGGCGGCGCAGGCGCCGCTGCCTTTGGCGGCTCGGCGGGTTTGGCCTTGGGTTGCGGGGGAGCTGGCGCAGCCTTCGGCGGCGGGACCGCGGCGATGCCCAGCATCTGGTCGAGCTTGGCCAGCGTATAAGATGTCTTCGCCTTGATGGTGGCCTGCAGCTCGAGCCCGGTTGCGGTCAGCTCCTGCAGCTTGATGCAGTCGGTCTCGCTGACGGGATCGAGCGAGCCCAGAGCGTCGAGCCTGGCAAGCAGCTCGTTGGCCTGCGCATCGAGCGAGGCCGTGCGCTCGTCCTGCAGCGCGGCGTAGGCCTTCTCCTCGTAGCTGTTGTCGGGCCAGCCCTTGGCCTCCTTGAGCTGGCGCATCTTGGCCTGCAGGCGCGGGTTGTTCTCGGCGTTGAGCTTGCGCAGCTCCACGCCGGCCTGATCGACCGCGCGCGCGAAATCCTCTTTCGCGCAGGAGGCAGCAATGGCCGCGCCCGGTCCGGCGAGGACCAGGACAAGCAGGGCGGACGGCAAGAGCCGCAGGCCGATCTTCCGACGCATGTGCCGCATCTACACCGCTGATCTGTGGCAGAAAATGGCCCTTCATAGGCGTGTCAACAAGGTGTCGCCCGGGCAGTGTGGCTTGGCTACAGCGCGAAGCCTCGGCTGCACAGCGAGAGGCTGGGCACCGGTTCCGCTGCCGCTTGGCCCGTGCCATGCTCGATGCATGCAAAAACCCGCCAATCTGACCATTCCGCGGCTTTCCCTGCCCGCGGCGATCCTCGTCGGGATTGCCCTGATCGGGCTCGCGGCCTGGATCCTCTACTGGATGGGGCGCATCCCGATCTGCAAGTGCGGCTACGTCAAGCTCTGGCACGGCGGCCGCGGTGACTCGGAGATGTCGCAGCATCTGACCGACTGGTACACCTACAGCCACGTCCTGCACGGCATCATCTTCTATTGGCTGCTGTCGGTCTTTTCCCGCGGACATTTGTCGGTCGGCGCGCGCCTCGTCATCGCCGTGACCATCGAGGGGGCGTGGGAAATCTTCGAGAACACGCCGTTCATCATCAACCGCTACCGGGCGCAAACCATCTCGCACGACTATTATGGCGACAGCATCGTCAATTCGGTGGGCGACATGCTGGCGATGCTGGTGGGCTTCCTGCTTGCCTCGCGGCTGCCGGCGTGGGTGACGGTGTGCCTGCTGATCGCCACCGAGGTGTTGCTGCTGGCGCTGATCCGCGACAACCTCACGCTCAACGTCATCATGCTGATCCACCCGGTCGAGGCGATCAAGCAGTGGCAGACCGCCGGCGGGCTGATCCGCTGAGACCTCCGGCTCCGTAGCGAGGGAATAGGGAGTAGGGAGTAGGGAATGGGGAAAGCAGGCTCTCTCTCCCCTACTCCCTATTCGCTACTCCCTACTCCCTCTTTTTCGCTCACACTCGTTGTCTTGCGACCAACCTACCGGCATATATTCGGCGACCCGTGTCGCCGGCCATCCGCTTATGCTACCGCGATTGCTCGGTCTCTCGCGTTCCGAGCATGTCGCCTCAAAAAGGCTGTCGCCGGCCATCCACGCGCGCACGCGCCGTTTCTTCCTGACGCCCGCTCTGTGCGAGTGTCAGCTAACAAAGATGGGGCGTCTGCGACCCCTTGGACCTCTGCGCTGATGATGAGCCGCAGACGCCCCACCGCCGCATTCCGGATTCCGACTGGCGCTCCACGATCCGTGTGGCCTGCACAGCGATTGTCCAAAACGCGACCCTCGCGTCGTAGGCTGAGAGCGGCACCCCCGGAAGGCACCGCCTCGCGACCCGAGGCAAACCGGAGTGTGCCACACCCGCAACCGGCGGGGATAAGTGCGATTGGCGGCTTCGCGCGCGGTGCTGGTCACCATGCGCAGGCCATGTCAGGCCAAGGCTGCGGCCATCCCACGACATGAGGTGGCCATGAGCATGGACTGCCACGTCACGATTGCACCCCGGCCGCCCCCGTAGAGTGCGTCAGGCGAACGCGCCGACGCACCGCCTCCGGCGCGCGGCGCACCTGAACGCGTCGGGTCATCGGTGACGCTCGACCGCCGGGCACGCGTCACCGCCGTCCCGTCACGGTGAGGTAGGCCGCGTCTTGCGAGGGCGTCATCCCGGGCAGCTGCCGCGCCGGCGGCGCGGCAGCGGGGCCGGCGACCCATGCGCGCGCCCGCCGCATTCGCGCGGCACGCCTCGCCGACGCGTGGCAGGCCGCTGGCGGTCGAGGCGAGCGCGCTCCTCCCCCTGTGCCGAGGCCAAGCCGAGGCACGAACGAGGGGGAGAACGGAACGCCACGGGCTTAGCTCGCGGGAGAGCTGGCTGCCATACACGCCGGTGAACGAGCTAAGTCCGATGGCGTTCCTGGTGGGGGTGTCGACTTCGACCGGGCGCCGGCATCTGCAGCATGCTTCGGCACAGGGGGAGGGTACCGCGCACCTGAGCCTCCTCAAATGTCCACCACCTCCAGCACGCCGGGCAGGGTGGCGATGGCGCCTTTCTGCGCCGGGGAGATGTCGAAGCGGCCGGGCATGGCGATCTCGACCTCGCGGCCCTTGTCGTCGAGCGGCACCGTCAGGCAGAGCGTGCCCTTGCCGCCGGCGCGCAGGATGCCTTTCAGCTCCTCCAGCGGGCTCTTGCCGGCCTCGATGGCGCGCCGGTCGAGCACGACCTTGAGGCCCTTCTGCACGCTGTTGGCGGCGTCGTCGAGCGACTGGATCGACTGCGCGCGCAGTTTCAGGATATCGCCGTCGCGCTCGCCCTCGACGGTGACGACGACGGCGGTGCCCGGCTCCAGCAGGGGGCGTGAGGCGGCGAGCGTCTCGGAGAAGATCACCGCCTCGAACTGGCCGGTGGGCTCGGAGAACAGCGCGAAGGCGAACTTGTTGCCCTTCTGCGAGCGCCGCTCGCGCACCGAGACGACGATACCGGCGACGCGGCCCGCGACCACGCCGCGCTCGGCGCGCGCGTCGAGGTCGGCGAAGTTGACGATGCCGAGCTTGGGCAGGAGCGCGGCGTAGGCATCGAGCGGGTGGCCCGAGAGGAAGAAGCCGACGGCCTCGAACTCGCGCTGCAGGCGATCCATCGGCGTCCACGCCTTGATCGGCCGCAGGTCGAGCTGGGGCCGGGCCGCGGCGCCGCTGCCGCCGAAGAGGTCGCTGGTGCCTTGCGCGGCGTTCGAGGCCTGGCGGCTGGCGAAGGCCAGGAGCGAGTCCACGTTGCCGTGCACCAGCGCGCGGTTGGGCTCCTGCGCGTCGAAGGCGCCGGCGGCGGCGAGCGTCTCCAGCGCGCGCTTGTTGAGCGTCCTGGTGCTGCAGCGGCCGGCGAAATCGGCGAGGTCCTTGAAGGGCCCGCGCGCACTGCGCTCCGCCACGATCGCTTCGACCGCCTGCGCGCCGATGTTCTTCAAGGCGGCCAGCGAGTAGCGGATGGCGCCGCCAATCACTTCCCTCTCCCCATTCTTCATGGGGAGAGGGCTAGGGTGAGAGGCAGCCGCTTGCTCCGGCGCTTGTTGCCGCCCCTCACCCCGCAAGCGGGGAGAGGGAGAAGCCGGCGGCACGGCGAGAAAGTCGACCTCGGAGGCGTTGATGCACGGCGGCAGGATGGCGATGCCCGACTTTCTCGCCTCGGCGGTGTACATGGCGAGCTTGTCGGTGTTGCCCATGTCGAGCGTCATCGACGCGGCCAGAAACTCCTCGCGATAGTTCGCCTTGAGGTAGGCCGTGTGATAGCTGACCACCGCGTAGGCGGCGGCGTGGCTCTTGTTGAAGCCGTAGCCCGCGAACTTGTCGACCAGCTCGAAGATGTACTCGGCGTCGGGCTTGCTGACCTTGTTCCTGATGGCGCCCTGGACGAAGCGGTCCTTCTGCTTCGCCATCTCCTTCTTGTCCTTCTTGCCCATGGCGCGGCGCAGAAGGTCGGCTTCGCCCAGCGAGAAGCCCGCCATCACCTGGGCGATCTGCATCACCTGCTCCTGGTAGATGATGACGCCGTAGGTCTCCTTCAGGATCGGCTCCAGCATTGGATGCAGGCAGTCGACGGGCTCCTCGCCGTGCTTGCGGTTGATATAGGTCGGGATGTTGTCCATGGGGCCGGGGCGGTAGAGCGCCACCATGGCGATGATGTCCTCGAAGCGGTCGGGCTTCAGCCGCTTGAGGCTGTCGCGCATGCCGGTGCCTTCCAGCTGGAACACGCCGACCGTGTCGGCGCGCGCCAGCATCTCGTAGCTCCTGGCATCGTCGAGCGGCAGCTTGGCGAGGTCGATGTCGATGCCGCGCCCGCGCTTGATGAGGTCGACGGCCTTCTTGAGCACGGTCAGCGTCTTGAGGCCGAGGAAGTCGAACTTCACGAGGCCCGCCGCCTCGACCAGCTTCCAGTTGAACTGGGTGATGGGGAAGCTCGACTTGGGGTCGCGGTAGAGAGGCACCAGCTCGTCGAGCGGACGGTCGCCGATCACCATGCCGGCGGCGTGCGTGCTAGCGTGCCGGTAGAGGCCTTCTAGCTTCTGGGCGATCTCCAGCAGGCGGGCGACGACGGGCTCGCGGTCGCGCTCCTCCTGCAGCTTGGGCTCGATCTCGATCGCCTGCGCCAGGGTGACGGGGTTGGCCGGGTTGTTGGGCACCAGCTTGCAGAGACGGTCGACCTGGCCGTAGGGCATCTGCAGCACGCGGCCGACGTCGCGCAGCACGGCGCGCGCCTGCAACTTCCCGTGCGTGATGATCTGGGCGACGCGGTCGGCGCCGTACTTCTGCTGGACGTAGCGGATCACCTCGTCGCGGCGGTCCTGGCAGAAGTCGATGTCGAAGTCGGGCATCGACACGCGCTCTGGGTTCAGGAAGCGCTCGAACAGCAGGCCGAAGCGCAACGGGTCGAGATCGGTGATGGTCAGCGCCCAGGCGACGACGGAGCCCGCGCCCGAGCCGCGTCCCGGCCCGACGGGGATGCCGCTGGCCTTGGCCCATTTGATGAAGTCGGCGACGATCAGGAAGTAGCCGGGGTACTTCATCTTGGCGATGACGTCGACCTCGAAGGTCAGCCGCTTCTGGTAGTCGGCGGCCGTGAAGCCCGGTGCGAGCGGCTCGGTGGCGAGGCGCTGCTCGAGGCCGGCCTCGGCCTCCCTACGCAGCTCGGCGGCCTCCAGCTCCAGGCGCTTGGCCTCGCTGGCGCCGGCGGGAGCAGCAACGAAGCGCGGCAGGATCGGCTTGCGCCCCGTCGGGCGGAAGGTGCAGCGCTTGGCGATCTCGATGGTGTTGGCGAGGGCCTCGGGCAGGTCGGCGAACAGCTCCGCCATCGCCTCGGGCGACTTGAAGTAGTGCTCGCGCGTGTAGCGGCGGCGCTTCTCCTCCGTGACGTAGGTGCCGTCGGCGATGCAGATCAGCGCGTCGTGCGCCTCGTAGTCGTCGGGCGTGGCGAAGTAGCACTCGTTGGTGGCGACGATCGGGATGCCGAGCTCGTAGGCGAGGTCGAGCAACTGCGGCTCGGTGGTGGCCTCGTGCTCCAGGCCGTGGCGCTGGAGCTCGACGAACAGCGAGCCGTTGAAGACGGCGTGCAGTTTCTCGAGCCGCTTGCGCGCGAGCTCCGGCTGGCCGGCGCGGAGCGCGCCGTCGACCGGGCCGTCGGGGCCGCCGGTCAACACGATCAGATCGCCGCAGAGCGCCTCGAAGTCGTCGATCTTGACGTGCGGCGGCTCGTTGTCCGCGGGCTTGAGGTGGCAGGCGCTGGCGAGCTTCATCAGGTTGGCGTAGCCCCGCTCGGTGCGGGCGAACGCCGCAATGGCGCCGGCGAGCTTGGTCGGCGGCTCGTTGGCGCCGGGACGCAGCTGCGGCGCAGCCTTGCCGCCGCTCTCGCGCAGGTCGGCCTGCAGCGTGCAGCCGACGATCGGCTGCAGCCCCGCCTCGGCGAGCTTGTCGGAGAACTCGAGCGCTCCGAACATGTTGTTGGTATCGGTGAGGCCGACGGCCGGCATGCCGTGCGCGGCGGCGAGCTTGGCGATCTTTGGTATCTGCAGCGCGCCTTCCAGCAGCGAATAGGCCGAATGCACCTTGAGGTGCACGTAGCTCAGCGCCGCGGGCTTAGGGGCCATAGGGCGCAAGTCTTTTTCGCGAATCGGCTTTTGCATGGCCCATTGTGCATCCGGGCCCGCGCGGACGCGCCATCAATGTTGGCCGCCGCGTGTGGAAAAAAGGCGCCCTCAAGCCTCGTAGCCTTCGAAAATCGGGGCGTCGGCCCATTTGGCGGCGGCGGTGCGCTCGCGCTGCGTGCGGATGGTCCAGCTGAACAGCGGCAGACCGGGCGTGGTGCGCTCGCGCCACTCCCAGGCCGCGTGCAGCATCTTGACGTCGACGGCGTGGAAGCTCGCCGCGGGTGGCATGCGATCGAGCAGACGGCCGACGGCAGCGAACTTGCGGGCGCGGTTGGGCGTCATCCACCAGCCCGGGCGCAGCTGGTGCGTGCCGACCACGGGGCCGCGCGGAATGCGCGGCGCGAGCTCGACGAACGCCGAGACGATGTCGGTATTGAACGACATCAGCGCGAGCGGCCCGCGGTAGTGGGCGGCGATGCGGGCGATCTTTTGCAGGTAGGCGTCGGGCGGCGCGCGGCGGTTGCGCTTGACCTCCACCAGGATCGGCACGCGGCCGCCGACCAGCTCCAGGAGCTCGGTAAACGTCAAGATGCGCTCGTCTTGGCCCTTGTAGCGCAGACGGCCGAGGCTCTCGGCGGACCAGGTGGCGATGCGGGCGGCCAGGCCGACCAGGCGCTCCAGCGTCTCGTCGTGGAAGACCATCGGCGTGCCGTCCTCGGCCGCTTGCAGGTCGCACTCGATGCCGTAGCCCTTGGCAATCGCCGCCTCGAAGGCGGGCCCAGTATTCTCGAGGCGGCCCTCGCGGGCATCGTGCAGGCCGCGGTGGGCGATGGGGCGGACGAAAACCGAGCGGTCGAGGGTGGCTTTCGCCGCCCGCCGGCGGCCGGTGGTAACCGATCCGGTTCTAATCATTGCGATTCGATAACCCCTGCCGACCCCGCGACTTCTGGCAGCACGGCCCGCCCTTTGCAAGGATTTCACCGGCGGTTACGGTATCGCAGCGGACATGTCTTAGAACCGCCCTTCTCAGCGGCGAGAAAGGCCAGCATGACTTTCCCCATGTTCAAGCGCGGCACGGCGGCGGGCGCTCTGATGCTGGCGCTGCTGTGGCCTAACGTCTCCTCGCCGGCGGTGCCCGACGCCATCGTGCTGAGCCCGCATCGCGCGGTCTACGAGATGACGCTCGCGACCTCGCGCGGCGGCTCGGGCGTCACCGCGGTCAGCGGCCGCATGGTCTACGAGCTGACAGGCTCCGTGTGCGAGGGCTACACGCAGAACATGCGCTTCGTCACCCAGATGACCAACCAGGGCGGCACCACGGTGGTCACCGACCTGCGCTCCTCGAGCTGGGAGGAGGGCAACGGCAAGCGCTTCCGCTTTAATTCCAGCCAGTATCGCGACGAGAAGGCGACCGAGATCACCTCGGGCGACGCCGCCCGCGCCAATACCGCCGACGACGTCAAGGTGGAGCTGACCAAGCCCGCCAAGAAGGGCCTGTCGCTATCCTCGGGCGTGTATTTCCCGGTGCAGCATTCGATCGCCCTGTTGAGAGCGGCCAAGGCCGGCAAGACGACCTTCCGCGCCGACCTCTACGACGGCTCGGAGAAGGGCGAGAAGGTCTACGACACGGTTTCCTTCATCGGCAAGCAGATGGCGGCCGGCGGCAACCGCAAGCTGCCCTCCGTCAAGAACACGGAAGCGCTCGACAAGCTCGCCGCCTGGCCGGTCTCGATCGGCTATTTCGAACCGGGCTCCAACCGCACCGACGCCGTGCCGGTGTACGAACTGACCTTCCTGTTCTTCGAGGACGGGGTCAGCCGCAAGCTGTTCATCGACTACGGCGAGTTCGCCATCAACGGCGAGCTGAAGGAGATCACCTTCCACGAGCCGAGCAAGTGCGAGCCGAAGTAGCCGCGCAATCCTGCCTCGCGCTTCTCGTATTCTCCTCGCGGCCTGCTTTTCTGGATTAAGGCGCTCGGGCCTATCGGTTGCGCTGGAACAGGATCGGGATGTTGAACATCGCCGGCACGAACACCAGCATTGCCAGAGCGGCGCCCGGCGAAAACTTCGCCACGATCACGGCCGCACCATAGATCAGCGTGCCTGTGAAGCTCCGCGCCAGCGTGGCACGGCGGAACTGGATGTGCTCTCGATCGTGCTCGGGCATTCGGCCGAGACGGTAGCGCAGCAGACCGAAGACAGCTGAGCTGAGCGTCATGATCAGGGCATAGAACGCGACGGCGCGCGCGGAGTGCGGATGCTCTCCCAGGAATCCGGTCGCCAGCGGGATCAGCGACATGAAGAACAGGAGAAGCAGGTTCATCCACATCAACTGGATCGTGGCCCGGCGTACGACGGCCAGCAGCTGGTGATGATTGACCCAGAGCGCGCCGACGATGACGAAGCTCAACGCATAGACCGCAAGCTTCGGCGCCAGCGGCATCAGGAAGCTCGACCATGCGTCGCCCTCGGCTGCGCGCTCCGGCAGCTTCAGCTCTAGCACCATGATGGTGATGATGATGGCGATCACGCCGTCGCTGAACGCGGCAATGCGTTCGGTGCCTGGTTGTGCCGTGGCCGCGTCTGCGCCGTGCTGAGCCATCCCCGTCCCCCAACGTTGCCGAGCGAGCCAGGAGATTTACCGGATATCTTCGCCAGACGCCGGAGATATTTGGCGCCGTCCTTGCTGCGCCTGCGCACGGCAGAACGCATATTTCTCCGAGAAGCCTACGGCTCGCAGCGCATTTTCGGTTTTCGTCTGGTTCGGCAAGACGGGCGGGCGCCTGGCGGCCCTAAGCGGGTCCGCCCCATAGCCACGCGGCGCCGCGCACGCCGCCGGCGTCGCCCCAACGGGGCGGCTCGAGGGCGAGGTCGCGCGTATCGGCGAAAACGTGCGGCGCCATCAGCGTCGGCAGCACCTCGTACAGGTGAGCGAGCTTGGAGAGGCCGCCGCCGAGCACGATCACCTCGGGATCGAAGACATTGACGACAGCGGCGAGGCCGCGTGCCAGGCGCGAGGCATGGCGGTCGAGGCTGGCGCGTGCCGCGGCATCGCCGGCCGAGGCGCGGGCGGCAATCCGATCGGCGGCCAGCCGCTCGCCGGTCGCCCGCGCGTGGTCCGCCTCCAGCCCCGGTCCCGACACCCAGGTCTCGATGCAGCCCTTGCGGCCGCACCAGCAGCCGGGGCCAGGGTGCTCGCCGGCGCCGGGCCAGGGCAGGGGATTGTGCCCCCATTCGCCGCCGATGCCGCGTGGGCCGTCGATCAGCTTGCCCTCGAACACCAGCCCGCCGCCGCAGCCGGTGCCGAGGATGACGCCGAACACCGAGCGCGCGCCGGCGCCCGCGCCGTCGACGGCCTCCGACAGGGCAAAGCAATTGGCGTCGTTGGCGAGGCGCACGGGTCGGGCGAGATGCGCCTCGAGGTCGCGGCCGAACGGGCGGCCGTTGAGCCAGGTGGAGTTGGCGTTCTGGACGAGGCCGGTGCGCGGCGACAGGGAGCCGGGCATGCCGATGCCGATGCTGCCGCGGCCACCGGCGGCCGCTTCCAGTTGCGCGATCAGCCCGGCGATGGCCGCGATGGTGGCGGCGTAGTCGTCGCGCGGTGCGGGAATGCGGTGTTCGGCGAGCGTGCGGCCATCGGCGGCCAGCGCAAGCCCCGCGATCTTGGTGCCGCCGAGGTCGATGCCGATGCGCAGCGAGGGTGTGCCTTCGGGTGCGCTCATTGCGTGCGGCCCTGGAGCAGCGCAAGCGCGGGCGCAATCGCCTCCGGCGCAATGCCGTGGCCGGCCGTGAAGACCAGCAGCAGCGATTCGTCGCCCGCCAGGTGCTCCAGAACAGCCGCCAGCAGCTCGGGGGTGTCCGCGCGGGCCCTCAGCTCGGCGGGATCGAGGCCGGTCATCGTCACAAAGCGCTGCAGCCGCTGGGGCTCCTCGGCCAGAAAGGCTAGGCCCTGCAAGGCGATGGCCTCGGCTGCGTCCACGGTCGCGGGAGCTTGCCTCTTTCCTAACCTTGACATCGGGCTCCCGTTTCGAGGCATCCGTTGTTCATCATCTTAAACAGTTGGTTAGGCCTTCTGAAGCAAACTGGCTGCCAGGGTGGCGGAGAATCGGTGCAAACACAGCATCGGCGCCAAGAGCAGGCTTGGCAGGGGATGACCTACCAGGAGAGCAGCAGGGCCATGGCGGGCCGCCGAAGCGAGGCCCGGCAGACGGCCAAGACCGTCCTGATCGTGGAGGACAACGAGCTCAACATGAAGCTCTTCCACGATCTTCTGGACGCGCACGGCTATGGCACGCTGCAGACGCGCAGCGGCATCGATGCGCTCAAGCTGGCCCGCGAGCACCACCCCGATCTTATTCTGATGGACATCCAGCTGCCGGAGGTCTCGGGCCTCGAGGTCACCAAGTGGCTGAAGGACGACGAGCAGCTGCGCGACATTCCCGTGATCGCCGTCACCGCGTTCGCCATGAAGGGCGACGAGGAGCGCATCCGGCAGGGCGGCTGCGAGTCCTACATTTCCAAGCCGATTTCGATCGGCACCTTTCTGGAGACGGTGCGCCGCTATCTGGGAGAAGCTTGAGCATTGGGCTTAGTGGGGAGTTGGGTGCCCGATGACTGGTCGCGTTCTCGTCGTTGACGACATCTTCGCCAACGTCAAGCTGCTCGAAGCTCGGCTGTCGGCCGAGTACTTCGACGTGCTGACCGCCCACTCCGGCATGGAGGCGCTGGCGGTGCTGGAAGCCGAGCGCGTCGACGTCGTGCTGCTCGACGTGATGATGCCGGGCATGGACGGTTTCGAGGTCTGCCGCCGCATCAAGAGCGCACCCAAGACCCTGCACGTGCCCGTGGTCATGGTGACCGCGCTCGACCAGGCGTCGGAGAAGGTGCAGGGGCTGGAAGCCGGCGCCGACGACTTTCTGACCAAGCCCGTCGACGACCTCGCCCTCATCACGCGGGTGAAGAACCTGGCGCGCCTCAAGACCCTCTACGACGAGATGCTGTTGCGCATGGCGAGCGGGGTCGAGCTCGGCATTCCCGCAGACCCGGCGGGGCAGTGGGCGAAGGCCGAGAGCGCGGGCCGCATCCTGCTGGTGGAGGACCAGCAGCGCCCGGCCCAGCGTGTCGCGGCGGCGCTCGCCGGCCTGCATCAGGTCGACATCGAGGCGGACCTGCAGAAGGCGCTGGGCCTGCTCGGCGACAAACCCTACGACCTGCTCGTCGTCAGCCTGAGCCTCGCCGCCGGCGATGGCCTGCGCCTGTGCAGCCAGGCGCGCGCGCTCGAGCGCACGCGCAACCTGCCGATCATCGTGCTGGTGCAGCCGGGCGACGACGCGCGCCTGCTGCGCGCCCTCGACATGGGCGTCAACGACTATCTGGCGCGGCCGGTCGACCGCAACGAGCTGTTGGCGCGCGTGCGCACCCAGATGAAGCGCAAGCGCTATGCGGATCACCTGCGCGGACGGCTCGAGGAGAGCCTCGAGCTGGCGGTGACCGATGCGCTGACGGGGCTGCACAATCGCCGCTACATGGAGGTGCACCTGAAGGCGCTGACCGATGCGGCCAAGTCGAGCGGTCGCCCGCTGTCGGTGGTGGTGGTGGACGTCGACAAGTTCAAGGCCATCAACGACACGCACGGCCACGACGCCGGCGACAACGTGCTGCGCGAGATGGCGCGCCGCCTGCAGCGCAACACCCGCGGCATCGATCTCGCCTGCCGGCTGGGGGGAGAGGAGTTCGTCATCGTCATGCCCGACGCCGGCATGGAGCGGGCCCGGCAGGTGGGCGAGCGGGTGCGGGAATGCATCGCCGGCGAGCCGTTCGAGGCCGACCGCGGTGTCGTGGTGGCTGTCACGGCTAGTGTCGGCGTAGCCACACTCGGCGAACAGGATACGTTCTCCGGGATGTTCAAGCGGGCAGATCGGGCGCTGTATGCGGCTAAGCGTGCCGGGCGCAATCGCGTGGTTGCAGATGCCGCTTGAGATCGGACCCTTAAGTCATTGGGAATAAGTCTTATTCAGACCCGCCCGCTTACAATCGGCCTACTACTGAGCATCGTTCCGAAAAGCCCGGCAATCCGGGGCTAATTTTGCGCTGCTTCGCAAAGCTGTCACAGAGAATCTTGCCGCTTCAGTATCCTATGCATGTCAAGCGGTATTGCCAATCGAGGGGCGATCTGCTTTCCTTGGGTGGGGAAATTGGCGGGAGGAGGGGAAAAAGCGGGTACAGGTGCAAACGGCGCCTGAAGCAGATGCCGTTCTTCCGTTGAAAATTCTACGAGATCCTCACGGGCGTCAGGTCCGCCGCATCTCCTGACATCGTGAGGTCGGATCGTCCCCAGCGGCTGGGAGTGGCCTCCTCTAGTGATGCCGCAAAGGGACGATCGAATGCCGGGTCTGGCCAACGCCCTCTTTGGTCCACGACTTGGCAGGCCTGCGTCCGTGACTGCTCGGACTTCTACCCCGCTGCCGATGTCAGTCACGGACGCGGCCACCCTCACAGCAAACCGCAAATAATCGGTTGCTCGAGCGCTCGGCTGCGCAGAGCCGTACGTGCCCTGAGCGATGACCCGATGCGCGCGCAAAGTCCCGGGTTGGAGCAGAAAGATATCTGGCATCCTGGAGACGATAACGGACTGTATTGAACTGGAAGGCGATGGTCGCGCGTGGCGCGGCCCTGTTACTTGATCTTCGCTTCCTTGAAGACCACGTGCTTGCGCGCCACGGGATCGTAGCGCTTGAACGCAAGCTTCTCTGCAGCCGTGCGCGGGTTCTTCTTGGTGACGTAGAAGAAGCCCGTGCCCGCAGTACTCAGCAATTTTATCTTCTGCGTAATCGGCTTGGCCATGTCGCTTCCCGCCTCGTCGTAGCGATTGGAGACTTACGCATAACTGGCGCGAACAATAGTACCGGCGATCCGAGTGTCAAGCGGCAATCCCTGCGGTCGGCCCAGCATCGGGGATGTCAGGCGGAAGGCTGCGCCCCGATCAGGTCGCGGCGAAAGGTGCCGTTGCGGCGATGATAGAACGGCACCGGCACGCCGTTGGACTGCAGCGCGCCGGCGGCGATGCGCTCGCTCAGATCCTCCAGCACCACGCGCGTGATGTTGGGAAGCTCGAGCGTGCGCGCCTGGGCGATTGAGTGCCACTCCAGATCGGAGAGCTCGCCGTCCGCGATCGGCACGCGATGCGCGATGGCCTCCGCCGGCACGCAGAAGAAGCGCGAGTCGAAGCGGCGCGGTCGGCCGGGCGGCGTGATGGCGCGGGCGAAGAACTTGAGCTGCGCCAGCGCCGGACGAAAGCCGTGGGCAAAGAAGCTCTGCCAGCCACCGAGCTTGGGCGGCGCCTGCCCTTCAGTCGGCGTGCCGATCAGCAGGCCCGCCTCCTCGAAGGTCTCGCGCACGGCGGCGAGCGCCAAGGCACGCGCCCGCGCCGGGCTCGGCGTGCCCTTCATCCACACCATCAGCCGCTCGATGTCGCCGGGATTGAGGTCCTCCTCGACGGGGACCAGGCGGTCGGCCGGATCGACGCGCCCGCCGGGAAAGACGTAGCGGCCGGGCATGAACACCATGTCCATGCGGCGGCGTCCCAGCAGCACGCGCGGCTCGCCGGAGGACTGGTCGACGATGATCAGGGTGGCGGCGTCGCGCGGCTTCAGCGCGCGCGTTTTAGCCTTTGCTGGTGCCGGAGATGCGGGCGGTTCTGTCCGCGCGTCGGTCATGCCGGTTCCCCCGTTGGCAAACGACGAGGTCCACGGTCTAGCGGGGTTTGCCTGGGCGTCAAGCGGCGAGCGCGGGGGACGATCAGGGATGCGTTTTTGAGGCGAGCCGGGCGAGGGTTCGTCGGCCGGGAGCGGTCAGCGGCGGGGGCGCTTGCGGCCCCAACGCAGGTTGCGGTTCTTCGGTAGCTTGCCGGCATGACCGGCCTGGCGCTTGCCCGGCGACAGCATCTCGAAGCGCAGCGCGCCGGCGGAGGGGATCGCCTCCACCAGGCGCACGCTGACGTCGTCGCCGAGGCGGTAGCCCTCGCCGGTGCGGTCGCCGATCAGGGCGTGCGCATCCTCGTGATGGCGATAGTAGTCGTTGCCGATGGTGGCGGCGGGCACGAAGCCATCGGCGCCGGTGTCGCGCAGGCGCACGAACAGTCCGGCGCGCGTGACGCCGGAGATGCGGGCCTCGAACTCCGCCCCGACCCGGTCGGCGAGGAAGGCGGCCACCAGCCGCTCTGCGGTCTCGCGCTCCGCCGCCATGGCGCGCCGCTCGGCTTCGGAGATCGATTGGGCGATATCGGGCAGGCGCTGCGCCTCCTCGGGCTCCATGCCGCCGGCGCCTAGTCCCAGCGCGCGCACCAAGGAGCGGTGCACGAGCAGGTCGGCGTAGCGGCGGATGGGCGAGGTGAAGTGCGCGTAGCGGTGCAGGTTGAGGCCGAAGTGGCCGAGGTTCTCAGCCGCGTAGACGGCTTGCGCCTGCGAGCGCAGCACCACCTCGTTGACGAGGTCGGACACGGGCAGCGTCTTGGCGCGCTGCAGGACGCGATTGAAGTCGCCCGCGCGCAGGCTGCCCGCACCCGGCAGCTTGAGGTCGAGGCTTTCCAGGAACTCGCGCAGGTTCTCGAGCTTCTCCTTCGAAGGTGCGTCGTGCACGCGGTAGACGACGGCGCCCCGCCGCGCCTCCAGCGTCTCGGCGGCGGCGACGTTGGCCTGGATCATGAACTCCTCGATCAGGCGGTGGGCGTCGAGCCGCTGCGGCGTGTAGATGCGGTCGATGCGGCCCTCATCGTCCAGCGCAATCTTGCGCTCGGGCAGGTCGAGGTCGAGCGGCTGGCGGCGGTCGCGCGCGGCGGCGAGCGCGGCGTAGGCGGCCCACAGTGGCTTGAGCGTCGGCTCGAGCAGGGGGCGGCACTTCTCGCTGGGGCGGCCATCGATGGCAGCCTGCGCCTCCTCGTAGGAGAGCTTCGCCGCCGAGCGCATCAGGGCGCGCGAAAAGCCATGGGCCCGCTTGCTGCCCTGGCCGTCGAACACCATGCGCACGACGAGGCACGGGCGCTCCTCGCGCTCCCGGAGCGAGCACAGGTCGTTGGAAATCTTCTCGGGCAGCATCGGCACGACCCGGTCGGGGAAATAGACCGAGTTGCCGCGTATCTGCGCTTCCCGGTCGAGGCGCGTGCCCGGCCGCACGTAGTGAGCAACGTCGGCAATCGCCACGTGCACCACCCAGCCGCCCTTGTTCTTGGGGTCCTCGTCCGGGGCGGCGTGCACGGCGTCGTCGTGGTCGCGCGCGTCGATGGGATCGATGGTGAGGAGATCGAGCGTGCGCAGGTCGGTGCGGCCGGCGGGCGTAGGCGGCTCGAGCTTGGTGGTTTCGGCCAGCACCGCGTGCGGGAACTCGTCAGGAATGCCGTGTGTGTGCACGGCGATCAGGCTGATCTTCTTCTGGTCGTTGGGATTGCCCAGCGTCTCCACGATGCGGGCCTGGGGTACGCCGTAGCGGTGCTCGCGATTGAGGTCGAAGCGGACGAGGTCGCCGTGCTTGGCGCCGCCCTCATCACCGGGCGCGATCGGCCATTCCTTGAGCTCCTTGCGATCGACGGGGTCGATCAGGCCGCCGCCCCTGGCCTTGACCCGGAAGATGCCGAGCTGGCGGCGCTTCTCGCGCGGCAGGCGCTTGATGGGCTCGGCCTCGTAGCGGTAGCCGGCGACGTCCGGTTCATCGAGCCGGGTGAGGCGCGCGAGAATGCGGTCGCCTTGGCCCAGCGGCGGCTCCGATTGGCGGCCGGCGCCGTGCGGAGCCAGCACCAGCGCGCGCGGCCGCTCGCCTTCGGCGCCATCCCACACCGCGGGCTCGGCGATCAGCTCGCCGTCCGCATCGCGCGCGACGATGTCGAGCACGGTGACGGGCGGCAGCTTGCCGCGCTCCTTGAAGCCCTTGCGGTTGCCGACGAGCAGGCCTTCCTCGCTCATCTCGGCGAGCAGGGCTTTGAGCTTTACGCGATCGGAGCCCTTGACGGAGAAGGCGCGCGCCAGCTCGCGCTTGCCGGTCTTGGCGCCGGCATCGCGCATGAAGGCAAGGATATCTTCTTTGCTCGGCAGCCCCGCCGCGCGGCGAGCTTTTTTCGGTTTGGTCGCCACCGTCTCAGTGCATTCCGAGGCCTATTCGGCGGCCTCTTTGGTGCCGGCTATCTTTTTCGCCTTACCCTTGGGCTTGGCGGCTTTGGCGGGCTTCTCGGTCTTCTCCGCCTTGGCGCTCTTGCCACGCCGGCCCTTGGGCTTTGAGGGGCCCTTGGCCACGCGCTCGGCGATCAGCGTTACGGCTTCCTCCATGGTCAGCGCCGCGGGATCCTTGCCCCTCGGCAGCGTGGCGTTGACGTCGCCATGCTTGACGTAGGGGCCATAGCGGCCCGAGAGCACCTGCACCTTGCCGCCTTCGCCGGGATGGTCGCCCAGCTCCTTGAGCACGGTCGGCGCGGCACGCTGCCAGCGGCCTTTCCCGCCGCCCGCCTTCTTCTCGGCCAGCAGCACCACGGCGCGGTTGATGCCCACATCGAACACCTCGTCCACCGTCGGCAGGTTGGCGTAGGTGCCGTCGTGCAGAATGAAGGGACCGTAGCGGCCGAGACCGGCGGTGATGGGCGTGCCGGTCTCGGGGTGCAGGCCGACCTCGCGCGGCAGCGACAGCAGCTTCAAGGCGTAAGCGAGATCGACGGCGTTGGCATCGACGCCCTTGGGTATCGATGAGCGCTTGGGCTTCTCCTCCTTGCTGCCCTCGCCCAGCTGCACGTAGGGGCCGAAGCGCCCCGTGCGCAGCGTGACGGGGAGGCCCGTCTCGGGATCGGTGCCCAGCAGCTTGCCGTCGGGAGTGGAGGCTTCGGCCGGCCCCTCGGGCTGGGACAGCTGGCGCGTGTAGCGGCAGTCGGGATAGCGCGAGCAGCCGATGAAGGCGCCGTACTTGCCGCTGATCTTGAGGCTGAGGCGCCCCTCGCCGCAGTTGGGGCAGAGCCGCGGGTCGCCGCCCTCCGCCTTCGGCGGGAAGATGTGGGGGCCGAGCAGCTCATTCAGCGCCTCCAGCACGTCGCCGACGCGCAGGTCCTTGATCTCGGTCACGGCATGCATGAAGTCGCGCCAGAAATCGCGCAGCACGTCCTTCCACTCGAGCTTGCCGTCGGAGATGAGGTCGAGCTTCTCCTCCAGGTCCGCCGTGAAGTCGTATTCGACGTAGCGCTTGAAGAAGCTCTCGAGGAAGGCCGTGACGAGGCGGCCCTTGTCCTCGGGGATCAGCCGCTTCTTGTCGATGCGGACGTAGTCGCGCTCCTGGAGCACGGCGAGCGTGGAGGCGTACGTCGACGGCCGGCCGATGCCCAGCTCCTCCATGCGCTTGACCAGCGTCGCCTCCGAATAGCGTGGCGGCGGCTGCGTGAAGTGCTGCTCGGCGTCGATCTTGCGGTCGGTGACGCGGTCTCCTTCGGCGAGAGCCGGGAGTCGGCGGCTGTCGTCGTCCTCCGCGTAGTCCTCCTTGCCTTTGTCCACCATCCGCACGCGGTCATCGCGGCCTTCCTCGTAGACCTTGAGGAAGCCTTCGAACATCACGACGGATCCCGATGCACGCAAAGCGTAAAGCTTGCCATCGCGGCCTCTGACCTCGATGTCGGCACTGGTCTGCTCCAGCTCGGCGGAGGCCATCTGGCTCGCCACCGTGCGTTTCCAGATCAGCTCGTAGAGGCGAGCCTGATCGCGGTCGAGGTGCTTGGCCACGTCCTGCGGGCGGCGCGTGACGTCGGTCGGGCGCACGGCCTCGTGCGCTTCCTGGGCGTTTTTGGCCTTGGTCTTGTACTCACGGATGAAGGGGGCGACGTAGCGTTGCGAATACTCGCGCGCGATCATCCCACGGATGGCATTGATCGCCTCCGGGATGATCGTTACGCCGTCGGTTCGCATGTAGGTGATGAGACCGACGGTCTCGCCTTCGATGTCGACGCCTTCATAGAGGCGTTGGGCGAGCTGCATGGTCTGCTTGGCCGAGAAGCCGAGTTTGCGCGACGCATCCATCTGCAGGGTCGAGGTGGCGAACGGCGGGAACGGATTGCGCTTCACCGCCTTCTTCTCGACGCGCACGACCTTGAAGTCGCCCTTCTCGATCGCTGCCTTGATGGCGGCGGCAGAGGCCTCGTCCTTCAGGTCGAGCTTCTCGAGCTTGCGGCCGTCGATAGCGTTCAGGCGGGCCTGGAACTCCTCGCCCTTGGCTGTGGCCAGGAGCGCCTCGATGGTCCAGTACTCCTCGGTCTTGAAGGCCTCGATCTCGGCCTCGCGATCGCAGACCAGGCGCAAGGCGACCGACTGCACGCGTCCCGCCGAGCGGGCGCCCGGCAGCTTGCGCCACAGCACGGGGGAAAGCGTGAAGCCGACCAGGTAATCGAGCGCCCGGCGGGCGAGGTAAGCCTCCACCAGCGGCGCATCGATCTCGCGCGGCGCCTTGAACGCATCCAGAACGGACTGCTTGGTGACGGCGTTGAAGGTCACGCGCTCGACGGGAGTGCCCTTCTTGAGCGCCCGCCTTTCCTCCAGAATTCGCAGAATGTGCCAGGAGATGGCCTCGCCTTCCCGATCGGGGTCGGTCGCCAGGATCAGGCGGTCGGCCGACTTCACGGCGTCCGCAATGGCCTTCATGACCTTGGCGGACCGGCCATCCACGTCCCAGTGCATCTCGAAGTCCTTGTCGGGCTCCACGGAGCCGTCCTTGGACGGGAGATCGCGAACGTGGCCATAGGAAGCGAGCACCTTGTAGTTGGAACCAAGGTACTTGTTGATCGCCTTGGCCTTGGCGACCGATTCAACGATCACAACATTCATGCTCGAACGATCTGGCTCAGCTCCCGTCATAGGCTAGGAGCCGGTGCGCATCCCTCGGTTGTTGAAACTGCCGCATTTGGCGGCTGGAACATGGTGGATGCGAGGGGGTATGTCAAACCACCCCCTCGGCACATTTGCGGTACTTGTGACAGTCCGTTAGATTGCGCGCCCTTGGATTAACTCATTGCATTTCAGTGCTGTTTAAGGGGTTGCCATGGGGAGCCGGCGGGGTGGCGGGAGACGGCGTAAAACCAGTTTGAATCGGCAAGACGACGACGAAAGTGACGCATCCAGCGAAGCCGGCGCACCATCGAGCATCGATCGGCTCAACTACATCGCCGACATGCTGAGGGAGCTCAAGACGATGGCGGCGCAAGCCGAGCGCCCTGCCCTGACCGAGCTTCTCGAATTGGCCTACCGCGAGGCGCTGAGGGACCGCCGCCTGGTCTAGGGTGTCGGTTCCTCGGCAGCCTCTAGCCGCCGGGCGCCAGCGAAACCAGCTGATGGCCGTGCCGCTCGATGCGTCCGGCGAGCGCTAGCTCGATCAGGGCGATCTGGATGGCGCGGGCGCCGAGCCCGGTGGCGCGCGCCAGCTCGTCGATGTCGACGGGGGCGGGACCCAGCGCTGCGAGCAGCCGTTCCCGGTCGGCTGCCCCGACGTGGGGCAACTCCGGCGCTGCCGGCGAGAGGGCATTGGGTAGAGGCTCCTCGCCAATAGCGGTCGTCGTCCAAGCCGGGGGCTGACGCAGCATCGGCGCCAAGGCTTCCAGGATATCCTCGGGCTCCGTCACAAGCGTCGTACCGCTCTTGAGCAGGCGATTGGTGCCCTCGGCGCGGGGGTCCAAGGGGTGGCCGGGTATCGCGAACACCTCGCGGCCCTGCTCCGCCGCCATGCGGGCGGTGATCAGCGTTCCGGAACGGCGCGCCGCCTCCACGATCAGCACGCCGAGCGAGATGCCCGAAATGATCCGGTTGCGGCGGGGGAAATCCTGGGCGCGGGGAATGAAGCCCGGCGGGTTCTCGCTGAGGAGGCAGCCGCGCTCGCCGATGGCACGCTGCAGCTCGGCATGCTCGGGCGGGTAGACATTGTCGATGCCCCCGGCGAGGACGGCGACGGTGCCGTGCGCCAGGGCTGCCTCGTGCGCCGCCCCGTCGATCCCGCGCGCCAGGCCCGAGGCGATGACGAACCCCGCTGCGCCGAGCCGGGCGGCGAAGTGGCGGGCGAGCTTCTGGCCCGCTGCCGAGCCGTTGCGCGCCCCGACGATTGCCACCATCGGGCGGGCGAGGTGGCCGGCATTGCCCTTGATGTAGAGCAGCGGGGGCGGCGTTTCGATCGCGGCAAGGGCCGGCGGGTAGCCCGGCTCGATGGTGAACAGGGGCTGGGCGCCGATCGCGGTCGCCGCCTCGAGCTCGGCTTCCGCCTGGTCCCTCGGGCAGATGCGGATCCTCGCCCGCCCGCCGCGCCGTGACAGCTCGGGCAGGGCGGCAAGCGCCGGTTCGGCACCGCCGAAATGGTTGATGAGCGCGCGGAAGGTGACGGGACCGACGTTGTCGCTGCGGATCAGGCGGAGGCAGGCAAGGCGCTGGGCATCGTCGAGCGGCGCTTGCGGCAGCGGCGCCGGCGTCAGCCGCGTGCGGCGCTCATGCCCGTTCGCCAATCTTGCCCTCCCGGCCCTCGAGCAGCCGCCGGATGTTGGCGTTGTGCTTGAGGAATACCAGTGCCGACATGAGGAAGACAAAGGGCAGGCCGGCCCAGCCGGTGACAATGTAGTACAGCACCACGGCAACCGTCGCTGTGAGCGCGGCGAGCGAGGAGTAGCGGGTGGTGGCGGCGACGCCGGCCCAGATCAAGCCGAACAGGACGGCCGCGGGCAAGTGGGCGCCGATCAGCACGCCGATGTAGGTGGCGACACCCTTGCCGCCCTGGAAGCGAAGCCACACGGGATAAATGTGGCCGAGGAAGGCGCCGAGCCCGGCGATGTAGCCGTAGACGTGGATGTGGCTGAAGCCCTCGACGCTCCCGAACCGCCGCGCAAGGTCGTCGACGATCAGCACCGCCACGGTGCCTTTGAGCATATCGAGCAGGAGGGTCGCGGCGGCGAGACCCTTGTGGCCCGTACGCAGCACATTGGTGGCGCCGATGTTGCCGGAGCCGATCTTGCGCACGTCGCCGAGGCCGGCGGCCCGCGTCAGCAGCAGCCCGAACGGGATCGAGCCCAACAAATAGCCGCCGAGCAAAGCCAGAAGACCGTAGATAGACCCCAGATAGGCCATGACCAGCGCTCGAATATGCGAGCGGCGTCAACCGCGCTCGGCGCCAGCGTATTGATAGACGATAGCGCCTGCAACCATCGTGGTGAGCACGCGCCCCTGCATCTTGCTCTCGTCGAAGGGCGAGTTCTTGGAGCGGGCCTTGAGCTGCGTCTTGTCGACCACCCAGGGCTGGCCGGGATCGACCAGGATCAGGTCGGCGGGGGAGCCCTTATCCAGGCGTCCGGAGGGCAGGCCGAGCAGTCTGGCCGGGTTGATGGTCATGGCCTTGAGCAGGGGCAGCAGCGCGATCTCGCCGTTGTGGACGAGCCGCAGGGCCGCCGCCAGCAGCGTCTCGAGCCCGATCGCGCCGTCAGCCGCCTCGGCGAACGGATGGCGCTTGGTGTCGGCGTCCTGGGGATCGTGGCTGGAGACGATGACGTCGATGTCGCCGGCCGCCAGCGCGCGCACCATCGCGGTCCGGTCGGTCTCGGAGCGCAGCGGCGGCTTCAGGCGGAAGAATGTGCGGTACGGACCGATGTCGTTCTCGTTGAGGGTCAGGTGGTTGATCGAGGCGCCGCAGGTCACCGGCAATTTCCGGGCCTTGGCCGCGCGCACGACGGCAAGGCTCTCCGCGCAGGACACGCTGGCGGCGTGATAGCGCCCTCCCGTCAGCTCCACGAGGCGCACGTCGCGCTCGAGCACGATGGTCTCGGCGGCCTTGTTCACGCCCGGCAGGCCGAGGCGGGTCGCCACCTCGCCCGCGTTCATCACGGTGCCCTCGGTCAGGTAGGGATCCTCGGTGTGGTGCACGATCAGAGCGCCGAAGTCCTTGGCGTAGAGCAGCACGTTGCGCATGACGCGCGTGTTGGCGACGCTGGTCTTGCCGTTGGTAAAGGCGATGGCGCCGGCCCGCTGCAGCAGGCCGATCTCGGTCATGTCCTGGCCCTTGAGCCCGCGGGTCATGGCGGCCATCACATGCACGTTGACGACAGCGTTATCGCGCCCGCGGCGCTGGATGTAGTCGACGAGCGCCACCTGGTCGATGACGGGCTCGGTATCGGGCATCACCACCATGGTCGTGACGCCGCCGGCAGCGGCCGCCTGGCTCGCCGTCTTGAGCGTCTCGCGATGCTCCTGGCCGGGCTCGCCGGTGAACACCTGCATGTCGATGAGGCCGGGACAGAGCACGTGTCCCTTGCAGTCGATGACCTTGGCCCGCTCCGGCGCGTTGCGGCGCAGATGCGCCCCGAGGTCGGCGATCGCGCCATCCTTGACGAGCAGGCCACCCGGTTCGTCCTTGCCGGAGGCAGGATCGACCAGGCGCGCGTTGAGGAAGGCCGTTGCCTCTTCCGTCCCTGAGCCGTTCTTGCGCATCACAAGGGGTCTCTAATGGTTGGGGAGCTGGCGGGCCATGGCCTCCAGCACCGCCATGCGCACGGCCACGCCCATCTCGACCTGGTCACGGATGACGCTGCGGGAGTGGTCGGCAATGGTGGAGGCGATCTCCACGCCGCGGTTCATGGGGCCTGGATGCATGATGAGCGCGTCGGGCTTGGCGCGGGCGAGCTTCTCGTGATCGAGGCCGAAGAAGTGGAAGTATTCGCGCGTTGAAGGCACGTAGGAGCCCTGCATGCGCTCGCGCTGCAGCCGCAGCATCATGACGATGTCGGCGCCCTCGAGTCCCTTCGCCATGTCGGTGTAAGCCTCGGCGCCGAGCCGCTCCGCTTCCGGCGGCAGCAACGTCGACGGCGCGACGATGCGCACGCGCGCACCCAGGGTGTTGAACACGTTGATATTCGAGCGGGCGACGCGGGAGTGCATGATGTCGCCGCAGATCGCTACCGTCAGCCCGGAGATGCGGCCCTTGGCGCGGCGGATGGTCAGCGCATCGAGCAGGGCCTGGGTCGGGTGCTGGTGGGCGCCGTCGCCGGCGTTGATCACCGAGCAGTCGACCTTCTGCGACAGCAGCTCGACCGCGCCGGCGGCGTGATGGCGCACGACCAGTATGTCCGGCCGCATGGCGTTCAGCGTCATCGCCGTGTCGATCAGCGTCTCGCCCTTGGAAACGGACGAGGTCGACACGTTCATGTTCATGACGTCGGCACCCAGCCGCTTGCCCGCCAGCTCGAAAGAGCTCTGCGTGCGCGTCGAGGCCTCGAAGAAGAGGTTGATCAGCGTTCGGCCCCGCAGGACGTCACGCTTCTTGATGACCTGGCGATTGCTCTCGGCGGCCTTGTCGGCCAGGTCGAGCAATGCGTTGATCTCGCCCGCCGTCAGCTCCTCGCAGGTCAGCAGATGGCGGCGCGCGAAGGACGCGCGGGCAACGGATGTTGTCATTAAAGCCGGTCCTATACGCCGACTCATCGCGCCCCGCAAGGCGGCCCCGGAGTAGGGTTTGGAACGTGCGCCGCTGGCGCCGGGTTGCTAGTGGAGCGGATTTGACATTCGCTACCCCTAGCCGCGGGCTCGCGAAGCGAATGTCAAATCCAAAGCTCCACTAGAAGCCTATATTTGCCAGTGGTCCTTTGATTCTAACATTCGCAGGAGAGAGCCCGCCGAGAAGGGATGCGAATGTTAGAATCGGACCACTAGAGTCGCACAACGACGCTGGGATTCGGGATCGCGCCCATGCACGACACATTTGCCACACACGAGGTTTTCAACCAGAGCCCGCCGTTCGAGAACGTCAACCTCTTCACGTCCGACCGCGCCCTGATGGACGCCGTCGATCGCGAGGGGGGCGGGCAGGCGGCAAAGCACCTGGCGGCGTTCGGCCGGATCTGCGGCAGCGCGGAGGCGTTCGAGCGCCAGCGGCTCGCCAACGACAATCCGCCGAAACTGCGAACGTTCGACACCAAGGGTTTCCGCCGCGACACGGTAGAGTTCCATCCGGCCTACCACGAGTGCATGGAGCTCAGCGTGCACGAGGGCCTGCACTGCTCGGCCTGGGACCATCTGGCCAAGCCCGGCGCCAAGCCGATACCCGGCGCCAACTTGGCGCGCTCGGCCGGCACCTACATGGCGATCCAGATGGAGGCCGGGCACCAGTGCCCGATCACCATGACCAATGCCGCGGTCCCCACCCTATTGCTGGAGCCGGCGCTTGCCAGCCAATGGCTGCCGAAAATCCTGTCCCGCCGCTACGACAAGAGCTTCAAGCCGGCGGCGGACAAAACGGGTGTCACCGTCGGCATGGGCATGACCGAGAAGCAGGGCGGCACCGACGTGCGCGCCAACAGCACGCGGGCGGTGCCCGCGGCCAACGGCGGGCCGGGCGCCGAATATCTCCTCACCGGGCACAAGTGGTTCATGTCGGCGCCGATGTGCGACGCCTTCCTGGTGCTGGCGCAGGCGCCGGGTGGGCTCTCGTGCTTCCTGATGCCGCGCTTCCTGCCCGACGGCAACGTCAACGGGCTGCGGTTCCAGCGCCTGAAGGACAAGCTCGGCAACCGCTCCAATGCCTCTTCCGAGGTGGAGTTTCAGGCCGCGCATGCCTGGCTGATCGGCGAGGAAGGCCGCGGCGTTCCCAACATCATCGAGATGGTCACCTGCACGCGGCTCGATTGCGCGGTCGGGTCGGCGGGCTTGATGCGCCTGGCGCTCGCCAACGCCATCCACCATTGCCGAAACCGCACGGTGTTCCAGCGGCGCCTCGTCGACCAGCCGCTGATGAGCCAAGTGCTGGCAGACCTCGCGCTTGACGTGGAAACGGCGACCGCCCTCTCTTTCCGTCTCGCGCGCAGCTTCGACCGCGCCTCCGATCCGAACGCGGCGGCCTGGCGACGGATGATGACGGCGGTCACGAAGTTCTGGGTATGTAAGATCGGACCGGCGTTGGCCTACGAGGCCATGGAGTGCCTCGGGGGCAACGGCTATGTCGAGGAGGGCATTGCCGCCCGGCTCTATCGCGAGCTGCCGGTCAACGCCATCTGGGAGGGTTCCGGCAACGTCATGGCGCTCGATCTCCTGCGCGTCCTGCAGCGCGAGGCCGAGACGGTGGAGATCGTCATGGACGACCTCGCCGTGGCCGCGGGCGACGAGCCCCGGCTCAAGGCTCAGCTGGCGCGGGTGCGGGGCATCCTGCACGAGCCGAGGCTGCTGGATCGCCGCGCGCGCGATCTGGCGGAAGCCCTGGCGCTGCTGGCTGCGGGCACGATCCTGCAGGCGCACGCGCCCCCCGCCGTCGCCGACGCATTCATGTCGACGCGCCTTTCGGGCGGGCCGCGCCAGACCTACGGGCAGGGTCTCGACCGGGCACAGACGCAGGCGATCGTCGACCGGGCGTTCCCGGGCTGAGGGCGATCAGGCCTCCTGTTGCGCCCTGCGATTCAGCCGCGCCATGGCCCTGACAATGTCACCCAACGCTTTCATGAAATGACTGCGTTCGTCGGCCCGCAGCGGTGCCAGCAGGCGCTGGTCGACCCGCGACGCGGCGGGCTTTGCGGCCGAGAGGGCGCCCTGGCCCTTGGACGTCAGACGCACGGCGTACATGCGGGCGTCCTGCCGGGTTCTCTTGCGCTGGAGCAGGCCTTTCTTGACGAGCCGGCGGACGATATCGGCGAGCGTGGATCTGTCCACACCCGTCTGCTCGACGAGACCCGTCTGGGAAATGTCGGGTTTTTGGGCGACGCTTGCCAAAACGGCATACTGCCGGGGGGTGAGATCCGTCTTGCCCGTCTCGGTCGTGAAGAGCTCCTCTGCACACTGACCTGCCCGATGGAGCAGGTGTAGCGCCGAGGAATCTAGCGCGACCGCACGATGGTTCTGCTTCATAAGTTTGGCCTCCGGTAGAGAAGTTTTCTTCCGCCAACGCGGGGTAGCGAAGTTTTCCGTCGCGGCGATATCTAGTCACTGGGCCGCACGGGGCCTAGCCTCATCAGTCGAAAGTCTGAATGAAGAGTATCTTTTAGGGCCGTTTTCGTGCTCGTCCATTTCGTCCGGGGACGAACAAGTTCACAATCGCGTTATATCGGCCGGATGGTCTTATAGAGTACTTGGCGCGCCGAAGATCGGACCAAGACGGTCCGTTGACGGCGCGTCAGGCCGGATCGACCCGGCGTAACCGGTCGAGCGCACCCTGTAAAATCAGTGTCGCGGCAACTTTGTCGATGACCATGGCGCGGCGGCGGCGGGAGGCATCTGCCTCCAGCAGCGAGCGTTCAGCCTCGACCGACGACAGGCGCTCATCCCATAAGAGTATAGGAAACCTCGTGGCCCGGCCGAGGTTGCGCGCGAAAGCTCGCGTCGCCTGCGAGCGCGGGCTCTCCGTGCCGTTCAGATTGACGGGGAGGCCGAGGACGAAGCCGCCGACCCCATGCTCCTCAGCCAACGCGGTAAGGCGGCCGGCGTCTTCGGAAAATTTGCCGCGCGGCAATGTGCTCAGCCCCGAGGCAATGGTCCGCGTCACGTCGGAAAGGGCCAAGCCCAAGGTTTTCGTGCCGAGGTCGATGCCGATGAGGCGCGCATCGGCCGGCAGCGACCGGGCAAAATCCTCGGTCGCCAGCACGCCTCCCCGACCTTCGCCACCCATATGCGCTACCAACCGATGATGGTCCTTGTTGTCGCAGTCGGCCGTCTTATACTCCGCGCCGGGCGCCCTTGCCAAAGCACCACGGACGCGCCCCTCGTGATGATCATCTGGCGTGGCTATCCCTGCTTCCGCCTCCAATGCCGATCGACATGAGCCCGACCAGCTGAGCTTCGAGGCAAGGCCCCTGCAAGGAGACGTGGAATGAACGACGCGAGCCGGGAGGCGCCGCAAAGCGTCACGCCCGTCGATGCCTCCGGCGTGGGCATAATCTATAAGGCCGGCCGGCCCAAGCAGACGGCGCAGATGCGGTTCATCCTTTGGTCGTTCACGGCTGCCACGTTCATTTCCGCCCTGCTGCTGTTTTCCGTGCAGCCGATGTTCGCCAAGATGGTGCTGCCGGTTCTGGGCGGCTCCCCTTCGGTGTGGGCGGTTGCCATCTTCTTCTTTCAGGCCGCGCTGCTCGTCGGCTACTGCTATGCCCATCTGCTGATCGGCCGCGTGCCGCTGCACGTGACGGGCTTTGTCCATCTCGGCGTCTGTCTGCTGGCGCTGTTGACCCTGCCCATGCGGCTGCCCGCCGGCTGGACCGAGCCGCCGCCCGGCGAGCCCTATCTGTGGCAGCTCGGGCTGTTCACCGTCGCCATCGGCCTGCCCTTTCTGGCCGTGGCCGCCAATGCGCCGCTGCTGCAGGCGTGGTTTGCCCGCACCGGTCATCCGCAAGGCCGGGATCCATACTTCCTTTATGCCGCCAGCAACCTTGGCAGCCTGATCGCGCTTCTCGGATACCCGTTCGTGCTCGAGCCCACGTTCGGACTCAAGGCGCTGGCCCGCATCTGGACGCTGGGCTTCCTCGTGCTGATCGCGGCCCTGATCCTGACCTTCATGCTCATGCTGAACCGTCAGGGTGAGGCACCCGCGGTCGCGGCGCCCACCAGCGCTGACGCTGCGGGTCCGGCGCCGACCTGGGGCGACCGTCTCGGCTGGGTCGGTCTGGCCCTGGTTCCGGCCGCGCTGCTCACCGCGTTCACGACGCACGTGACGACCGACATCGCCTCGGCGCCGCTGCTCTGGGTGCTGCCCCTCTCGCTCTACCTGCTCACGTTCGTGCTGGTATTCCGCGAGAAATCGCTGATCCGACGCGACATCATGCTGTTTCTGCACCTGATCAGCGTCGTCATCGGACTTCTGGTGATCTCGCAGACCAAGCACGAGAGCTGGTTCGTCACCGCCGCCACCGGCGTCGTGGTGTTCTTCACCTCCGCCATGGTGGCGCATCGCACGCTCTACGAGGCGCGCCCCGCCGCGCGCTACCTCACCCAGTTCTACCTTTGGATGTCGCTGGGCGGGGCCCTCGGTGGGCTGTCCGCGGCGCTGATCGCACCCAAGATCTTCAGCGAGGTCTTCGAGTATCCCCTGCTGCTGGCGCTGTCGATGGCCTGCCGGCCGGGCGTGATCAACGGCGACGCCCTGCGGCGCCTGTGGGGCAGTGTGCGCTACTACCTGGGCCGGCCTGCACGCGCCACCCAGGGCGCCGGCGAGGCCCCCCTGACCGAGCACGACAAGCAGGAGATGCTGGTGCTTTGGCTGATCGTCGCCGGCGGCATTCTGGCGATCTACTGGGTGCCCTGGGCGATCGGCAAGTTCAACCTCAACGTCGGCGAGTGGGGCACGACCATCATCGTCGTTGGCCTGCTCGCGGTCGTGCTGATCGCGGAGGTGCGCCGGCCGCTGCGCCAGTTGACCGCCGCGCTGCTCATCTTCTGTGCGCTCGTTTGGCTGCCGTCCGCGGTCAAGCGCGGTGAGGCGCAGCGCAGCTACTTCGGCGTCTATCGCGTGCAGACGTCGGGCGACGGCGATTACCACACGCTCATCCACGGCACGACGCTGCACGGCGCGCAGCGCATCCGCGACGAGCAGGGCAACCGCGTCGATGACCCGGTGCCCGCCACCTACTACTATGACAAGAGCCCGATCGCGCAGACGGTCGGCAAGGTCCGGGAGCGGCTCGGCGACAAGAAGGGCCGCTACGGCGTGACCGGGCTGGGGGCGGGCTCGCTCTCCTGCCATTCCAAGGAAGGCGAGTCCTGGCGCTTCTTCGAGATCGATCCGGTCATCATCGGCATCGCCAGCGATCCGCGCTACTTCACGTTCCTCAAGCACTGCCAGCCCAAGCCCGACATCGTCCTGGGTGACGCTCGCCTGACCATGGCCAAGGAGGTCAACGCCAGCTTCGATCTGATCATCGTCGATGCCTTCTCCTCGGACGCGGTGCCCGTGCACCTGATGACGGCGGAGGCGCTGCGGCTCTATCTCGACAAGGTGACGGACAACGGCATCGTTCTCCTGCACATCTCCAACCGCTATCTCGATCTGGAATCGGTGCTCGGCGCGACCGTGAAGCTGTTGCCCGGCGTGCAGGGGTTCATCGTCTCCGACGATGCAGCCGACGGCAGCTACGCGCAGTCGACCTCGACAGTGGCGCTGTTCGCCAAGAATGCCGAGGCGCTGGAGCCCTTCACGTCGATGGAGGAGCGCAGCGAGTTCGACGATGGCGATCTCAAACCCTGGACCGACGATTATTCCGACATCCTCGGGCCCTTCCTCAGCAAGATGAGGAACCGCTGATCGCTGCAGCGGCGCAAGCCACGGCGTTGCACGCGCCCGGCGGCGGGGCTATGACAGCCGCAATTCGGGCAACGCCAAAGGGCAGGCCATGAAGGTCGACGAGGCGACCGTGCGCAAGATTGCGCGCCTTGCGCGCATCGAGGTCACGGACGGGGAGGCCAAGGCGCTGGAGAAGGAGCTCTCCGGCATCCTCGACTGGGTCAAGCAGCTCGACGAGGTCGACACGGCCGATGTCGAGCCGATGACGCGCGTAACGCCCATGCTCCTGAAGAAGCGTGAGGATCGCGTCACGGACGGCGGCATCGCCGACGACATCGTTGCCAACGCGCCGGCGCGCGAGGACCATTTCTTCGTCGTGCCCAAGGTGGTGGAGTGAACGGCCCTTGCTGTCATCCCGGAATTTCGCGAAGCGAAATATCCGGGACCCAGGAGCGGCGTACATGATCCCTGGGTCCCGGCTCTCCGCGCATGCGCGCTCCGGCCGGGATGACAGGCAGGCGGAGCGTTTGAAGTGACCGAACTCACCAAGCTCACCCTGGCGGAAGCGCGCGACGGGCTGCGCGGCAAGCAGTTCTCGGCGGCCGAGCTGGCGCAGGCGTTCCTCGATGCCATCGAGGCGGGTAACAAGTCGCTCAACGCCTATGTGCTGCCCACCCCGGAGCATGCCTTGGCGCGGGCCAAGGCCAGCGACGCCCGGCTCGCCAAGGGCGACGCGCGCCCGCTGGAAGGCCTGCCGCTCGGCATCAAGGACCTCTACTGCACCAAGGGCGTGCGCACCACGGCCTGCTCCAACGTGCTCGCCGAGTTCACGCCGACCTACGAGTCGACCGTGACACAGAACCTGTGGGACGCGGGCGCGGTTATGCTGGGCAAGCTCAACAACGACGAGTTCGCCATGGGCTCGTCGAACGAGACCAGCCGCTTCGGCCCCGTCGTGAACCCCTGGCGGCGCAAGGGCTCCAACGTCGGGCTGGTGCCGGGCGGCTCCTCCGGCGGCTCCTCGGCGGCCGTCGCGGCCGATCTGTGCCTTGCCGCCACCGCCACCGATACCGGCGGCTCCATCCGCCAGCCCGCTGCCATCACCGGCACCGTCGGCATCAAGCCCACCTACGGGCGGTGCTCGCGCTGGGGCATCGTCGCCTTCGCCTCCTCCCTCGACCAGGCCGGGCCGATCGCCAAGACGGTGCGCGACAGCGCCATCATGCTCACCCACATGGCGAGCATCGATCCCAAGGATTCCACCTCCGCAGACGTGGCGGTGCCGGACTACGAGGCGGCCGTCGGCCAGAGCGTGAAGGGTCTCAAGGTCGGTGTGCCCAAGGAATACCGCCTGGACGGCATGCCGCGCGAGATCGAGGACCTCTGGCAGCAGGGCATCGCCTGGATGAAAGCGGCGGGTGCCACCATCCACGACGTGTCGCTGCCGCACACCAAGTACGCGCTGCCGGCCTATTACATCGTCGCCCCGGCGGAGTGCTCCTCCAACCTCGCCCGCTACGACGGCATGCGCTACGGCTTGCGCAAGCTGGGCAGCGATCTGATCGGCACCTACGAAGCGACGCGCGGCGCGGGCTTCGGCGCCGAGGTGCGCCGGCGCGTGCTGATCGGCACCTTCGTGCTCAGCGCCGGCTACCAGGACGCCTACTACATCAAGGCGCAGAAGGTGCGCACGCTCATCGCCCGCGATTTCGAGGAGGCGTTCCGCAAGGTGGACGTGCTGCTCACACCGACCACTCCGGGCCCGGCCTTCGGCATCGGCGAGGTGTCCGGCGACCCGATCCAGATGTACCTCAACGACATCTTCACCGTGACGGTGAACATGGCCGGCCTGCCCGGCATCTCCGTGCCTGCGGGGCTGTCTTCGGAAGGCACGCCGCTCGGCCTGCAGCTGATCGGCAAGGCATTCGACGAGGCGACGCTGTTCCGCGCCGGCCAGGCGATCGAGGATGCGGCCGGGCACTTTCCGGTGCCGGCGCGGTGGTGGGCGTGACGCCATGATCTATATGGTCGAGATGGATTTCCGCAATCCGGCGCGCGAGCACGATTGGCACACCTGGTATCTCGACCACGTCACCCGTCTGATCCGCAACGTGCCGGGCTTCCGCGCGACGCAGCGCTTCCGCGCCCTCACCGCGACGCCGTCGCCCTGGCTCGCCCTGCACGATGTCGCCTCGCCCGCCGTATTCGAGAGTGCGGCGTACAAGGCCAACGGCGGTCCGGTCTCCACCGGCGAGTGGCAGCAGGAGCATACGAACTGGCATCGCAATCTCTACGCCGGCATCGACGCCACCCCTGACGTGGTGATGGACGCGCACCTCATCGTCGCCGAGGCTGACGCTCGTCTGCCGGCGCCGTTGGCGTCGGTGGTGACCTGGCTCGAGCCCGCCGGTCTCGACCGCTCGGCCGGGCGGCGCGGCATTGCCGTCCTTGCTCCCGGCCGGCTTGCCGCTGCGCATTTTGGGCACCCGGGCCTGCGCATCTTCAAGCCGATCACGCCGCGCATAGCCGGCTGAGCACTCCGCCCGCGGAATATGCTCTTGGGCGCTGCTGGCGGCCGGACTAAGCTGCGGCTTGAGCTTTGCTTTAGTGTTTGCTCCGGGTCGGTGGCGTCATGGCGTCGGGAAACGTGCGGCTCTGGCTCGTTGCCGCGGCGGGCATGGTGCTCGCCGGCTGCACCCAGACCAGCCGCGTCGACGATAGCGTCTCGACGGGCTCCCTCGCCGAAACCCGAAAGGCCGTGGCCGTCATGCGCGTCGGCGCGGCGAGTCCCGACTGTATCAACGTCGCCGTGCTGCTCGGTGTGCGCGAGGGCGAAGGCTTCCGCCGGCGCCAGGGTCTCACCGTGATGAACGTGCGCTCGCTCACCGAGCCCGCCGTCGCCGAGGTCGAGCTCGAGCCGGGCGAGTACCACGTGCTCGCCTATCGCTGTCAGACCAAGAAAGGGATCACCACGATTGCCGACGGCGACGGCGGCCAGCTCTACCGCACGAGCTATGCGAGCTTCGCGTTGCAGCCCGGTGAGATCGTGAACGTTGGGTACCTGCACCTCGTCGCCTGGCGTCGCGGCCGCAACGCCATCGGCCGGCCGGTGGACATGGACATCGAGGTGACGGATTGGCCGCTGGCCGAGCTCGACCGCTTCAAGGCCAAGCGGCCCCACATCTACGCCCAGATGAAGACGCGGCTGATGACGGTCAACGCGCCGGAGTCGGGTTCCCTGTCGAGCCAGGACTGTGCCAGGCTCAGGAGCTTGAAGAACGAAGGCAAGGTGCAGGCGCTGCCGCCCGAGTGCGTCGGTCCGGCTGCCGCCAAGCGCGCACCCGCCGCTGTTGCCAAGCCGGGCGGCAATGAGTAAGCCCGCTTGACCGCATAAGCGCCGCATCCACCCGAGAGTCGAACCGCCATGGCCATCCGCCCGCCTGCCCAGTGCACCGACCTGGCCCAGGTTCGTGTCGAGATCGATCGCGTGGACAAGGCCCTGGTCGGCCTGATCGCCGAGCGCTTCGGCTACGTCGAGCGCGCCTGGCAGCTCAAGCTCGAGGCGGGCCAGGAAGCCAACGTGCCCTGGCGCAATCAGCAAGTGATCGACAAGGTACGTGCGCACGCGACCGAGCAGGGCGTGCCGCCGGACCTGATCGAGGCGCTGTGGCGGCAGATGATCGGCTGGTTCATCCAGTACGAGGAGGTGAAGCTCGGCGACAAGCTCGCGGGCAAGCCGCGCAGCTGAACCTGGCCCGCTCTCGGGGTACCCATGGCGCCTGTCCCCGTCGATCTCCTCGCCGTCGTGCTGAGTGCGCTGCTCAATCCGGCGGTGATCGTGGTGGCCTTCTGGATGGGGCGCCATGCCAACCAGCGCCAGAAGCTTCCCGTTGCCGCCTTCGCAGCCGCGCTAGCCGGGTCGGCGCTGATCTACGCCGCGGTGCGCCTGGGTATGCAGGGGGTGGCAAGTGTCGGTCGGGCTGCCGCGGGCGTTTTCGTCGCGGAGTTCCTTTTCGGGCTGGTCTGGGCCTGGCTCGGGTTCCGGTTCGCACCGTCGCGCTCGACATGACACGCGCCGCGCCATGACCGTGTTGCGCTTGTGGCTGCTCGCGACGCTGATCATCGCCGCCGGCCTCGCGCTTTGGGCGTTCGCGCCGGTGATGATCTTCGTGCTGCTGCTGACCATCGGCCTCGGCGCATTGTCCGCGCTGATGATCGGCCTCGCGCACCTGCTGCGGGCAAAGCTGGAGCGCAATCGGTAGCATCGCGATGTCGAACAGCCGTTGCAGTCGTTCCAGGCGTGAGGTCCGCCGCTGCCAGTTCCGAGCGTCACAAGCACAACCCCGTGGTGAGCTTGTCGAACCACGGCTGGTAGTCTCAGCCGTCCTTCGACGGGTTCAGGACGAGGCGTGTTTTCGCGGAGCCCTGCTTGCGGGTTGCGGGGCAGAGGCCTAGACAGGAATAGATGCTCCAGGGCGGGCCGTGGCCCGCATTGCCAAGTGGAGGCGTTCATGGACAAGCCCACCATCACCCTCGCCAGAAACAAGTGCTACGTCGACGGTCAATGGATCGGCGAGCCGAAGTTGCCCGTCACCAACAAGGCGACGGGGGACATCATGGCGCGCGTACCCGAGCTCGGCGAAGCCGAGACGCGCGCCGCCATCGACGCCGCCAATCGCGCGCTGCCCGGCTGGTCGAAGCTCATCGCCAAGGAGCGGGCGCGGCTCGTGCGGCGCTGGTACGATCTCATCGTCGAGCACGCCGACGAGCTGGCGTTGCTGCTGACCAACGAGCAGGGCAAGCCGCTGGCCGAGGCCAGGGGCGAGATCCTCTACGCCGCGGGCTTCATCGAGTTCGCGGCCGAGGAGGCCAAGCGCATCTACGGCGAGACCATCCCGACCTTCAAGGCGGACGCCCGCGTCGTCGTCATCAAGCAGCCGGTCGGCGTAGTGGCGGCCATCACGCCGTGGAACTTCCCCGCCGCCATGATCACGCGCAAGGCCGGTCCGGCGCTGGCCGTTGGCTGCACCATGGTGCTCAAGCCGGCCTCCGAGACGCCGCTCACGGCGTTGGCGCTGGCCGTTCTCGCCGAGCGCGCCGGCATCCCCAAGGGCGTGTTCAATGTCATCACCGGCAAGGCGAGCGTGATCGGCAAGGAGCTGACCGCCAACCCGATCGTGCGCATGCTCACCTTCACCGGCTCGACCGAGATCGGCGCCAAGCTGATGGCGCAGTGCGCGCCCACGGTGAAAAAGCTCGGACTAGAGCTCGGCGGCAACGCGCCCTTCATCGTCTTCGACGACGCCGACCTCGACAAGGCCGTGGCTGGCGCCATGGCCTCCAAGTACCGCAACGCCGGTCAGACCTGTGTCTGCGCCAACCGTATCTACGTGCAGGCGGGCGTCTACGACGCCTTCACCGAGAAGCTCGCCCAGCAGGTGAAGAAGATGAAGGTCGGCGCCGGCACCGAGGAGGGCGTCACCACCGGGCCGCTGATCAACAAGGCCGCGGTTGAGAAGGTCGAGGAGCACTTGGCCGACGCCGTGAAGAAGGGCGCCAAGGTCGCGCTCGGCGGCAAGCGTCACGAACGCGGCGGCAACTTCTACGAGCCCACCATCCTCACCGAGGTCACGCAGGACATGCTGGTGGCGCGCGAGGAGACCTTCGGGCCCGTGGCGCCGCTGTTCAAGTTCAAGACCGAGGACGATGTGATCGCCATGGCCAACGACACCCCGTTCGGCCTTGCCGCCTACTTCTACTCGCGCGACATCGGCCGCGTCTGGCGCGTCGGCGAGGCGCTGGAATGCGGCATCATCGGTATCAACGAAGGCATCATCTCCAGCGAGGTGGTGCCGTTCGGCGGCTACAAGCAGTCGGGCCTCGGCCGCGAGGGCTCCCATCACGGCGTCGAGGAGTATCTCGAGATCAAGTACATGCTGATGGGCGGCCTGTGAGCGCAGACCTCTGGAAGCAGCAGGCGGCCGAGCGCGCTCTGGCCTACCTCGCCGACGGCATGAAGCTCGGGCTCGGCACCGGCTCGACGGCGGTCAAGTTCGTCGACCTCGTCGGCGCGCGCGTCAGGCAAGGCTTGAAGCTCACGTGCGTGCCGACATCGGAGGCCACCCGCGCGCAGGCCGAGCGGCTCGGCATCCCGCTCACGACATTGGATGAAACCCCGAGCCTCGACCTGACCGTCGACGGTGCCGACGAGCTCGACGACAGGCTGCGCCTCATCAAGGGCGGGGGCGGCGCGCTGCTGCGCGAGAAGATCGTGGCCATGGCCTCGCGGCGCATGCTCGTGATCGCCGACGCCTCCAAGCGCGTGGCGACGCTCGGCAAGTTCCCGCTGCCCGTGGAGGTCATTCGCTTCGGTCTCGCCGCGACCCGCCGGCTGATCGAGACGCTGGCCGCCGAGGCCGGATGCCGCGGGGAGATCAAGCTGCGGCTCGGGGCGAGCGGACAGCCCTTCGTCACCGACGGCGGCAACTACCTGCTCGACTGCGCCTTCGCCCGCATCGACAGGCCCGAAGCGCTGGATCAAGCCTTGAAGCGCATTCCCGGCGTGGTCGAGAACGGCTTGTTCCTGGACATTGCGAGCACCGCCATCATCGCCGGTCCGAGCGGCGTAGAGGTATTGCAGCGCGACGATCCAGGGCGCGCCTAGCCCGCGTCAGCACCGGGCTACAAGCGATTGAGCGATCACTTCTAATCACCCTCCTGTGAATGCGCCTTTTGCGTGCGCCCGGCAGCGACCACGTCATCACCGAGGCCCGTTGCATGGCAAACCACGCAACCGGGAACTTGATCGAGGCGAGACATCCAAGGCCTGCCCGTAGGCCCTTGGCGTCGAATTCAGGACGACGACGATGTACAGTTGGCGTGAGGAAATGCGGGAGATTCTGTGGCTCGCCTTGATCGTGGGCGGGCTCTCCACGCTGGCCGTATCCGTGGCGGTGGCCGTAGCGGTTGTTTAAGCACGTGTCGGTGGAGACACGACGCCTGCGCCGAAAGCGTCTAGGGTGTGCTCGCTGAGGCGGGTAGACCGAGGACGATCCTGATGCCTTATCGCGCATTGCTGCTGGCGGCGGCCCTCTTCGTGCTGCCGCCGTCGTTTCATTCCGCAAGCGCACAGACGGCGCCCGATGCCGAGCGGCTCGCCGCTGCCAAACAGATGATGGAGGTCGCCGGCGTCGCCAGGCAGTTCGAGGAGGTGATGCCCGTCCTGCTGAAGCAACTGGCGCAGGGCTTCGTGGCCGTGGCGCCCGACAAGGCGCAGGAGATCCGCGACGTCTTCAGCCAGCTCGGCGGCAAGTTCATCGATCGCAAGGGCGAGTTGATCGACCAAGTCGCCGCGCTCTATGCCGAGCAGCTCTCGCTCGAGGAGCTGGCCGCCGTCGCCGGCTTCTATCGCTCGCCCGCCGGCATGAAGATGATTTCCATCCAGCCGCACGTGATGCGCCAAGCCATGCTGCTCGGCCAGCGCTGGGGTGCCGAGCTCGGGCGCGAGATCGAGGAGGAGGCGCGCCGGGAGCTCAAGAAGCGCGGCATCCAGCTTTGACGTGCCCTACGCAGAACTCCTAAAATTGGTACGCAATGCGCAGTTCACGGCCTCTGCCCGTCGCCGAGGCTGCGGAAAGGGACGGGCTGATCGGGTGAGCGGCGGCATATGAGCGCGTACGACTTCGACCTGTTTGTCATCGGCGGCGGATCGGGCGGCGTACGTGCGGCACGCATCGCGGCCGGGCATGGCGCCAAGGTGGCCATCGCCGAGGAATACCGCTTCGGCGGCACCTGCGTGATCCGCGGCTGCGTGCCCAAGAAGCTGTTCGTCTACGCCAGCCGGTTCAAGGACGAGTTCGAGGACGCGGCAGGCTTCGGCTGGACGGTCGGCTCCCCTTCCTTCGATTGGCCGACGCTGGTCGCCAACAAGGACGCCGAGATCACGCGGCTCGAGGGGCTGTATCGCGGAGGCCTGGAGCGCGCGGGCGCGACGATCCTCGAGGGCCGGGCCGAACTGAAGGACGCGCATACGCTGACCGTGCAGCCCGGCGGGCACAAGGTCACGGCGGCCACGGTCCTGGTCGCCACCGGCGGACGGCCCACGGTGCCCGATCTGCCGGGCGCCGGGCACGCCATCACCTCCAACGAGGCCTTCCATCTCGAGGCGCTGCCGAAGTCCATCGCCATTGTCGGCGGCGGCTACATCGCCGTCGAGTTCGCCTGCATCTTCTCCGGACTCGGCGTCGACACCACGCTCGTCTATCGCGGGCCGAAGATCCTGCGCGGATTCGACGAGGAGCTGCGCGATCACCTCACGCAGGAGCTCTTCAAGCGCGGCATCGACGTGATGTGCAACGCCAAGCCGGCCTCGATCGAGAAGCGCCGGTCGCGGTTCACCGTGACGCTGGAGGACGGCAACACCCTGGACACGGGCCTCGTCATGTTCGCCACGGGCCGTGCGCCGAATACGGCCGGCCTCGGGCTGGAGGCGGCCGGCGTCGAGCTAGGCGTCGACGGCGAGGTCCTGGTCGACGCGTACTCGCGCACCTCGGCCGAGAACATCTACGCCATCGGCGACGTCACCGACCGGATCAACCTGACGCCGGTTGCCATCCGCGAGGGCCACGCCTTTGCCGATACCGTGTTCGGCAAGAAGCCGACCGCGGTCGATCATGAGCTGGTGCCGACGGCCGTCTTCACCACGCCGGAGATCGGCACGGTCGGGCTGCCCGAGGATGTGGCGTGCGAGACCTATCCCAAGCTCGACATCTACAAGGCCAACTTCCGCCCGCTCAAGCACACGCTATCGGGGCGCGACGAGCGCATGTTCATGAAGCTCCTCGTCGACGGCGACAGCGGCCGCGTGGTCGGTTGCCACGTGATGGGTGCGGACGCGGCCGAGATCGCGCAGATGGCGGCCATCGCCATGAAGCTCAAAGCCACCAAGGCCGATTTCGATGCCACCGTCGCCCTGCATCCGACCGCGGCCGAGGAGCTGGTGACCATGCGCGAGAAGTGGGTGGCGCCCGTCAAGCCGGCCGCGCCCAAGCCGCGCCGCAAGAAGAGGGGCTACGATGAATCGGCTTGAGGGGCGCGTTGCCCTCGTGACGGGCGCGGGCTCGGGCATCGGCCGCGCGACCGCACATCTGTTTGCCGCGCAAGGGGCCCATGTCTACGTCACCGACGTGAACGGCGAGGCGGCGGAGACGGTGGCCGGCGAGATCGTCAAGTCGGGTGCCCGCGCCCAGGCGATGACCGCCGACGTATCGCGCGGCCAGGACGTGACCGCCATGTTCCGCGCCCTCGAGAAGGCCCACGGCAAGCTCGACGTGCTCGTGAACAATGCCGGCCTCAACGTGCGCGCCGACTTTCGCCATCTGAGCGATGCGGACTGGGTCAAGATCCGCGAGGTCAACCTCGACGGCGTGGTGCGCGTTGCCCGCGACGGCTTTGCCCTGCTGCAGGCCTCGGGCCGCGGCTCGCTGATCAACGTCGCCTCGATCATGGCCCACCGCGGCCTGCGCCAACTGACGGCCTACTCGGCCACCAAGGGCGCGGTCACCGCGCTGACGCGTGGTCTCGCCGTCGAGTATGCGCCCTACAACATCCGCGTGAATGCGATCTGCCCCGGCTTCGTCGAGACGGCGCTGACGGGCCGCGCCTTGAAGAACCCCGGCATCGCCAAGGCGCTGCTGGATTCAACCCCGCTGCGCCGGTTCGGGCTGCCCGAGGAGATCGCCAAGGCCGCCCTGTTCCTCGCCAGCGACGATGCCTCCTACGTCACCGGCGCGGAGCTTGCCGTCGACGGCGGGATGTCGGCGGGGCTCTAGCGACCTTTCGCCGGCAGCGGACAATCTCGAAAACTGTCACCCGTGAGACTGCGCCGCCGTTGGGGGAGCGCGAAGGTTGCATCGCAACGCTCACTCGAGGGTTCCGATGCAGCTTCTCTCACGATTGATTCTGCGCGTACGCACAGCGCCCGCCGAAGCCCACCGCGCGCCACATCGGCTGGATGACACTTCGGCCGACGCCGGGCCGCCCGCCGACTGCTCCCCGCGCATCGCAAGCGCCATTGGCGCCGCGATCGCCGCCAGAATCGAGATCGTCATGGCGACCCATCGCAGCGCCTACGAAGCGGCCGCTGCCTACGAGGAGCTCTCCCGGCTGTGCGACGCGGAGCTGGGCCGCCGCCGGCTGGCCCGGACGGGCATCGCCTGGCAGGTCTTCAAGGTCCTCACCCAATCCAAATGAAGATCCGTTCCGCGGCGGGCGATACCGGCGCCAGCTCGCGCGGCACTATTTCGTCTCGGCGATCGCCTCCAGCGCGGGCACGCTGCAATCCATGCGCCGCGATCCCGCGCGCTTCACGGCACCTCTCTCCTCCAACTCGGCCAGCGCGGCATTGACCTTCTGCCGGCTGGCGCCGAGCAGCAGGGCCAGCTCCGTCTGCGAGGTGCCCAGATCCAACGATGCGCGTCCGCCCTTGCCGACCGGCGTCTTGCCGAGCGTAATCGCGGTCAGCAGGAAGCGCGCGAGCCGGACCTCGATCGAATGCAGGGCGATGGTCTCGACCTGCTCGCTCGTGACCCTCAGCCGCGCACAAACGAAGGCGATGGCCGCGCGTGCCGCGCTCGGCTTGGACTCGATCAGCTGCAGGAGGTGGGCCCGCTCGAGCAGCATGGTGCGCACCATGGTCAGTGCCGTGGCATCGGCTGTCCGCGAGCCGCCGTCCAGCGTGGCGATCTCGCCGAAGATGGCGCCGACGCTGGCATGATTGAAGGAGAGCACGCGCCCATCTGCCGAGAGGACCGACAGCCGCACGCGGCCCTCGACCACGAGATGGATGCCGTTGGCGGGATCGCCGCGGGCAAAGATCTGCTGGCCCGGCTGGTAGCGCAGCTCGCGCATCTTGCCCGCCACCATCGTCCGGTCCGCATCGCTGAGGGAGCCGAACAGGTCGGTGCGACCGAGCAGCGTCGTTATGAGAGCGATGTGAACCATCGGCGGGTTGGGATTGGTCGGCTCGAGCAGTGCGCCGCAATCTATCAGTTGCAATGGGCGGGCGGGTGCCATATTTCACCTGGTTGCCGAATCCGGGATGCGGGTGAGCCTGCGGCTCAGCCGAAGGGACCGACCTGCTTGGGTGCGTGCGCGAACGGGGCCCGCAGGCGCCTGCTGCCGCGCAGATGCTCCTCGATCTCGGCGATGCAGCGTTCCTCGCCGGCACCGGCCGGCAGCCGAAGGCGCTCGACATCGACCACCACTTCAAAGCGGCGCCAATAACGTCTGGGCCTCTGGCTCATCCGGCTGAGCGAGGCGCCGAGGCGGCCTCCGATGCCGGCCCATCGTGACAACCGCATCACGAAGCCGGCGGCGAAGCTCAGGAACGGCGAATTGATCCTTGGGGTCGTCATCGTATTGCCCCTGGGGATGGCGCCGCAGATCTGGATGCCATGATCCACGGCTGGCGGCGGCTGGATCGGGGCGAGCGCTGGGACGCGGACGGAGGCAACCGCGCCCCAGGCTCCCCGCGACGGCGCGGGACCGGCCGAGTTACGGAAAATCGCCAGCGTCACCGCGGCGGCTCTCCCGGCTCGGTCGGCCCGCATGCCGTTCAGGGCAGTTGGCGCTCGTGCTGGTCCCAGAACGTCTTGGCGTCGAACGCCGCGCTGGCGGGCACGACAAGGCCGATGAGGACGCTCAGCGCAATCAAAGCGGAGGCGATGATCTTCATGGCTGCTTCTCCATCTGGACCCGATGTGGGCGACCTTCGCACCACACGGGATGGCGGCGATCATTGCGCCCTCCCCGCGCGTCGGCTGTCCCGCAGGCGACAAAAAGAGAATGTTGTGGGCCTGGTCCTCTTGCGCTCGGCGATCGAGGTCCGGTCCGCTCCGCCGCCGGTGCCATAGCGATTCAGGCATGCCGCGAACGGGGGTTGACGGGAAGCGGGCCCCGCCACCCAAATGCGACACGCGCAAGGCGCACGGACGAGGCTAAAGAGGCGGCATGGCAACGGCGAAGGCAGCAAAGAAAGGCGCCCGGCGAGCGCCGGCGCGCAAGCAACAGGCCTTCGACGCCATTATCGTCGGTGCCGGCTTCTCCGGCCTCTATCAGCTCCATTGCCTGCGCGACCGGCTCGATCTGTCCGCCGTCGTGCTGGAAGCCGGCGATGGAGTCGGCGGCACCTGGTACTGGAACCTCTACCCCGGCGCGCGCTGCGACTCCGAGAGCCACTCCTACTGCTTCACCTTCGACGACAAGCTGCTCAGCGAGTGGCAATGGAGCGAGCGCTATCCGGGCCACGCCGAGGTCCGCCGCTACCTCGACCACGTCGCCGACCGCTTCGACCTGAAGCGCAGCATCCGCTTCGGCACGCGCGTCACCGGCGCCACCTACGATGAGGCCGCCAACCGCTGGCAGGTAACGACGGAAGGCGGCGACAAGCTCACCGCCAAGTTCCTCATCACCGCAGTCGGCTGCCTTTCCACGGCCAACGTACCCGCCATCCCCGGTCTCCACAGTTTCAAGGGCCGCTGGGTGCACACCGGGCAATGGCCGCACGAGGGCGTCGACTTCACCGGCAAGCGTGTCGGCCAGATCGGCACCGGCTCGACCGGCATCCAGTCGGCGCCGGTGATCGCCGAGACCGCCAAGCACCTGACCGTCTTCCAGCGCACGGCCAACTACAGCGTGCCCGCCCGCAATGCCCCGCTCACCCCCGAGTTCCGGCATTACCTGCGCGAGAACTACCCCGAGCTCGTGCGCATCATGCGCAAGACGCCCAACGGCCATCCCTTCGTCATCGAGAGGCGGCTGGTCGCCGACGTGACGCCCGTCGAGCGACAGGCAATCTACGAGGCGGCCTGGGAGAAGGGCGGCCTGCAGTTTCGCGCCACCTTCCACGATCTGCTGCTCGACAAGGCGGCGAACGACACGGCGGCGGAGTTCATCAAGAACAAGATCCGCACCATCGTGAAGGACAAGGCGACGGCGGAGAAGCTCGCCGACATCGACCACCCCTACGCGGCCAAGCGCCCGCCCATCGACACCGACTATTTCGAGGCCTTCAACCGCGACAACGTCACCCTGGTCGACGTGCGCGCCGACCCGATCGAGGCCATCACGCCCGGCGGCCTGCGCACGCGCAGCGGCAAGGAGTATCCCCTCGATATCATCGTCTTCGCCACCGGCTTCGACGCCATGACCGGCCCGCTGCTGGCCCTGAACATCCGCGGCCGCGAAGGCCTCGCCCTTGCCGACGCCTGGAAGGCCGGCCCCCGCAACTACCTGGGCCTGCAGGTCGCAGGCTTCCCGAACCTCTTCACCATCACCGGGCCCGGCAGCCCGTCCGTGCTCTGCAACATGCCGGTCGCCATCGAGCAGCACGTCGAGTGGATCACCGACTGCATCGCTGAGATGCGAGCCAAGCGCCTGCAGCGCATCGAGACCACGGACGCGGCGATGGACGGGTGGGTGCAGGAGGTGAACCGCGCCGCCAACGCCACGCTGCTGCCGCAGGCCCACCACTCCTGGTACCTGGGCGCCAACGTGCCGGGCAAGCCGCGCGTGTTCATGCCGTACGCCGGGGGCATGGCGCGCTATCGCGACCTCTGTGCCGGCATCGCGGCACGCGGCTACGAAGGCTTCGTGCTCAGCTGAGCCCCGCCCGGGTTTCTCCGAGACTGAACGCGCGCCTCTCGGGCCCGGTCACGCCCGCTCGGCGATCGCCTTGAGGTTGGCCAGGCCCTGCTCGAAGTCGCGGCCCATCATCTTGTCGCAGTCGATGAACAGCGTCATGACCTTGGCCAGCAGCGGCTGGCGGCCGCTCATGGCCCACGTCACGTCCGTCGCCGGGCCTTGCGGCTGCAGCGTGAACCTCACCTCATTGTCGGCCTTGAACGGCTTCACCATGGCAAGCCGCATCACGACGTCGGAGGGTGCCGAGGAGTCGACGATCTCGATGCTGCCCGAGCCCGACTTGGCGCCGGCGAACTCGAACCTGGCGCCCTTGCCGCTCGAGGCGCCCTGGTAGGCGGTGCTGCCGCCGGTCTCGCGCAGGGCGTAGGGGTTCCAGGTGTTCATCTGGCGCAGGTCGTTGATGAGCGGGAACAGGCGCTCGGGCGGCGCGCCGATGCGGGCGGTGCGCGCGGTCCGAAACGTATCGGGCCTGGTCGCGGCGATCGCCAGTACGGCGCCGATGACGACGATCAGCCCGAGGGCGATGTAGCCGAGGATTTCCAGCATGGGTGCGTCCTTCTTGTTGGTGTCGACGGGCTGGCGTTCGCAGCTCTCGTTCAATTGCAGTTCGGCGCGCCCGCCATCGCCTTCTCCATGGCCGCGCGCAATTCCGGCTCGCTCAGCTCGCGCTGCGGGGTGGCGATCGACCACTTGTGCCCGAATGGGTCCTCGATCACGCCGTAGCGGTCGCCCCAGAACATGTCGGCGACGGGCATCCGCACGACGGCGCCGGCCTTGACCGCATGGTCGACGAAGGCGTCGACGTCGTCGACATAGAGATGGATCGTCACCGGCGTGCCCTTGAGCGCCTTGGGCGACAGCGCGCCCCACTGCGGCATCTCGTCGACCAGCATCACCGAGGAGCCGCAGATCTCGACGCACGCGTGCATCAGCTTGCCGTCCTTGCCCGGCATGCGCACCTTCTCCACCGCGCCGAACGCCTGCTTGTAGAAGTCGATCGCTTCCGCCGCGCCAGCGACGACGAGATGCGGCGACAGCACGTGCATGCCGCGCGGCAGCGGCTTCGACTTCGCGGCGGGCTTCGTCCTGGTCTTGGCGGCCGTCTTGGTCATCTCGTCTTCTCCTTGGGTTGATGCCGCTGGAAGAGCAGTTCCACGTAGCGGCGCAGATGATCGATGGATTGCGCGGCGATCTCGGGGCCGCCGGTCGCCTTGGCCAGGATGAAGGCGCCCTGCAGCACGGCCTGCGTATGCAACGCGAGGCTGCGCGCGGTCCATCTCCCCTTGATACCGCGGGCCTTCATGGCGGCGGCGATGTCCGCCTCGACTTTCTCCGCGTGGCCCAGGATCGAGCGCGCGCAGGCATCGCGGATGGCGGGGTGGCTGTCGTAGGTCTCCTGCACCATGGTGCCGACGAGGCAGGTGAAATCCGGCACCGCGCCCGTCAGGATGGCCTTGCGGAAGTCGATGTAGCCGAGCACGCGCTTCAGCGGATCGGCGTGCGCGTGATAGGGCGCGGCGGCGAACAACTCGCCGGTGCAGGCCGACCAGTGGTCTGCCGCGGCGATGGCCAAGTCGTCCTTGCTCCTGAAGTGATGGAAGAACGCACCCTTGGTGACGCCGCTCGCCGCGCACAGGTCGTCGACCGACGTCGCCGCATAGCCTTTGGCCCGGATCACGCCGAGCGCGGCGCCGAGGATCTTGTCCCTGGCCGAAGCCTTCTGCGGCGGCGCGATCTTCTTGTCCGAGCGCATGCTGTTACATACCGACCAGTTGGTATGTTGTCAAGCCGGGCCGGGTTCCTCGTTGCGCTACCTGTCATCCCGGAATTTCGCGCAGCGAAATATCCGGGACCCAGAGCTGATGGTGCCTGAGCGAAGTTCTTCGACGCTGGATCCCGGATATTTGCTTGCGCAAATTCCGGGATGCCAAACGCGTCCAGTCCCGCGGCATCTCCGCCTCGCCTAGGGGTCAGACCCTGCGGGTCTGACCCCCTTGCAATACGTCTATCCTCGCGGCGGATTTCCGCTCGAGGCTTTGCGTCTCACCAGGGGCCGCGGGGCGATGGGCACCGCAATCCTTTTGTTTTTGCAGGCGGCGCCTTCACCGCCCCGCGCAGGATTTATGGCCTGATCGTCGCTTTTAACCTCACTCGGGGACCGGGATTCCCACCCGGCGGCGACGCTGAGCCCCGTGACCGGCTTTGCGTGAAGCCGATCCGGCACTGCACTCCGCCCTCACGCCGATGACGCCTCATGAACGCGACCCCTGTGCGGGGCGGAGCGAGCGGAGAATGCCACACCCCGCACCCCCGGTGATAAGTCCGCCTACAGTAAATGCGATTGTCATCCCGGCCTCGGGCAAAGCCCGAGAGCCGGGACCCAGGAGCTGCTGACTCCGCGCATTCATTGCCGCCCTGGGTCCCGGATATTTCGCTCCGCGAAATTCCGGGATGACACCATCCCCGCTTGGCGTCATCCCCGCGAAGGCGGGGACCCACGCAACTGTCCGGCGTAGGTTGCGTCGAGAGTCAGCGATGACGCAAGGCAGGAGCCGAGTCGCACGCAAGAGGCGGTGCGTCGGCGCGTTCGCTTGATGCACCCTACGCGCTTCGCGTTCGCGCTCCGCTCACAGCGCGTCGACGGCGCCCACGACCGTGGTCACCTCCTCGGGCGACAGGCCGCCATGGTGGCCGTGGAAGGTGTTCTCCAGGCGGCCCTTCTCGCGCCACCACACGAAGTGCCCGAGGAAGGGCAGGACCAGGATATCGCCGAGCCGCCGGCGCAGCTCTGGGGCGACCGCCGTCGGGCCGAACAGGCCCGCCTGCAACGCGTCCTCCATCGGCATCACCAGCGCAATGCCGTCGAGGTGGCGGCGCAGCAGCTCCAGTACCTCGCCGCGGCGCTCGGGGCGCACGTGCAGGAAGGCGTCGCGCGGCGAGCCGTTGGGATAGATCGGGTTGCCGGTGGGGCTCACGGGCAGGCAGTCGGCCAGCGCCGGAATGCGCTCGTTGAGGTAGAACGTCTCGCTCGCGTGCGTGAAGACGCAGCCGTGGTCGGCCGTGAACAAGTAGAGCGTGTCGGGGCTCGCCACGTCGCGAAAGACGGCATCGAAGGTGGCCCAGAAGCTGGCGATCTCGGCAGCATGATAGATCGTGCCCGGCCCATGCATGTGGCCGATGGTGTCGAGCGCCGCCCAGTAGAAGCCGAGCCAGGCCTTGCCGTCCGTGGCGGTGAGCGCCTCCTTCAGCTGCACCAGGCATTCCGCCAGCGTCACGTGGCGGACGATCTTGGCGCCGGCGCTGGCGACGCTGTTGTAGGCGGAGCCCGCGTAGCTGCGGTTGGCGAACTGGATCGACTGCACGCCGGCCCGGCCTAAGCGCTGATGCACGGTCTCGTGCACCTCCAGCAGGCGCTTGGGGTCGTATCCCCTGGCAACGCAGGCGTCGTGCGCATGGCGCCCGAGCGGCGTGAAGGCCAGCGACTGGATCACCTCGCCGTAGGCGGGGATGTAGATGTTCCACTCGTAGAGGGCGTGGGCGGCCGGCAGCACGCCCAGGTTCATAGTCGAGACGGAGGCCGCCGTCGTCGACGGGAACAGCGCGGAGATCGGCGTCAGCGTGCCCTTCTCCACCACCCGCGAGGCGGCGGCGTAGCGGGCGTGATACTGCTGCCAGAACTGCCAGCCGAAGGAATCGACGAAGAATGTGACGATCTTCTTCGGCCGCGGGTAGGTGCCGCCGAAGCAGTCCGCCGGCAGCAGCGGCCCGTGCTTCGATCCCGTCAGCAGGAATTCGATGGTGTTGGGGATGTTGCCGAACGAGTAGTCGGCATAGATCGGCTTGACGAGCCCGCCGCCCAGCGGCTCGAAGCGCGACAGTGTGTGCTGGTTGATCATCCGTCATTCCCGCGGAGGCGGGAATCCACGCCACCGAGTGCGAGTGATGCACCATCGCCGGCTGGAACGCTATCCAGCAACCGCGTGCGCGCTCAACTCTGGCCCTGGCTCTGGCGCTTGGAGAGGAACGCCAGCCGCTCGAACAGATGCACGTCCTGCTCGTTCTTGAGCAGCGCGCCGTGCAGTGGCGGGATCAGCTTTCTGGGATCGCTCTCGCGCAAGGTCTCGGGCGAGATGTCCTCGTTCAGCAGCAGCTTGATCCAGTCGAGCAGCTCGGACGTGGAAGGCTTCTTCTTGATGCCCGGCACGTCGCGCACATCGTAGAAGACCTTGAGCGCCTCCGACACCAGCCGGCCCTTCAGGTTCGGGAAATGCACCTCCACGATCGAGCGCATCGTGTCGGGGTCGGGGAACTTGATGTAGTGGAAGAAGCAGCGGCGCAGGAACGCGTCCGGCAGCTCCTTCTCGTTGTTGGAGGTGATGATGACGACCGGGCGGTGCCTGGCCTGAATGGTCTCGGCCGTCTCGTAGACGTAGAACTCCATCCGGTCGAGCTCCTGCAGCAGGTCGTTGGGGAACTCGATGTCGGCCTTGTCGATCTCGTCGATCAGCAGCACGGGCCGCTCCTCGAGCGTGAACGCCTCCCACAGCTTGCCCTTGCGGATGTAGTTCCGGATGTCGTGCACGCGCCCATCGCCGAGCTGGCTGTCGCGCAGGCGGCTCACCGCGTCGTACTCGTAGAGCCCCTGCAGCGCCTTGGTGGTCGACTTGATGTGCCACTCGATCAGCGGCGCCTTGACGGCCTTGGCCACCTCCAGCGCCAGCACCGTCTTGCCGGTGCCAGGCTCGCCCTTGACCAGCAGCGGGCGCTGCAAGGTGATGGCGGCATTGACGGCGACCTTGAGATCGTCGGTCGCAACGTAGTTCTTGGTGCCCTTGAATTGCATGTTGACGCGCGTCGCGCTCCCCGGCGGCCGAAAAGACGCGCGAGCTTAGGGGCGCCGCTCCCAGGCTTCAAGGAAGAGCCGCTGCGGCAAAGAAAGGCGCCACTTCCAGGCAGCGAGTGGAAGTGGCGTTGGGCGACGCTTGGGGGGGAGAACGCAGGGAAGAGCGTCGCTTACGGTGCCACAGCAATCGGCGGTTCAAGGGTTGTTGCGAACGAGGCCGCGGGGGAGGGGCGGCCCCATTCGCTGGGCCCTTAAGTGAACCGCCGCAATCGCTGCACTGCCATGGCCCCGAATCAGTTCCTGTTCTCCAGTAACACTGGCGCAAATGCATGAATACTGCGTAAATTCGCAAATTTATCCTAGTAATACCCGAGCTATATTACTTCAGATGATCTATATCCACTATAGATCTACTGAGTTGACCAAAGATCAGCTCGCCCCCGCCAAGTGCAGGCGGAAACCATCTTCGCTGCTCTGCACGGCAACAGCTTGACTTGAAAAAACAGCAGCTTAAATACGGGCGCCAAATCGCGTGGCTCGGCTGGCAGCGCGAGGAACAAAGCAAATAAGGGGCCGTGGGAAGCGCTGATGGGCAAAACAGATCGCAAACAAACGATCAAGAAGGTCGTCAAAGCGACCCGCAAGCCGGCCGGCAAGCCCCGCGCGAAGGCGACCTTGAACGGCAGCGGCCGGCATGCCCCCGTCAAGACCAAGAAGCTCGTCGCCAAAGCCTCGCGCCGCAGCCGCGCGCGGCAGAGCTCGATCGTGTTGCCGGAGGGCTACCGTCCCTCCGAGACCGAGCCGTTCATGAACGAGCGTCAGCGCGTCTACTTCCGCAACAAGCTGGTCGGCTGGAAGGAAGAGATCGTTCGCCAGAACCGCGAGACACTGCAGGTGTTGCACGAGGATTCCGCGCAACATGCCGATCTCGCCGACCGCGCCACCTCCGAGACCGACCGCGCGCTCGAGCTCAGGGCCCGCGACCGCCAGCGCAAGCTGATCGCCAAAATCGACGCGGCGCTGATGCGCATCGAGGAAGGCACCTACGGCTACTGCGAGGAGACCGGCGAGCCGATCGGCCTCAAGCGGCTCGATGCCCGCCCGATCGCGACCTTGTCGCTGGAGGCGCAGGAGCGCCACGAGCGCCGCGAGAAGGTCTTCCGCGAGCAATAGGCCTGTCATTCTCGACAAGCGAAGCGCTGAGCGGGAATCCGGCGACATGCGCCTGCGTGAACGTCGGCTGGATTCCCGCTTCCGCTGACGCATCGTGCCGGAGGCGCGTCTTCGACACGACGCGGGAATGACGGTATTTAACGCTCGCCGCCGCGGATGCGCTTGCCGTTGCCGTTCCCCGGTTTGCCCTGCGCGGCATCTGCCGCGGGCTCCTGCAGCTGCTCGGCCAGATAGCGCTTGATCTCCTCGATATCGCGCAAGCCGACGTCGAGCTGGTTGAACGGGATGTCGATGCCGGCGGCCCCCAGCGCCTTGAAGATGGCGACGCGCAGGTCCGACTGAACGCCGGCGGCCGTGTTGATGTCCGGCAGCGAGACGCGCAGGTTGAACATCAGCGCACTGTCGCCGAACGCCTCCAGCGCGACACCGGGTGCGGGCGCACGCAACACTTGCGGATGGTCCTCCGCACATTTCTTCAGGATGGCGATGACCTGGTCGGGGTCGGACTTGTAGCCGACGCCCACCTTCACGTTGACGGCGCCCAGCGAGTCGCGGTGCGTCCAGTTGAGCACGCGGCCCGTGATCAGCTCGGAGTTGGGCACGATCAGGCTGGCGCGGTCGAAGGTCTCGATCTCCGTCGCCCGCACGCTGATGCGCCGCACGAGGCCCTGCTGGTCGCCGACGACGATGCGGTCGCCGACCCGGATCGGCCGCTCGACCAGCAGGATCAGCCCCGATACGAAGTTGTTGACGATCGACTGCAGGCCGAAGCCGATGCCGACCGACAGGGCGCCGGCGACGATGGCGATGTTGGTGATGTCGAGGCCGGCATAGGAGAGCGCCAGCAGGGCGGCCAGCGCCGTCCCCGCGTAGCCGACCACCGTGTCGATCGAGTTGGCGAGGCCGGGATCCATGCGCGTGTGCGCCAGTGCCCGGTCGCGCAGCCATCCCTGGAACAGCCGCGTCGCAAACAGCAGCGCGATGAAAAGCACGATGCCGAACAGGATGCGGGCGAGCGAGATGCGGAACTGGCCGACCTCCAGCCCGAAGAACAGCGAGGTGAAGCGGTCGCGGATATCGGCGCCGGAGAACCCCCATTGCAGCATCAAGAGGGGGATCACGCAGATGGTGAGCGCGAAGGTCAGCGCGACCTCGGTCAGGCGCGCGAGCTGGTCGCGGCGCGGCGCATCGAGACCGAAGCGGGCCTCCAGCATCTCCCCGACCGGCAGCGTGCGCTGCTGCGCCTCGCGCGTCACCGCGCGGATGGCGAGATAGAGCAGCCACCACACCACGATGACGACGCCGGTCATCACCAGCTGCTGGGCGAGGAAGCGGGCCAGCGCGACGTAGCCGAAGAAGGCCAGCGTCAGGATGCCGATCACCGCCAGCCACAGCGGCAGCTTCAGCCAGCGCGGCGCATGCGTGGGCGCCGTCCCGCCCGGCGGCGCGAACGGCGTGAGCAGAATGCCGACCAGCAGGCCCGCGAATGCCAGGCTGGCGGCAAACGACTGCACCACGCTGACCGAGAGCGGCACCAGGAAGGCGCGGCTGACGTCGGTCAGCGCGCCATCGACGGCATAGACGGCGGCGATCGCCAGCAGCAGCCGGCCGATGCGCCGGGTCGGCTGGTCGGCGAGCGAGACCAGCCGCCAGCGCGGCTCATCGGGCGCCAGCACCGCCTTGATCAGGGCCGAGACCGCCGCGTAGACGAAGACCGCCTTCAGGATGGCCGCTGCCGTTCGTCCCCACGGCCCGTAGAGCAGGTCGAGCATGTCGAGCCCGACGTAAAGCACGAGCATCGTGGCGATCGGGGGAAGCGCGCGCAGCGGAGCCACCCAGGCCACCGACATGGCCCGCTCGAAGAACGAGGGCTCGGCCGCGCCGGGCGCCAGCGCGCGCCGGGTGGCAAGCCTGGCCGCGGCGTACTTCAGGATCGCATAGACGAGAAGCGCCGCCGCCAGCAGCGCAACGAGTTCGCCACCCTTGGTGCTCGCCCAGTGGTGCCAGTCCTGGGCCAAATAGCTCAGGCGGTGGCCGACCACGGGCAGCTCCGTTGCCAGATCCCGCCAGAGGCTCGGCAGCAGCGGGCTCGGCAGCCGCTCCATCAGGTTCTTGGCGAACAGCGAGTGGCGCAGCACCGTGATCTTCTCGATCAGCTGGCGCGCGCGCACCCAGGTCAGCTCGGTCGTCTTGATGGCGCCGTCGTAGGCCGAGGCAAGCGCGTTGAGCCGGGCGCGCTCGGCGGCAATGGCCGGCGCCTCGGCGGGCGCATCCTTGGCCGGCGCCGGCCCGAGCCGCTCGATCTGGGACTTGATCTCGACGAGCTTGGGGCGCAGTGCCTCCGCCGTGTCCTGCGAAGTGCTGAGGATACCCTCGACGTCGTTGCGCAGCTGGCCGAGATCCTCCTCCAGCTCCTTCAGGTGCTGGATGGCCTTCTCGGCGTTGTCGATGGACCCTGCCAGCTTGCCGATGGCGTCGGCGACGTCGGGGGGAAGCGCCGGCGCTTCCGCCTGTTGCTGGGTCGGCGCGGGTTCAGCCGCGACGGCCGGGGCCGGCGGAGCGGCCTTCGGCGGGCTCTGCGCCGGCGCCGCCGCACTCCAAACGATTGCGAAGGCGAGCGCGGCGAGCGGGCCGGCCAGGCGTCGGCGAAGGCCCCAATCCTTCATTCGTTGACGGCTTGCCCGTAGGAGCGAGGCTGCCGGCTGAACACCGGCGGGGCGGGCTCCTCCGCCTCATGGGGGTGAAGCTCCGCGTGGCGCACGGCGATATTGGTCTCGATGACCACATCGACCGGTCCGCCGGTCATGATCAGGTGCTCGACGTTGTCGCGCCGAACCAGCACCAGCCGGCGCCGGCTGTCCACGCTCGCCTGCTCGGTGACGCCCAGCCGCGGCTCGGGCCTGGGCCCGAACCAGCTACCCAGCCCGACATTGGTTTCGCCCAGCACGTAGACGCGGTAGGCCCACCAGCCCGCGAACGCTGCCGCCACGAGCAGGATCAAGACGAAGAACCAGAACAGGAAGCTCATGTCCCAGACTTTCCCTCGATTCGAGCGCCGAGACTGCGCCGAATTTTGGCGCGCGCCAAGCGCGGGTGCCGTCCGGCTCGGGCAAAACGCGATCGAGCCACTGTTTGGGCGCGGAGCATGTCGCGCCGCGCCGTCGGGACGCCTCAGTCTGCGGCCTGCGCAAGGCCGGCGGCATCCTTCATGGCATCTTAACCTGAATGATTGCTTTCTAGAAGGGCGCCGGCGGTACGGGCACACGGCCCGCCTGCCCCAAGTTGCAGTCGAAATAGCCTCTGGTTGGTTCATGCGTCCGGATGTCCCCTTCATCGAGGCCTTGCGCGCTCCCCCCGCGCACTTCCTGCAGGCGCTGTGGGCTCTGCGGCCGCAGAATCAGCTAAGAGTCGGCCGCATGGCGGAAATCCAGGTGCGCCACGGGGCGGCCCCGGCCGCAGCTTTCGCCTTTGCGCGCGCGCAAGGGCTGAGGAGCGCATTGGCGGTGCTGGGCCTGGGCGTCGTCGCCGCCGTTGCCGCGGTCGCGCTGCAGATGAGCGGCGCCATCGAGCAGGTCGTCCTCGGGCTGCTGGCGATCCTCGCCGTCGGCGGCGTCTTTCTGATTTTCGGGCTGCTGTCGGGCTTCCTGCGCCTGGGCGAGCGCGCCAACGCCAGCGACATCTCCAAGGCGATCGCCGACGGCCTCGACGGCGGGCTGCAGCTCGTCGATCAGGGCGGCAAGGTGGTCTATGGCAACGCCGCCTTGCAGCGGCTCGCCGGCCGGCGCGCCGGGCGCAACGCCACGCTCGAGGAGCTGCTGGCCGGCGAGCCCGGCGCGGCACAGGCGTTCTTCCGTCTCAACCGCGCAGCCGAGCGCGGCGACGGCTGCGACGAGGAGCTCTATGTCCGCCCGCAGGCCGGCAGCGGTCCGGGCGGGCGCTGGCTGCGCATCGGCGTGCGCGCGATTCCCTCGGCCGGCGACACTGCTTCCGCGCGCCCGCTGACGCTGTGGCAGGTCACTGACATCACGCGCGAAAGAAAGCGCGAGATCGAGACCGTGAGCGGCCTGGAGGCGACGCTTGCCTTCTACGACAGTCTTCCGCAGGGTTTGCTGGCGGTGGCGCCCGACGGCCGCATCGCCCACATCAACGGCACGCTGGCCCAGTGGCTGGGCCTGACGGAGGCGGGCCGCGCCCTGACGCTGCGCGATTTCGTCTCCGCCGACGGCGCCGCGCTGATCCGCGGCGTGGGCCGCGGCGGCGAGCCGCGCACGACGCGCCTCGAGCTCGACCTGCTGCGCGAGGACGGCCGCGCCTTCCCGGCCCAGCTCATCTGCCGCAGTCACGGCGGCCGCGGCATGATCTCCGTGCTCGTGCTCGAGCGCACCAGTGACCTGCCGCACCAGGGCACGCGGGCGGAGATCGAGGCACGCCTGTCGCGGCTCTTCCACGCGGCTCCGGTCGGCATTGCCACGGCCGATCGCGATGGCCGCATCGTCACCACCAATGCCGCATTCACGCGCATGTTCTCGATCGAGGACCGCGCCACCCCTGCGGGCGTCGCCAACCTGGTTCCGGCGGGCCAGGAGGAGGCCGGTCGCGCGCTCGCCAAGGCCCTGGAGCGTGCCATCTCCGGCCGCGCCGGCGCCGCGCCGGTGGAGGTCACCTTCGGGCCGAAGAACGAGCTGGCACGGCGCATCTACGTGAGCCCGCTCGGCGTCGGCAAGCGCGGCCGCGAGGGCGCGATCCTCTATGCCATCGACGCCACCGAGCAGAAGGCGCTGGAGCTGAAATTCGCGCAGAGCCACAAGATGGAAGCCGTGGGCCAGCTCGCCGGCGGCGTCGCCCACGATTTCAATAACGTGCTGACCGCCATCATCGGCTTCTCCGACCTGCTGCTGCAGACGCACCGCCCCACCGATGCCGCCTATCGCGACATCATGAACATCAAGAACAGCGCCAACCGGGCGGCCGGCTTGGTGCGGCAGCTGCTCGCCTTCTCGCGCCGGCAGACGCTGCAGGCCGAAGTCTTGGAGCTCGGCGAGGTGCTGACCGACCTCTCCGCGCTGCTCAACCGGGCGCTGGGCGAGCGCATCGAGCTCAAGATCCTGCCCGGCCGCGACCTGTGGCACGTCAAGGCCGACAAGACCCAGTTCGAGCAGGTGATCATCAATCTCGCCGTCAACGCGCGCGACGCCATGCCCGACGGCGGCCGGCTCACCATCCGCACCCGCAATATCTCCGAGCGCGAGAGCCTCAAGCTCGCCGACCTCAACGTCACCGCCGGCGAGTACGTGCTGATCGAGGTCGAGGACACTGGGATCGGCATGTCGGCGGAGGTGACGGGCAAGATCTTCGAGCCGTTCTTCACCACCAAGGACGTCGGCAAGGGCACCGGCCTCGGCCTTTCCACCGTCTACGGCATCGTCAAGCAGACCGGCGGCTACGTCTTCGCCGAGAGCGAGGAGGGTAAGGGCACCATCTTCCGCGTCTACCTGCCCCGCCACATCGTCGAGAGCGAGGACGAGCTGCCCCAGCGCGCCGACAAGAAGAAGGAGGGCACGCGCGACCTCACCGGCACGGGCCGCGTGCTGCTGGTGGAGGACGAGGACGTGGTGCGCAACTTCGCCGCCCGCGCCCTGTCGCGGCAGGGCTACGAGGTGCTGGAGGCCGGCACCGGCGTGGAGGCGCTCGACGTGATGGAGCGCGAGGGCGGCCGCATCGACATCATCGTCAGCGACGTCATCATGCCGGAGATGGACGGCCCCAGCATGCTGAAAGAGATGCGCAAGACCAAGCCCGACATCAAGATCATCTTCGTCTCGGGCTATCCCGACGACGCCTTCAAGCGCACCCTCGACGACAACGAGACCTACGCCTTCCTGCCCAAGCCCTTCACCCTCCCCCAACTCGCCGCCAAAGTGAAAGAAGAGCTGGGGCGGTAGCTGCAGCCTTCGCCTCGTCATTCCCGCAAGAGCGATAGCGACAGCGGGAATCCAGCGGCAAACGTCAACGCGCGAGATCTGGACTGGATTCCCGCTTCCGCTGACGCTCCGCGGGAATGACAAATCTGAAGTCGTTGTCTTGCTACCAACAGAGCGTCATACCTTCGGCGACACGTGTCGCCGGTCATCCGCTTGCGCAACGCCCGTGACCTGCCTGACGCTTGCCCCAAGTGTCAGTTGCGCCCTGAGAACAAAACGTGTACATTGTGTGCAAGGCAGAGTCGCGTTTTGCCACTATCTGCAACTCGTGAAATAAGGGGATTTCCATGGAAAAGCCGGCGCTGCGGGTGGTCGAGGGGGGAAGCATGGACAAGCAGAAGGCCTTGGAGGCCGCGCTCGCCCAGATCGACAAGAACTTCGGCAAGGGCTCCATCATGCGGCTGGGGGCCAACGACAGCCGCATCGAGGTGGAGGCCATCTCCACGGGCTCCCTGGGCCTGGACATTGCGCTGGGCATCGGCGGCCTGCCGCGGGGCCGCGTCATCGAGATTTACGGCCCCGAGTCCTCGGGCAAAACCACGCTCTCCCTGCAAGTGCTGGCGGAAGCCCAGAAGAAGGGCGGCATCTGCGCCTTCGTCGATGCCGAGCATGCGCTGGACCCCGTCTATGCGCGGAAGCTCGGCGTCAAGATCGAGGATCTGCTGATCTCCCAGCCCGACGACGGCGAGCAGGCGCTGGAGATCGCCGACACGCTGGTGCGCTCGGGCGCCGTCGACGTGCTGGTGGTCGACTCGGTTGCCGCCCTCACCCCCAAGGCCGAGCTCGAGGGCGAGATGGGCGACATGCAGCCCGGCATGCAGGCGCGCCTGATGAGCAAGGCGCTCAGGAAGCTCACCGCCTCGATCTCCAAGTCCAAGTGCATGGTGATCTTCATCAACCAGATCCGCATGAAGATCGGCATCATGTTCGGCAATCCCGAAACCACCACGGGCGGCAATGCCCTGAAATTCTATGCGTCCGTGCGCCTCGACATCCGCCGCATCGGCCAGATCAAGGAGCGCGAGGAGGTGGTCGGCAACCAGACCCGCGTCAAGGTCGTCAAGAACAAGGTGGCGCCGCCCTTCAAGCAGGTCGAGTTCGACATCATGTACGGCGAGGGCATCTCCAAGACCGGCGAGCTGGTCGACCTCGGCGTCAAGGCCGGCATCATCGAGAAGTCGGGCGCCTGGTTCTCCTTCGGCGGCGAGCGCATCGGCCAGGGCCGCGAGAACACCAAGGCCTTCCTCAAGGAGCACCCCAAGGTCGCCGACCAGATCGAGAAGGCCGTGCGCCAGAACGCCGGCCTGATCGTCGACAAGATGCTGCAGGCGCAGCCCGAGGCCGACGAGGCCGCCGACGCCGAGGAGGGCCCGGACGGCTTGGCCGAGGAGGACGATGCCGAGCCCGCCAAGAAGGGCGCCAAGGCGAAACGGTAGCGCGATCTGTCATCCCGGAATTCGCGTGAGCGAATATCCGGGACCCAGAGTCGCCGCGCGGACGCGGAGTTTGTGACCCCTGGGTCCCGGCTCTCCGCGCTAACGCGCTCCGGCCGGGATGACAGATGGCACGCACATCCCCATTTGTGGACAGCGCAACAGCGCGTCGTTAGAAGAAACGGCGCGCTGCGCTCCCATTTCTGCGCCGGCAGCGGGCGCATGAGTGAAACACGATGCAAAGCGTCAATCAGGTCCGCTCCGCGTTCCTCGATTTCTTCGCCAAGAACGGCCACGAGGTGGTGGCGTCGTCGCCGCTGGTGCCGCGCAACGACCCGACCTTGATGTTCACGTCTGCCGGCATGGTGCAGTTCAAGAACGTGTTCACCGGCCAGGAGACGCGCCCGTATTCCCGCGCCACCACCTCGCAGAAATGCGTGCGCGCCGGCGGCAAGCACAACGATCTCGACAACGTCGGCTACACGGCCCGGCACCACACCTTCTTCGAGATGCTCGGCAACTTCTCCTTCGGCGATTACTTCAAGGAGCGGGCGATCCCGCTTGCCTGGGAACTCACCACCAAGGTCTACGGCCTCGACAAGAAGCGCCTGCTGGTCACGATCTACCACGACGATGAGGACGCCTACCGCATCTGGAAGAAGGTGACGGGCTTTTCCGACGACAAGATCATCCGCATCGCCACATCCGACAACTTCTGGGCCATGGGCGACACCGGCCCCTGCGGCCCCTGCTCGGAAATCTTCTTCGACCAGGGCGACAAGGTTCAGGGCGGCCCGCCCGGCAGCCCCGACCAGGACGGCGACCGCTTCCTGGAATTCTGGAACCTCGTCTTCATGCAGTACGAGCAGCGCGGCCCCGGCGACCGCGTGAACCTGCCCAAGCCCTCGATCGACACTGGGATGGGGCTCGAGCGCATCACGGCGATCCTGCAGGGCGTGCACTCCAACTACGAGATCGACCTGTTCAAGGCGTTGATCGCGGCCTCCGAGGCGGCAACCGGCGTGCCGGCCAAGGGCGAGCACCTGCCCTCGCACCGCGTCATCGCCGACCATTTGCGCGCCACGAGCTTCCTGATCGCCGAGGGCGTGCTGCCGTCGAACGCCGGCCGCGGCTACGTGCTGCGCCGGATCATGCGCCGCGCCATGCGGCATGCGCATCTGCTCGGCGCCAAGGAGCCGCTGATGTGGCGGCTGGTGCCGGCGCTGGTGCAGCAGATGGGCGAGACCTACCAGGAGCTCGTGCGCGGCCAGGCGCTGATCACCGAGACGCTCAAAGTCGAGGAGACGCGCTTCCGCAAGACCCTGGAGAAGGGCCTCGGCCTTCTATCGGAAGCGAGCGCGGGCCTGAAGAAGGGCGACACCTTCGCCGGCGACGTCGCCTTCAAGCTCTACGACACCTACGGCTTCCCGCTCGATCTTACCCAGGATGCGCTGAAGCCACGCGGCATCGCGGTCGACACCAAGGCGTTCGACGCGGCGATGGACAAGCAGAAAGAGGAGGCGCGCAAGGCCTGGAAGGGCTCGGGCGACGCCGCCACCGAGGCGATCTGGTTCGAGGTCAGGGACCGCGTCGGCGCCACCGACTTCCTGGGCTACGACACCGAGAGCGCGGAAGGCGAGATCCGCGCGCTGCTCAAGGACGGCAAGGAGGTGAAGAGCCTCAAGGCCGGCGATGAAGCGGCGCTCGTGCTGAACCAGACGCCGTTCTACGGCGAATCCGGCGGGCAGGTCGGCGACGAAGGGCTGATCAAGGGCCCCAAGGGCGCGCTGTTCCGCGTCACCGATACGCAGAAGAAACTGGGCGACGTGCTCGTGCACATCGGCCGCGTGGAGAAGGGCGCGTTCAAGCCCGGCGATGCGGTCGAGCTGGTCGTCGATCACGGGCGCCGCACGGCGACGCGCGCCAATCACTCCGCGACCCACCTGCTGCACGAGGCGCTGCGCCAGGTGCTGGGCACCCACGTCGCCCAGAAGGGCTCGCTGGTGGCGCCCGACCGCCTGCGCTTCGATTTCTCGCACACCAAGCCGATGAGCCCGGACGAGCTGGCGGCGGTCGAGGAGAAGGCGAACGCCGTCATCCTGCAGAACGCGCCCGTGGAGACGCGGCTGATGGCGCTGGAGGACGCCATGCAGTCGGGCGCCATGGCGCTGTTCGGCGAGAAGTACGGCGAGGAGGTGCGTGTCGTCTCCATGGGTGAAACGGTGTCAGACCCTCAGGGTCTGACGCCGAAGCGCAAAGCCAACAGGGCCTGGTCGGTCGAGCTGTGCGGCGGCACGCACGTCAAGCGCACCGGCGACATCGGCCTCGTACGCATCGTCGGCGAATCGGCGAGCGCGGCCGGCGTGCGGCGCATCGAGGCGCTGACGGCCGAGGGCGCGCGCGCCCATCTCGCCCAGCAGGATGCCCGCGTGCGCGAGCTCGCCTCCCTGCTGCGCACCAAGCCCGACGACGTCGTTGAGCGGGTGCAGGCGCTGGTGGACGAGCGCAAGCAGCTCGAGCGCGATCTGGCCAACGCCAAGCGCCAGCTGGCCTTGTCCGGCGGCGGTGCCGTCGGCAACGGTGCGGCTGCCGCCGGCGCGGCGGTGCGCACGGTCGGCAAGGTCAAGCTGATGGCACGCGCGGTGCAGGGCCTCAACCCGAAGGATCTGCGCGGCCTCATCGACGACGGCAAGAAGCAGGTCGGCTCCGGCGTCGTCGCCATCGTCGGCGTGACGGAGGACGGCAAGGCCGGGCTCGCCGTCGGCGTCACCCAGGATCTCGTCGGCACCTACAACGCGGTCGATCTCGTCAAGATCGGCGCCGAGGTGCTGGGCGGCAAGGGCGGCGGCGGGCGGCCCGACATGGCCCAGGCCGGCGGGCCCGACGGCTCGCGCGCTCAAGCCGCGCTCGAGGCCATCGAGGCCAAGCTCGCCGGCTGACGCCCCCCTTCGGGCCGCGCGATTATCGCGGAAAATCGAATCGGGCTACGTTGGCGCCGCTGTAGTGTTGCGCGTTGCGTGGGCCCATTCCGCCACTCACCTCCGGGGGACCGATGCGCACCATCAACCGGCGCCAAGCCCTATCCCTGACGTTGTGCTCCACGCTGGCGGCCGCGCTGCCGGCCTTCCACGCGGAGGCCGCTTCCGCCGCCGCCATCGATGCCGACGTCGACGCGACTTTGCGCGAGTTCCACGCCCGCATCCGCGGCGCACCCGAGTTGCTCGCCAAGTCCGCCGCCGTGCTGGTGTTTCCCTCGGTGATCAAGGCCGGCGTCGGCATCGGCGGCGAGTACGGCGAGGGCGCGCTGCGCGTGCGCGGCCGCACCGTCGACTACTACAACACGGTGTCCGCCTCGATCGGCTTCCAGCTCGGCGCCCAGGCCCGCTCCGTCATCATCGCCTTCATGACGCGCGAGGCCTTCGACGGCTTCCGCCGCGTGCACGGCTGGAAGGTCGGCGTCGACGGCTCCGTGGCGCTGATCACGGTGGGCGCGGGCGGCTCCATCGACTCGAGCAAGCTTGCGAGCCCGATCGTCGGCTTCATCTTCGACGGCAAGGGCCTGATGTACAATTTGACCCTCGAAGGCTCCAAGATCAGCCGCATCGTCCGCTGAGGCACTAACGTCATCCCCGCGAAGGCGGGGATCCACGCGGCTATCCGCCGAGGCGAGGCAAGCGCGCGCTCAGGCTGATCGCGCACGTAGGTTGGGTCAGGCGAAGCGCCGACCCAACGCAAGCCCAGCGCGACAGGCGCGTTGGATCATCGCCGGCGCTCGATCCAACCTACGCCAGCCCTACACATCGAGCTCTACGATCTCCGGCCGCAAGCTGCGGCCGGTCACGCGCAGCCGCGCCACCGTCACCGGCAGCCGGAAGCGCCGCGGGCCGGCGCTGCCGGGGTTGAGGTAGAGCACGCCGTCGCGCCATTCGATCGAGGGCTTGTGCGAGTGGCCGTAGATCACCGCGGCGAACCCGGCGGTGGGGTCGATATCGAGTTCGGCGATGATATGCAGCACCCAGAGGTGCAGCTCTCCGACTTCCACGGCCTCGGTCGCCGGCAGCTTTGCGGCCCACGCCTGCGTGTCAACGTTGCCGCGCACCACGTAGGTCGGCGCGAGCGCGCGCAGCTCATCGAGCACCTCCGCGCTGCCGACGTCGCCCGCATGGATAATGAGCTGCGACCCGCGCAGCGCCGCGACCGCCTCCGGCCGCAGCAGCCCGTGCGTATCGGAGATCACGCCAACGAGGATGTCCTTGCTGCTGCTCATGGTTCGGGGAGGCGCGCTATCCTCTCGTCATCTCCGCGAAGGCGGAGATCCACGCAAGTGAATTTAGGCAGTAGAAGCCTGCCACCCTCAACTTGCGTGGATGCCCGCCGGAGTTTACCCCGGACTTGATCCGGGGCGGGCATGACGTTGGCAAACTCATCTGGGCGTGTACGAGATGAACTCCAGCAGCGAGCCGTCGGGGTCGCGGAAGTAGACGCTGATGCCGCCGTCGCGGGCGCCGTGCCGCTCGATGGGCCCCAGCTCAATGGCAACGCCGCATTTCTTCAGGTGAGCAACCGCCCCCTCGATCGGGCCCGGCCATTGGAAGCACAGGTCGCTGTTGCCCGGCTGCACGGGCAGCCGCGCCACCGGCACCGCATCGATGCCGGGCCCGTGGCAGTTGAGCTGCGTGTCGCCGAAGCGATAGGCCCAGCCCTTGCCGCGCGCAATCAGCTCCGCGCCCAGCACGTCGCGGTAGAACGCGTTGGAGCGTTCCCAGCTCGAGACGTGGATCACGCAGTGGTCGAGTTTCACCGTAGGCATGTCGCTAGGTCCGTCCCTGGATTGCTTTGCGTCCCCTCTCCCTTTGGGGAGAGGACGTGAGGCCATGACTTACGGTCGCGTCCTCCAACGCACTCCGCAAGAAACATTCGGTTGTGGCGCGGTCGTAAGTCATTCGGCCGAACTGGCGAGGGGGGAGTTGTGCAACATGAAGGCCCCCTCATCCGGTCCTTCGTGCCGGAGGCGCGTCTTCGACACGACGGACCACCTTCTCCCCAAGGGGAGAAGGGATCCCCCATGTATGTCAGTCAGGCCGGTCGGGATGCTGGCGCGAGGCGAGTCGGGCGCGCTGGTCGGGCGGCACGTCGTCCTCCGTGCGAGTCCCCGGCAGCGTCGTCAGCGTCGCCAGGAACGGCATCCGGCTCTCGATGCCGTACTGCGTGATCGGCGGCAACCGGGTGGGCTCGTCGAGACTGCCGATCGACACGGAGATGCGGTCCTTGTCGACGTAGCGGAAGAACAGCGGCGTGCCGCAGTCGCGGCAGAAGCCGCGCTCGACGGCCTCCGAGCTCTTGAAGATGCCGGGCGCGCCCTTGACCCAGGCGAAGTCGCGCAAGCGCACGCCGGCGAGCGGCGCGAAGAAGCTGCCGAAGGCCTTCTGGCACATGCGGCAGTGGCACACGCTGGGCTCGGCCGGCGTCGCGTAGAGCGCGTAGCGCACGGCGCCGCACTGGCAGCCGCCGGTGTGCTGGGGTTTGCGGGGATCTGGCATCAAACCTCTCCTTCCGCCGGCGGCTTTCGATTGGACTTCAAGCGGCCCTATCCGTGATACGCATCAGATCCGCCTTGTTGATCCGCCAGGCAGCTCAGCTGAATAGTTCGGATATCGGCAGCTCGATGCCGGGCGGATCGAGCTTCAACATGCTGCCCGCGACGATAGAGGTCGCAATGGCTCCATCCTGGCCGCGCGCGTGATGGGCGAGCGCTCGTGCTTCCGGATCGATCACAAGGTAGTGGTACACGCTCGGCAGCTTGAAGTAGCCGATCAGCTTGGCGCTGGTGTCGTTGTGCCTGGTAGTAGGCGACAGCACCTCGACGACGATGACCGGCGCGGGCGCCGTCAGTTGGTGCGAAGGTATCGGTTCTCCGCACTGCACGAGCGCGTCGGGCTCGTAGGCGGTGTGCTCATCGATCGGCACGGTCATGCCGTCGGTGAACGCTTCACCGACTATCGCGGCGCGCTCCATCGCTCGCTCGAGGGCGATGACGATTCGCTTCTTGACCCGGTTGTGGTCCGCGCGTTCGGGCGATATGGCTACAACCTGCCCGTTGATCAGCTCGGCGCGCACACGCCCGCCCTGGGCGTCACCCCAGGCAAGGTATTCCGCAACCGTCATGGCTCGGCGCAGCGCAATGTTCATGTGTAAACGTTAGCACGGCAAAGCGCCGTTCGCCACGCGCCTCCACCTCAGCGCAGGCTTTGCGGGCGTGGGAATCACTTACGCAGCCATCGCCTTCTTCAGGTTCTCGTCGACCTTGTCGAGGAAGCCGGTGGTGGAGAGCCATTTCTGCCGGTCGCCGACGAGCAAGGCCAAATCCTTGGTCATGTCGCCGGCCTCGACCGTGTCGATCGACACCTTCTCCAGCGTGGCGGCGAACTTGGCCAGCGCGGGATTGTTGTCGAGCTTGGCGCGATGGGCGAGCCCGCGCGTCCAGGCGAAGATGGAGGCCATCGAGTTGGTCGAGGTCTCCTTGCCCTGCTGATGCTGGCGGTAGTGGCGCGTGACGGTGCCGTGCGCGGCCTCCGACTCCACCACCTTGCCGTCCGGCGTCATCAGTACGCTGGTCATCAGGCCGAGCGAGCCGAAGCCCTGCGCGGCGGTGTCGGACTGCACGTCGCCGTCGTAGTTCTTGCAGGCCCACACGTAGCCGCCCGACCACTTGAGCGCGGCCGCCACCATGTCGTCGATCAGGCGGTGCTCGTAGGTCAGCTTCTTCTTGTCGAACTCGGCCTTGAACTCGCTGTCGAACACCTCCTGGAAGATGTCCTTGAAGCGGCCGTCATAGACCTTGAGGATCGTGTTCTTGGTGGACAGATAGACCGGATAGTTGCGCGCCAGCCCGTAGTTGAAGGACGCGCGGGCGAAGTCGCGGATCGAATCGTCGAGATTGTACATGGCCATGGTGACGCCGGCGCTCGGCGCCTTGAACACCTCGCGCTCGATCACCTTGCCGTCCTCGCCGACGAATTTCAGCGTGATGGTGCCCTTGCCGGGAAACTTGAAGTCGGTGGCGCGATACTGGTCGGCGTAGGCGTGGCGGCCGATGACGAAGGGCTGCGTCCAGCCGGGCACCAGCCGCGGCACGTTCTTGCACAGGATCGGCTCGCGGAAGATCACGCCGCCGAGGATGTTGCGGATGGTGCCGTTCGGGCTCTTCCACATCTCCTTGAGGTTGAATTCCTTCACGCGCGCTTCGTCTGGCGTGATGGTCGCGCATTTGACGGCGACGCCGTGCTTCTTGGTGGCGTTGGCGGCGTCGATCGTCACCTGGTCGCCGGTCTTGTCGCGGTACTCGACGCCGAGGTCGTAGTACTCGAGCTTCACGTCGAGATAGGGGTGGATCAGCTTGTCCTTGATGAGCTTCCAGATGATCCGCGTCATCTCATCGCCGTCCATCTCGACGACGGTGCCGGCGACCTTGATCTTCTGCATGGGAGCATCCCCTTTCGCGACCCAACCGCGCGCGCCCTATAGCACCTGCCCGCCCGAGCGCAAAGGCGGGCCCGGTGCCGCACCGAACGTTTGCTCCAACACCGTGGTGAGCTTCGTCGAACCACGGCTTGTACGAGAGGCCCGTCCTTCGACGGGCTCAGGACTGCGGAAGCACTCAAGTCATCCGTTGCCCTCGACAGGCGCGCAGGGATTGGGCACGGTTGGGCATATCAAAGGCAAGGCGGAGGCGAGGGTGCGTCATCAGACGCTGCGCGTGAATGGGCTCGAGATGCACGTCCGTGCGATGGGCGAGGCGACGGCACCGCTCATGCTCTTCCTGCACGGCTTTCCGGAGTACTCGGGCGCCTGGGACGAGGTGCTGCCGGCCTTTGCCGGCGCCTTCCATGCGGTGGCGCCGGATCAGCGCGGCTATGCGCTCACGTCCAAGCCCGAGGGCGTCGAGGCCTATCGCGTGAAGCACCTCGTGCGCGACGTGCTGGCGCTCGGCGACCAGCTCTCGCCGGGCAACCCGTTCATTCTCGTCGGCCACGACTGGGGCGCCTCCGTCGCCTACGCCACGGCGATCGCCGCGCCCTCCCGCATCGCCAAGCTGGTGGTGATCAACGGCGTGCATCCCGGGCCCTTCCAGAAGGCGCTGATCGAGGACGAGGCCCAGCGCCAGGCCAGCGCCTACATGCACTATCTGCGCGATCCGCGCGCGGAGGCGCGGCTCTCGGCCAACAATTTCGAGAAGCTCCTCGGCATGCTGAGCCGGTTCGGGCCGCAGCCGTGGCTCACCGCCGACAAGCAGGCGCAGTACATCGAGGCGTGGTCGCCGCCGGGCGCGCTGACCGGCATGCTCAACTGGTACCGGGCGAGCCCGCTGCTGGTGCCGCAGCCCGGTGAGGCGGTCGATCCGGCCAAGGTGATGAAGCTCGATCCGGCGCAGCTGCGCATCCGCATGCCGCATCTCGTCATCTGGGGCATGGGCGACCGCGCGCTGCTGCCGGTCTCGCGCGCCACGCTCGCCGACTACTGTGATGACCTCACCGCATGCGAGATCCAAGACGCCGACCATTGGATCGTGCACCAGAAGACCGACGCCGTGATCGGCCTGATCCGCGACTTTCTTGCAAAGTGATGTGTGAACGTTCGGGTCCGGTGACTTCTTGCCAATACCGTGCCAGATGTTGCCAATACCGTGCCAGATGCACATAAACTGGATCCGCGGACGTCATCCCCGCGAAGGCGGCGATCCACGCAACTCTCTGTGCATCCACAGCCTGGTGTCGTGGGTGCCCGCCTCCGCGGGCATGACGTTGCGTCTAAGGTTGGCGCGCCCGAAGCAAGGATCAAATTTGTCCGCCATCACCATTCGCGACGGTGTGCCGACGATTGCCGGCACGGACGTACCGGTCGCGGCCGCCGTGCGCGCGTGCCACGACAAGACCATCGACACGGGGCTCGCCGAGCTGGCGATCCCCGGCCTCGACCGCACGACTCTGGAGCCGGTGCTCACCTACTGCGCCGAGCGGCGTTGCGTGGAAGGCGACGCCGCCTGTCCCGGCTGCCGGCGGGAAGCGGAGAAGGCCGGCATCACCACGCTCGATCAGTTCGTCGCGCGGCATGCCGAGATCGCGTTCGCGGACTCGCCGGTCGTGTTGCGCGGGGCGGGCGCCGGCACGCTGACGGCGCGGAGTCTGGAACGCCTCGCCAAGACCTGGGCCGGCGAGGAGTACTGGTACTGGGCGCGCCGCGTGCTGCGCAAGCTGCGGCACGGCCTACGCCGGGCCGGCCAGACCGGGGCGGCACCGGCCGGCGCCGGCGACACGCCGGTGGTGATCCTGGTGCGCCCGCAGCTCGCCGACAACATCGGCATGGTGTCGCGCGCCATGGCCAACTTCGGCCTGGAACACTTGCGCCTCGTCGCCCCGCGCGACGGCTGGCCGAACGAGAAGGCGCGCATCGCGGCCTCCGGCGCCAACCTGATCGTCGACGAGGCCGAGGCCTTCCCGACGCTCGCCGACGGAATAGCCGGACTGCACTGGGTGTGTGCGACCACGGCGCGCCAGCGCGACCTCGCCAAGCCCGTGCTGACGCCCGAGCAGGCCGTCGCCGAGATGCGCCGGCGAATCGGTCTGGGTGAGCGTTGCGGCATCCTGTTCGGGCCCGAGCGCAACGGCCTGGAGACTGAGGAGGTCGCCAATGCGGATGCGGCGGTGATGGCGCCCGTCAACCCTAATTTCGCTTCCCTCAATCTGGCCCAGGCGGCGCTGCTGCTGAGCTATGAGTGGATGAAGGGGGGCACGGCGGGCACGCTCGGCCGCGTCACCACCTACGAGCAACCAGTCCAGCCGGGCTTGAGGACGAGGGGGTCGCCGCCGGCAACCAAGGAGGAGCTGCTGGGCTTCTTCGGCCAGCTGGAGGAGGCGCTCGAGGCACAAGGCTTTTTCACCCCGCCCGAGAAGCGGCCCACGATGGTGCAGAACATGCGCACCATGTTTACCCGCATGGGAGCGACGGAACAGGAAATCCGCACCCTTAGAGGAATCGTCAAGGCCCTTGTGCACGGCAAGCCGCGCAGGCGCCGCTCGCCATAGTTATGCCTCGTTTTGCATCGAGCGATGCGCGCATGTGAGGCAGCAGGCTGCCGCACGAACACGTGTAGAATCATCGGGCTGGTCGACCAGGGGCAAGAATGATGGGCAAAGGCGCACGCGCCGGCTTGGTGCTGATCGGGGCAATCGCCCTGGTCGGAGGGGCGGCCGCTTCGGGCTCTGCGCAAACCAAGGACCTCAGCGATAAATCGGTCCTCGCGCTCATGCGCTACGCCTGGGCCATGGTGCCGCAGAAGTTCACGACGCCGACCGGCAAGGTGATCGAGGTCGACAAGACCAAGGCCAGCGAAACGGTCGTGCCGATGGATACCGCGCGCGAGGTGATTCGCGTCGGCCGGATGTCGGCCTATGCCCAGCTCTGCGAGCTTCCCGAGGAGCAGCGCGCGAATTATCAGACGCTGATGAAGCGCGAAGAAGAGAAGAAGTGGACCGATCAGCAGATGCTCTACATCAACCAGCTGCATCTGTTCACGGTCATGACGCTGACCGGCAAGGTGCAGCTGGTCGAGAAGGACGGCGACAAGCAGGTGGTCGTGCAGGAAGGCAAGGCTGCGAAAACCGAAAGCTGCACCGAGACCGAGCGCAAGAAGATCCAGCAGTCGATCATGGCCTATGTCGGCTCGCCGGCGCCGCCGGCCGCTCCCGCCGCCCCCGCCAAGGGCGCAGCGCCCACCCGGGCCAGCGAGAAAAAGTAGGCAAATCGGTAACTTGGATCGGCGGCGTGCGCCGCGCCCAGGCGCGCGGCGTTTGACCCGTGCCAGCTTTGCGCTATAACCCCGCGCGCGGCACCGGTTTCGGTACCGCATCTCGCCTTGCATGCCTGCGGCACTCGAGCGCGACGCTGGGTGCCTGTCGGTCCGAGGGAACGATCCTCGGGCAGAGGAGGGCGTGCTCCACAACTGGACCGGCTTTCATTCTCACGCGACTTTAGGAGAGCACGTATGACGAAGCGCGTCCGCGCCAAGTACAAGATCGACCGCCGGCTGGGCCAGAACATCTGGGGCCGGCCGAAAAGTCCCCTCAACAAGCGGGAGACGCGCCCCGGCCAGCACGGCGAGCGGCGCATGGGCAAGCTCTCCGACTACGGTCAGCAGCTGCGCGCCAAGCAGAAGCTGAAAGGCTATTACGGCAACATCGGCGAGCGGCAGTTCAACCGCATCTACAAGGAGGCAAGGCGCTTCAAGGGCTCGACCTCCGAGCACCTGATCGGCCTCCTGGAGCGGCGGCTCGATGCCATCGTCTACCGCGCCAAGTTCGTGCCGACCGTGTTCGCCGCGCGCCAGTTCGTCAGCCACGGCCATGTCACCGTGAACGGCCGGCGCGTGAACATCCCGAGCTTCCGCTGCCGCATCGGCGATGTCGTCGAGGTGAAGGAGAAGGCCCGGCAGATGACGCTGCTGCTCGAGGCCATCAAGAGCGCGGAACGCGACGTGCCCGACTACATCGAGGCCGACCACAACAAGATGACGGCCAAGCTGACGCGCGTGCCGGGCCTCTCCGATGTGCCCTTCCCCGTGCACATGGAGCCGAACCTGGTGGTCGAGTTCTACAGCCGCTGATCTCGCTCGCACGGCTGCGTCTCGCCACCTGGCACCTCTCGCGCCTGCCTATTGCTTTCCTTGCGGCTGGTCGGGGATCGTCACCTGCGGCTTCTGCTGCGCCGGCGGCGGCTGGGTGGTGATGGTCGGCTGGCCAGGCGCCGGCGGTTGGGTCGTTATCGTCGGCTGGCTGGGTGCGGCCGGTGCTGGCTGCGGGGCCGATGAGGGCTGCTTCGGCGCAGCCGGCTGACCGGACGCAGGCGGCTGTGCCGGCGCCGGTTGCGGTGCTGGTGCCGCGGGCCGGCTCGATGGCGTGGCATTGCCCCGGCAGCGGTTCTCGTTCTCGGCGCGCAACTCGTCGTGCACTTCGGCTGCGAGCCGGTTCGTGCGCGCGATGTCCTCGGGCGTGCTGCCGGCCGGCGCCGGGCGCAAGGCGGCAGGGACGCCGCGCAATTGCTCCAAGGCCGTGCCCAGCTCGTCGCAGGTGAGCTTGGGGCGCAACGTGCGCAGGGCGAACATGCGCACGCCCGTCAACAGTCCTTCCGGCGTCTCCGACTGGGAAATCCAGGAGCGGTCCGAGCCTTCCGTCATCTTGCGCAGTAGGGTCTCGCAGGACGGCACGTCGTGGCAGCGCCCGTTTTGCGCGACGACCGCGGTCTGTGCGCGCGGCTTGGGCTTGCGCAGCGTTGGCGCACGCGCGGCCCTGGGAGGCGGCGGCGGCTCATCGAAGGTATCCTTGATCGAGGCCAGCGTGTCGTTGATCGGCTTCTCGAGGCCGCAGCCGGCCAGCAGGCCCGGGCCGAGCAGCGCGCACAGCATCGCCAATCTCACGCGCTCAATTCGACGGTACTGCCTCATCATCGTTGTGTCCTTGTCTGGGCCGGGCGACGCGGCGACCACGAGGCGCGCGGGCCAGAACACTCACCGGCAGCCCACGCGGCGCTCGCCAAAGCGCGGGGGCAATCAACAGCGAGTCGGTCCTACAACGTGTGTGGATGAGCGGAAGGAGTTGTGGATAGGAGGCGGTGGGCGGCGCTGATCGCGCCACAACGGCGGCCAGATTTATCCAGCGATTTCAATGTGTAATCGGCGGCGCCGCGAGAGGCAGATGCAACTTGCGCCCATCCATTTCGGTGTGCGTGGCGGGTTGCAGCCACAGTTGTGCATGGCTCACGAGACCGGCTGGCGCGGGGGCGAGACCGGAGACGGCGGCGTGAGCTCAGCAAGTCGCGCCTGCAAGCTGACGGCCTTGGGACCGGCAATACCGGGGGTGACCTGGTTGGCCCAGCCGTAGGCGAACATGGTCATCAGCACCGAGGCGGCGAAGAAGTACACGCCGGGCTGAACCGAGGCTTCCGTGTAGCCCGACGCATTGATGTAGAAGATCATCAGTGCCAGCACCATCACGTCGGTCATGGAATAGCGGCCGAGCCATTCCATGGCCGTGACGCTCCGCGCCCGCACGTGCGGCGGCAAATCGGGCGAGGTGACGAGGGTGAGCAGGTAGAACAGCTTCATGAACGGAAAGGCGATCGAGAACAGGAAAATCACGAAGCAGAGGAAGAATTCCTCGTCCTTGTAGAGCGCCCAGATGATGGTGGCGACCGAATGCTGGTTGGTCCACACGAACACGGTGGTGAACCGGATCGAGGGCAGGATCACGCCCAGCGCGAAGAACACCGTCGCCAGGATGACCAGCAGGCTGAAGGCCATGCGGCGCAGGGTCGACGCCGGTCGCGGCTGCACCTTCGCCTCCGCCGGCACCTCCAGCACCTCCTTGCCCAGCCAGGCGAAGCCCAGGATCATGAACAGGATGGCGGCGGTGAAGAAATAGACGCCGTTGAGGCTCTTGGCGTCGTAGACGCCCTGCTTCTTGATGAAGAAGATCGACAGCGACAGCACCAGCACATCGTGCATGGACCACTTGCCGAGCCACTCGAGCGCGCGCAGCTGCGGCGAAAGCCGGATCAGCTCGCGCCGCGGCAAGGCGGAGAGCCCGACCAGATAGAGCAGCTTGGTCACGGGCAGCACGATGGAGAAGGTCAGCACCGTGATGCCGAGAAAGATCTGGCCCGAGCGGATCAGCGCGTTGACCGTGGAGATCAACGAGTGCTCGTAGGTGAAGAAGACGAACTTGGTGAGCTTGATGATCGGCAGGCTGACGCCGAGCGCCAGGCAGACGCTGGCGGCAACAATGGCAAGAGTCAGTAGGAATCGACGGCCGCCGAGCGTCATGGTCCCCGCGGAAGTTTGCGCATTCCGGGGCTAGCAATCCCTTTGATCCTGGGCGGCATTATGTCGAAAAGGCGCCGCCGGCCAAGGCCAGCGACGCCTTCGTTCCGGGTGCTGTTGGAAAGGGCCGCGGGGCAAGATGCCGGCGCAGCCTCAGGCCGTCATCTTGGCCTTGTCGTAGGCGACGCCCTTGTCGTCGAGCAGCTGGCCGAGCTCGCCTTCCTGAAACATCTCGCGCACGATATCGCAGCCACCCACGAACTCGCCCTTGACGTAGAGCTGCGGGATGGTCGGCCACTGCGAGAAGCTCTTGATGCCCTCGCGGATGCCCATGTCCTCGAGCACGTTGATGTCCTTGTAGGCCACGCCGAGGTGGCCGAGGATCTGCGCGACCTGGGAGGAGAAGCCGCACTGCGGAAAGCTCTTCGTGCCCTTCATGAACAGGACCACGTCGTTGCTGGCGACGGTCTTGCGGATCCAGTCCTGGACGGCTTGCTCGCTCATTTAGGAGTGTCCTTTCGAGGTTGCGGCGGCCGACGCCCGCCAGAACGCTGCATTGAACTCATGGGAAGATGTGGGCAGGGCCCCGGCAAAGTCAATCTTTGGGGGCGGCAGTTGTGAGCGCGAGGGCGTGCAGAGCGCCACCCATGCGCCCCTGCAAGGCCTCGTATACCAACTTGTGCTGCTGCACGCGGGTCTTGCCGGCGAACTCCCTGGCGACGACGTGGGCCGCGTAGTGGTCGCCGTCCCCGGCCAAATCCTTGATGGCCACCTCCGCGTCGGGGAAGCGGGCCTTGATCAGGCGCTCGATTTCCTTGGCATCCATGGGCATGTGGCGAGACTTTCCGGCAGACCGTTCGCTGTTGGCTATCATTAGCGAACGTGGAAGCACGGCGCCACCGCCGGCTCAGCCATCGGTAAGCTCCAGGCGGCGCTCCACCCGGTCCAATCGTTGCTTGATGCGATCGAGCTCGAGATTCTGGGACGCCTCCGAGACATGCAAAGTGACGACGTTTCGCTCGGCCAATCCCATGCGCATGATGAAATGCTTCATCTCCGTGCGCGTGTCCTCGACCACGCCGCGGATGTGGCGCAGATGCTCGAGCACGAGGTTGGTCGTCTCCTCAGTCATAGATGCAACTCTAGCAGATCGCTCGTGGGTCTGCAAGAACATTTAGCGAACATTTGCTAGGCCGCGCCCATGTACCCAGGCAGCCAGGCCTCGTGGCCGCCGCGGAGGTCGTCGAGGGTGAGGGTGGCCTCGCCGCGCAGCGTGAGCGCACTGCCGCCGACGCGGCCGACGACGCGGGCGGGCAGCGCCAGCAGCCGCGCGCGCTCGATGATCTCCTCGGCCAGCGCCGGCGTGGCCTCGAGCACGTAGCGCCCCTGGTCCTCGCCGAACCAGGCCGCATGCACGGGCAGCTTGCCCTCGTAGGGGAAGAGCTGCACGCCGATCTCGCCGGCGAGCGCCATCTCGGCAATGGCGACCAGCAGGCCGCCGTCGCTCACGTCATGCACGCCGCCGACCTTGCCCTCGCGGATCAGGATGCGCACGAGGTTGCCGGCCTTGATCTCGTCGGCGAGATCGACCGGCGGCGGTGCGCCCTCGACCTTGCCGACCAGGATCTGCTGGTAGAGCGACTGGCCCAGATGCCCGTCCTCGCGCCCGATCACCACCAGCAGGTTGCCTTCTGTCTTCAGTGCGATCGAGGCGGTCTTGGCGAGGTCGGGGATCAGGCCGACGCCGCCGATCGCGGGCGTGGGCGGAATGGCGACGCCGTTGGTCTCGTTGTAGAGCGAGACGTTGCCGGACACGACCGGATACTTGAGCGCCTCGCAGGCTTCCTTCATGCCTTCGATGGCGCCGACGAACTGGCCCATGACCTCGGGGCGCTCGGGGTTGCCGAAGTTCATGTTGTCGGTGATGGCGAGCGGGTCGGCGCCAACCGCGATCAGATTGCGCCAGCTCTCGGCGACGGCCTGCCTGGCGCCCATCCTAGGATCGGCGGCGACGTAGCGCGGGGTCACGTCGCAGGTCATGGCGAGAGCCTTGCTGGTGCCGTGCACGCGCACGACGGCGGCGTCGCCGCCCGGCCGCTGCACGGTGTCGGCCATCACCATGTGGTCGTACTGCTCCCAGATCCAGCGGCGCGAGCAGAGGTGCGGCGAGCCCATCATGGTCGTGAGCGCGCCGAAGATGGAGTTGGGCGCGGGCACCCACTCCGGCAGGATCACCTTGGGCGGCACGGTGGCGACCCAGGGGCGCTGGTAGAGCGGCGCCGAGTTGGCGAGCTTGTCGACCGGCAGGTCTGCCTCGACCTGCCCGCGATGCTTGACGATCATGCGGCCCGTATCGGTGGTCTTGCCGATCACCGCGAAGTCGAGCCCCCACTTCTTGAAGACCGCCTCGGCCTCGGTCTCGCGGCCGGGCTTCAGGATCATCAGCATGCGCTCCTGGGATTCGGAGAGCATCATCTCGTAGGCGGTCATGCCCGCCTCGCGCTGCGGCACCTGGTCGAGCTCCAGGTCGATGCCGACGCCGCCCTTGTCCGCCATCTCCGAGGTGGAGGAGGTGAGGCCCGCCGCGCCCATGTCCTGGATGGCGACGATGGCGTCGCTCGCCATCAATTCCAGGCACGCCTCGATCAGCAGCTTTTCGGTGAAGGGATCGCCGACCTGGACGGTGGGACGCATCTCCTCGGATTTCTCGTCGAACTCGGCCGAGGCCATGGTGGCGCCGTGGATGCCGTCACGCCCGGTCTTGGAGCCGACGTAGACCACCGGCAAGCCGACGCCTTTGGCGGCCGAGTAGAATATCTTGTCGCGCTTGGCGAGGCCGACGCACATGGCGTTGACCAGGATGTTGCCGTTGTAGCCGGGATCGAAGTTGGTCTCCCCGCCCACGGTCGGCACGCCCGTGCAGTTGCCGTAGCCGCCGATGCCGGCCACCACGCCGGAAACGAGGTGGCGTGTCTTGGGGTGGCTGGGGTCGCCGAAACGCAGGGCGTTGAGGTTGGCGACGGGGCGCGCGCCCATGGTGAAGACGTCGCGCATGATGCCGCCCACGCCCGTGGCCGCGCCCTGGTAGGGCTCGATGTAGGAGGGGTGGTTGTGGCTCTCCATCTTGAACACGACGGCGTCGCCGTCGCCGAGGTCGACCACGCCCGCGTTCTCGCCGGGCCCCTGGATCACCTGCGGGCCCTTGGTGGGCAGCTGCTTCAGCCAGTGGCGCGAGGATTTGTAGGAGCAGTGCTCGCTCCACATCACCGAGAAGATGCCGAGCTCGGTCAGCGACGGCTCGCGCCCGAGGATCGAGAGCAGCCGCTGGTACTCGTCGCCCTTGAGCCCGTGCTTGGCGACGACGTCGGGGGTGATCTTGGATTTGTTCTGGGACTTGGCGTCGTTCATGCGGAGTCCGGTTGCGGTTTGCGGCGCTTATAGCGGCTGGGGCGGCAAATGTCGCGCCGCCACCAGCGCTTATGAACGGCTGTTGCGCGATGGTCGCGGCTGCCTTTTCGCCGCAGGACCGGCTCCCCGCCGTTACAACTGGAGGAGGCGTCGGTGCACGGCTTGCGCGGTTGCCTCCCACGTGGGCAGGGCGCGGCGGCGGGCGATCGCCCCGCGGCGCAGCTGCGCTCGCCGCGCGGGTTTTGAGAGGACCCGGGCGAGGGCGGCCCTGAGCTGGGCCGTATTGCCGTCGCGCACGACGACCGCGCCGCGGTGGCCGATCCAAGCGCTGACGGCGCCGGAGCCGGTGGTGACAACGGGAAGCCCGCGCGCGAGCGCCTCGGCGATGGCCATGCCGTAGCCCTCGTGGCGCGAGGCGGCGACGTAGAGGTCGGCCATCTGCCATCGGCGGGCCAATGCGCGAGCGGAGAGCTCGCCGGTCAACGAGATGCGCGAGGAGAGGCCTGACGCCGCAATCCGGGTGCGGACGCGCGCGACATGGCTGGTCGCGCGCGCCGTATTGCCGACGATGGCGAGCCGCCACGGCAGGTGCTTGAGGCCAGCGAGCGCGGCGACGAGCGCGCCATGATCCTTGCGCGGCACCACCGCCCCGACGGACAGCATGTTGACCACCCGGCCTCTACCAGCACCACCGCGCACCAGCGGCGCGCGGTTGACGCCTGGTGGAGCAACGATAACGTGGTTGCCATCGACCGCGTAGTCGGCGGCGAGGATACGCGCCGTATTGGGCGAGGTAGCAATGACGGCCGAGACTTGGCGCAGCGCGTCGCGCTCCGATTGCGCATGCGCCCGGCTTGTCTCGCGTGCGCGTACGTCCTCGAGCGCCAGCGGGTGGTGCACGATCATGACCAGGCGCAGCCGTTGCGCCTCGGCCTGGGCAACCTCCGGCAGCACGCCGAGGCAGAGCTGATCGACCAGCACGAGCCCGCCGTCGGCAATGCCGCCGAAGGCGGCGGCTGCTTCGGCGCGGGCCGCCGCGGAGGGATTGGGAAAACCGGCCGGTAGCGTGAGGCGATGGATGCGCCAGCCGAGCCGCGAGAGGCCATCCAGCAGGCGCTCGTTGTAGACCCAGCCGCCCGTCGCGCGCTCGTAGTCGGCGGAGATGGCGTAGGTGAGCTCGCGAACCATGCCTGCTCCGCTATCCGGCCGCAGTCGAGGGTGCGGGGCGCGTGATGTGCCAGGCGATCGCCACGCCGGCGATCAGCATGGCCGCCGACAGCAGGAAGGGCATGCCGGGCAGGTGCCAGCCGCCGTCGCGCGCGATCGACCAGGCGAAGGACTGCGTGAAGAGCCCCGGCCCCAGCAATCCCGCCAGCGCCATGATGCTGGAGTTGGCGCCCTGCAGCTGGCCTTGCTCGGACGCGCTGACCAGCCGGCTCATCATCGCCTGCCACGCGGCGCCGGCGAGCCCCCACAATGCCATCACGGGTATGCCGAGCACGAACGTCGCCCCGGTCGGCGCAAGGCCGTAGACGGTGAAGCCGGTGGCGCCGAACAGCAGCCCCGCCAGCAACGTGCGCCGCTCGCCGATCCAGCGGATGGTTGGCTGGATCAGCAGGCCTTGCACGATGCCCGAGGCGACGCCGATGGCGGCGAGCGACAGGCCGATGGTCTGCGTGTCCCAGTCGTAGCGATAACTGATGTAGAGCACGGCAACCGCCGGCAGTGCCGCGTGCGCGAGATGATACAGGAAGGCGACGCAGGCGAGGCCAAGAAGCTCGGGGTGTTGGCTCAAGAGGCGCAGCGAGCCGACGGGATTGGCCCGGCTCCAGGCAAAGGCCATGCGCCGCTCGGGCGGGAGCGACTCGGGCAGGAAGAAATAGCCGTAGAGGGCGTTGGCGAGGCTGAACGCGGCCGCCACCCAGAACGGCAGGCGCGGGTCGTAGTGGCCGAGCACGCCGCCGAGCGCCGGCCCCAGCACGAAGCCGACGCCGAACGCGGCGCCGACGAGACCGAAGGCCTGTGCGCGCTTCTCGGGCTCGGTGACGTCGGCGAGGTAGGCGAAGGCGGTGGAGAAGCTGGCCGCGGTTATCCCCGAGATCACCCGGCCGACGAACAGCCACCACAGGTTCGGCGCAAGCGCCATCAGGATGTAGTCGAGGCCGTGGCCGGTCATGGACGTGAGCAGGATCGGACGGCGGCCGTAGCGGTCGGACAGCGCGCCGAGCACGGGCGAGAAGAAGAACTGCATCAGCGCCCAGGCCGTGCCGAACAGGCCGAAGATCTGGGCGCCGTAGGCCGTCTCGCCGACCATGCTCTCGACCAGCTTGGGCAGCACCGGGATGACGATGCCGAGCGCGATCACATCCAGCAGCACGATGGCGAAGATGAAGGCAAGCGCGGCGCGCCGGGGCGGCTGGGTGGGTGTATCTCGCATGCGGATAGCCTAGCGCGCCTGCGTGGCGATGATGCGGACGGCGAAGGCGCTGAAGATGCCGGCAAACAACCAGTCTATCGCGCGCAGCAGGCGCGGCCGGCGCTTGATGGTTGTGACCAGCTGCTCGGCTCCGAGCACGAGCAGCAGCGCGAGCGGGTAGCTGAAGACCACGAAGTAGATGCCGAGGAACAGCAGCTTGGCGCCGGCGTGTGGGTCGGCGGCATCGACGAACTGCGGCAGGAAGGTGACGAAGAACAGCACGACCTTGGGATTGGTCAGGTTGACGCCGATCCCCAGCGCCAGCGTCCGCCAGAACGACATCGTGGCCGTGCCCTCCGCGGCAACCGAAAGCGAGGAGCCGTTGCGAATGGCATCGACGGCGAGCCAGAGAAGATAGGCGGCGCCCACCACCTTGAGCGCCAGGAACATCGACGGCGAGGCCGCGACGAGGGCGGAGAGGCCGAACGCCGCCAGCAGCGAGTGCACGACGATGCCGAGGCTCGCGCCGGTGGCGGCGGCGATGCCCGCGCGGCGCCCGCCGGCCAGCGTCTTGGCAAGCTGGAGGCTCATGTCGGGGCCCGGCGTGATGAACAGCACCAGGCACGCCAGCGAATAGGCGGCCAGGACGGAGACGTCGGGGATGAAAGGCATTGGCATGGGCTCTCGTGGATGCGCGGCCGGGCCAAATTCGCACGATGCGGTGGATAAAAGCAAAGCCGCGCATGTGGGTGAACAGGCAGGCGAGACGACAATGGTGCTACCGCTGTTGCGCCGGCTGTAGCACCCGGTATCGTGCGATCGAGCGAGGACAACGCCAGTCAGGATGGGGCCGATGAGCATCGAGACACTCAAGACCGAGATTGCCCGCGAGTTCGGAACGCCCGCGGTGGTCGTCGATCTCGATCGGGTCGAGCGCAATATCGCCCGCGTGCAGGGCCTGTGCGATCAGGCTGGCGTTGCCAACCGCCCGCACATCAAGACGCACAAGAGCCCGGTGCTCGCCAAGATGCAGATGGCGGCGGGCGCCAAGGGCATCACCTGCCAGAAGCTCGGCGAAGCCGAGGTGATGGTCGAGGGCAGCCTCGACGACATCCTGATCAGCTACAATCTGCTGGGCGAGGAGAAGATGGGCCGCCTCGGGGCGCTGCTGGAGCGCGCGACGATCACTGTCGCCGCGGACAACGCGACGGTCATCGAGGGCCTGCCCATGGCCGCGGAGGTCGCCGGCCGGCCGCTCGGCGTCGTCATCGAATGCGATACGGGTCGCAAGCGGGCGGGCGTGGAGACCGCCAAGGAGGCGGTCGCGCTCGCGGGCCTGATCAAGGAGAAACCCGGCCTGAGGTTCGAGGGCTTCCTGTTCTACCCCACCGAGACGTCCTGGCCGGAGACCCAGAAGTTTTTCAACGACGCCTCACGCGGCGTGCGCGAGCTGGGGCTCAGCCCGCGCATCGTCTCGACCGGAGGCACGCCCAATCTCACCAACATTGGCAAGCTCGAAGGCTCGACCGAGCACCGGGCCGGCACCTACATCTTCAACGACCGCATGATGCTCGCCTGCGGTGCCGCGACGCCCGACGATTGCGCGCTCAGCGTGTTCACCACCGTGGTGAGCCGCGCGGCACCCGAGCGCGGCATCCTCGATGCCGGCTCCAAGACCCTGACGGCAGACACCGGCGCGCTGGACGACGGCTACGGCCTGATCCTCGAGTACCCTCAGGCCAAGATCAAAGCCTTTGCCGAGGAGCACGGCTTCCTCGACCTCGCGCGCAGCAACGCCCGGCCCAGGGTCGGCGAGGTCGTGCGTGTCGTGCCCAATCACGTCTGCGTGGTGGTGAATATGTTCGACCGCCTGATCGCGGTGCGCGGCGACCGGATCGTGGAGGTGCTACCGGTGGCGGCGCGCGGACGCCTCACTTGAGGCACGGTGTGCCCGTCGCTGTCAGCCCGGCAGCGCCAGCAGCGCGACGCCGCCGATGAACAGGACGTGGGCGGCGACGAAGGCGATCGACGGGAGCAGAAAGCGGGTCACGGCCACAGCACTCCTAGGACCAGGCTATCGGCGCCGTTGCAGCCTTCGCCCAAGCGTTCAACTGGCAGCCATGTGGTGGCTCGCGCAGACGTGAAAAGCCAAGCTCACGCATCGGTGACAAAACGTGACGTGCCAGGCGTCTATCCGGCCGCGCTCAGTTTTGCGAGAAGCTGCATCGAGAAGCCGTCGGGTACACGGAGAGATCTCCCATGGTGCGGCTCGGCTTGAGCGGCGTGCTGATGCTGACCCTGCTGTCCGTCGCGGTCTCGGCCCAGAGCACGGTGGATTGCGCTGCGCGCTACAAGGCCTTCATGCAAAAGATGGCGCGCGAGGAGCCGAAGAAGCTGTCCGGAGAGCAGCTGGCCGCGCTCAACCGCAAGGCCCAGCGCATCTACGACGCCTGCCAGACCGGCCACCTGTCCGATCCGCGGTCCATGTTCGAAAACCTGGACCGATCGCGGAACTAGAGACGACGGGCCGCTCGGCAGCGTCTCCCGGCCGAGGACAGGAAGCTCCAGATGGCTGAACAGCAAATCCGCTTCGACGATGGCGCCGCCTACGAACAGATGATGGGGACCTGGAGCCGGCTCGCGGGCGGTGTCTTCCTCGACTGGCTGGCACCACCCTCGGGGTTGCGATGGATCGACGTGGGCTGCGGCAACGGTGCCTTCACCGAGCTGCTGGTTGAACGATGTGCCCCTGTGGAGGTGCAGGGGATTGATCCCTCGGAAGGGCAGCTCGCCTTTGCGCGCACACGACCCACCGCCCGCCCGGCAGAGTTTCACCTGGGTGACGCCATGGCGCTTCCGTTCGCCCCCGACAGTTTCGACGCGGCGGTCATGGCGCTCGTGATCTTCTTCCTCCCCGATCCCGCTAAAGGCATCGCCGAAATGGTGCGGGTGGTTCGCCCGGGCGGCTTGGTCGCAACCTATGCGTGGGACATGCTGGGCGGCGGATTCCCTCAGGAGCCCATCCTTGTCGAGATGCGGGCGATGGGTCTGAACCCAGCGCGCCCGCCGCAAATGGGCGCATCCCGAATGGACGCGCTGCAAGCGTTGTGGACGGGGGCCGGTCTGGAAGGTGTGGAGACGCGCGAAATCACGGTGCAACGGACGTTCGCGGATTTCGATGACTTCTGGGCGACAAACCTGAAGAGCCCTGCGATTGGCGCCGCGGTTGGCGCCATGACGTCCGGCGACGCAGAAATGCTCAAGACCCGGGTGCGCTTGCGCCTGCAGGCGGATCCGCAGGGACGTGTCAAATGTGATGCACGCGCCCACGCGATAAGGGGGCGACTGCCTGGATGATTTGAGTCGGCTTCAGGTCGAACTCGGCAGGAGTTTCACTGGGCACCACGTCCATTCGACGCCTCGTGATGAACGCCAGGACCGCCATTCCAATTGAGCGCACGACCTGGCTAGTGCAGCGTCGCCAGGATCGACTCGAACAGGCGCCGGCCGTCGGTGCCGCCGTGCAGCGGCTCGAACAGGCGCTCGGGATGGGGCATCATGCCGAGCACACGGCGGCGCTCATCGCAGATGCCGGCGATGTTGCGCCGGGCACCGTTGGGGTTCGCCTCCGGCGTAACGAGACCCTTGCGATCGACGTAGCGGAAGACCACGCGGCCTTCGCCTTCCAGCTGATCGAGCGTGGCATCGTCGGCGAAGTAGTTGCCGTCGCCGTGGGCGACGGGGATGCGGATCATCTCGCCCTTGCGATAGCGGCTGGTGAAGAGCGTCTCGGGTTGCTCGACCTTGAGCCACACGTCGCGGCAGACGAACTTGAGCGTGGCGTTGCGCATCAGCACGCCCGGCAGCAGGCCCGCCTCGGTCAGCACCTGGAAGCCGTTGCAGATGCCGAGCACGGGCACGCCGGCCTTCGCCTTGGCGACGACGTCGCGCATGATGGGCGAGTGCGCGGCCATGGCGCCGCAGCGCAGGTAGTCGCCGTAGGCGAAGCCGCCGGGCAGCACGATCAGATCGCAGTTGGGCACCGACGCCTCGCCGTGCCAGAGCATGCCGACGGGCTTGCGGGTGACGGCTTCCAGGGCGACCTGAACGTCGCGGTCGCAGTTGGAGCCGGGAAAGACGACGACGCAGGCGTTCATGGGTCCGCTCCCCGCGCTTTGCCGCCGCTATCGCCTCACCTGGCGGTCGTGACGCGGAAACTCGCCAGGAAGGCGTCGATCGACGGCTTCTTCTGCTCGAAGTCCTCTTTCAGCGCCCGGGCCATCAGCCGGTAGCGCAGGCCCGGCGTGATCAGGAACTGCACGACGGCCTGCCGCTCGCCCAGACCCAGGAACTTGATCTCCGAGCAGACGACATCGGCCGTGTACACGACTCGTGCGTCTTCGAGAACCTGCTTGACGTTATCGATCTTGACGCGGGCGCGATCGCTTTCCCCGCACACGCCCTCGGGCAGCTCCTCCTTGAACTGCGCCTCGCTGTAGCGCTGGGCAAGCTCGGCGGCGGGTTTGTCGGCATCCTCGGCGACCGTTTCGGTCGCGACCTCGAGGACGACGGAGGCGGCCGCGCTGGCGGTTGCGCTCTTCTCGGCGTCGAACTCGGGCGAGCAGACGGCTTCGAGCGTGCCCGGGCCTTCGTCGTGCCTGCAACCCGACGGCAGGGAGACGGCGTAGTGGAACTTCGGGTTCTCGAACGCCTGCATGGCGGCCGGTGTGGTCTGCGCCAGGGCCGGCAGCACGCACAGCGCCGCGGCGAGCACGAACGCCGATTTCCAGTACGTCGGGAGGTCAGTTGTCATTGGCACTCACTGCACCAGCTCGTAGGCATAATTCTCGATCACGGTATTGGCGAGCAGCTCCTTGCACACCCGCTCCAGCAGCTCGCGCGCCTTGCCCTCGTTGGTCTCGGCCAGGTCGACCTCGATGTACTTGCCCTGGCGCACGTCATCGACGCCGGTGAAGCCGAGGCTGGCGATGGCGTTCTGGATGGCCTTGCCCTGAGGGTCGAGCACGCCATTCTTCAGGGTGATCTTGATGCGCGCTTTCATGGCTTCAGTAGGGAGTGGGGAGTAGGGAATGGGGAGTAGGAGTCGCAACGGAGCGCCTCTACTCCCTATTCGCTACTCCCTATTCCCTATTCCCTTTTTCAATGCGGCTTGGAGCTCACCAGCACCGGGCCGCTGCCCTTGGGGCGCGGGTTCTCGGTGAGCACGCCCAGGCGCCGCGCGACTTCCTGGTAGGCCTCGAGCACGCCGCCCATGTCGCGGCGGAAGCGGTCCTTGTCGAGCTTGTCGGAGGTGGCTGCGTCCCACAGACGGCAGCAGTCCGGGCTGATCTCGTCGGCGAGCACGATGCGCATCTGCTCGTTTTCCCAAAGGCGGCCGAACTCGATCTTGAAGTCGATGAGGCGGATGCCGATGCCGCAGAAGAGACCGGCCAGGAAATCGTTGATCCTGAGCGCCAGGGCCATGATCTCGTCGATCTCCTGTGGGTTGGCCCAGCCGAAAGCGGTGATGTGCTCCTCCGACACCATCGGGTCGCCCAGCGCGTCGTTCTTGTAATAGAACTCGACGATGGAGCGCGGCAGCGCCTTGCCCTCCTCCAGCCCCAGCCGCGTCGCCAGCGAGCCGGCCGCGACATTGCGCACGACCACCTCGAGGGGGATGATCTCCACCTCGCGGATCACCTGCTCGCGCATGTTCAGGCGGCGCACGAAGTGCGTCGGCACGGCGATGTCGGCGAGCTTGTTGAAGATGTACTCGGAGATGCGGTTGTTGAGGACGCCCTTGCCCTCGATCAGCGCGTGCTTCTTGTTGTTGAAGGCGGTCGCGTCATCCTTGAAATGCTGGATGAGCATGCCCGGCTCAGGTCCTTCGTAAAGGATCTTTGCCTTGCCTTCGTAGATGCGCCGCCGTTTGTTCATTCCTGCGTCCCCACGATCGAGATCGGCCAGCTCGGCTCATGCGTGCCATCAAGCCTGGCCGTTGAATTTTCAGCGCATTTTGCGGTGCACCGTAAGTCCGGCGTCGGGCGTTGCCACCGAGCCAACGGCGCGACACTAGCCGATGGTGGGGGGAGAAACAATCTATAGGGTCCGGCCGTCCGGGCCGCCGTGGTCGCACCTGTCGTGCGGTTGATTTTGGCGCCTTTCCCGGGCTATGGCTGGTTCGAGGCGAGGCCCGGCCGTGGGTGGAACGGCTCATGAACATTGTTCCTATGGAGCGAGAGTCTGATGACCACTTTCGATGACCGCGAACGGTCTTTCGAGAAGAAATTTGCTATGGACCAAGAGCTTATGTTCAAGGCCGAAGCGCGGCGCAACAAGCTGCTGGGGCAGTGGGCAGGCGCCAAGCTCGGACTGTCGGGAACCGCCCTCGAGGACTACATCAAGGCCGTGCGCAAAGCCGATCTCGCCCAGAAGGGCGACGAGGATGTCTTCCAGAAGGTGAAGGCGGATTTCACGGCCAAGGGCGTCGCCGTGCCCGACGCCGAGCTGCGCAAGGCGATATCGGATTTCCTGGCGGCGGCTGTCGGCCAGATCGAGGCCGAGCGCAAGTCTCAGACGTAAGCCGGCTCGCTGGTCCCGACCGATTGGCCCCGGACCGCCGCCTTGCCGGTGCGGGGCCGGGTAGAGATGCGGCCTCTAGTTGCCGATCTCACCATGCGCCAGACCGGCTTAAGTCGTTGGCAGGCCTTCGGCCGGGCACGCATTGACTTGACTGCGGCACCTCATTACCTGCTTGAAGACGCACTCAGCACATGCGGGCCGTTCGGGTCCGGGAGACAGCCATGGCTGCGAAATCGCGCACGGTCCAGCAGGCCAAGATCGCCTCCGTGGATCCGATCTGGGCCGAGCTGCGCAGGGAGGCCGAGGAGGCCGTCCGCAAGGAGCCGGGCCTCGGCGGCTTCATCTACGCGACCATCCTGAGCAAGGACCGGCTCGAGGATGCGGTGTGCCATCGCCTGGCGCAGCGGCTCAACCATTCCGATGTCGATGCCGGCCTGATCGCCGAGACCTTTGCCAACGTGCTGGCCGAGCGTCCCGAGCTTGGCCGCGCCTTCCGCGCCGATCTGGCCGCCGTCTACGACCGCGATCCGGCCTGCAGCCGCTACATCGAGCCGCTGCTTTACTTCAAGGGCTTCCATGCGCTGGTCACGCACCGCTTTGCCCACGAGCTGCTGAAGGCGGGCCGGCGCGACTTCGCGCTCTATCTGCAGAGCCAAAGCTCGCGCATCTTCGCCGTCGACATCAACCCGGCTGCCGAGATCGGCATCGGCATCATGTTCGACCACGGCACCGGCGTCGTCATCGGCGAGACGGCGGTGGTGGGCGACAACTGCTCCATCTTGCAGGGCGTGACGCTGGGCGGCACCGGCAAGGAGACGGGCGACCGCCATCCCAAGATCGGCGCCAACGTGCTGCTGAGCGTCGGCTGCAAGGTGCTGGGCAACATAAGGGTCGGTGACTGCTCGGTGGTCGGAGCAGGCAGCGTCGTCCTGAAGGACGTGCCGCCGCGCACGACGGTGGCGGGCGTGCCGGCCAAGGAGATCGGCCCGGCGCGCTGCCCGGAGCCCGCCCGCACCATGGACCAGCGCCTGGCGCCCGACGACTGCGGCTGCGGTTAGGGCCGCGCGGTCATCTCATCAGCTACTGCACCGATCAGAGGGGACGAGCACAGTGAACCCGCAGGAAATCGTTCGCGTCCAGACCTACCTGCGCAAGGTGTTCGGCACCAAGACGCTATCCGTGCGCGCCCGCCCCAAGAAGGACGACTCGGCCGAGGTGTTCGTCGGCGACGAGTTCATCGGCATCCTCTTCCGCGAGGAGGAGGAGGGCGAGCTGTCCTACCAGTTCCAGATGGCGATCCTCGAGCTCGATCTCGAGGAGTAGGCCACACTCCCCGTCTAGGGCTCGACTAATTTCCCACGCGCGGTGACAGCGGCGCGACGGGCGTTACGCGCTCCATCGGCGGGGCGATCTCCCCGCTCGACCGCGGCGGCGTGTAGGGCCGCTCCGGCGGCCGCGGCGGCCCGAACTGTCGGCACATGCCGCTGTTGGACCCCTGGGCACAACCAGACTGCAAGGCGCGGTTCTCGAAGGCGTTGCCCGGCGCGTTGGACTGGGCGATGGCAGGGCCGAGACCGCCCAGCAGCATGAGAGCAAAAGCGATGAGTGTCTTCATCGACGGCCTCCGCTGAGTTCACCGGGGAGATTTGCGTCCCCGGCAATCATGCCGGATTGGTGTGATGTGGGATCGCGCGACCTCGGGGAGAAGAGCCGCGGCGGCGGCAATCGCAATATCGGGCGGCCGGCAAAAAAAACGGCCGGACTGGCGTCCCAGTCCGGCTCAGATCAGGCCTGGTTGCTTGGGCGTGGCAGGGTGAGCCCAGGCCTGATTCCTGCGTTCGATGCCCTCCGTCAGCGCGCGCTGCGGACACCTGCCAGCGGCAAGGTCGAAGTGGCCTCCTTGGGATCCAGCGACATCCAGATGCGCGGGTTGAGATAGGACTGGCGCATGACGTAGTCGTACGGCGTGCGGGTCCAGGCCTTCACCTCGTCGACCTTGTTGTCGAGGATGAAATCGCCCTGGACCGTGCGGGCGGTGAGCACGGCATGGCCCTCGCCCTTCTCGTCGCGCACGACCGTGATCAGCAGGGAGCTCGCCGGCCAGCCGCGTGCCATCAGGCGCTGGCGCTTGAGCAGCGCGTAGTCCTCGCAGTCGCCCTTGGTGACAGGGATCGTCCAGTACTCGGTCTGGCCGTAGATCTCCATGTCGGTGGCGGGCTCGATCTCGCGGTTGACCGAGCGGTTGATGAAATCGAGCTCGATCAGGCGCTGCGGGCCGGCGGAGAAGCGCTGCTCCTCCTGCGGGCCCTGGCGGCACTCCGCCGGCACGCGCTCGCAGAACTGGACGAAGCCGTAGGGCGGCTGGGTGACCCCGAACACGCGCATATAGGGCGACGTGCGGTCCTGGTCGCGCAGGGACGCCGGGTCAGCCAGCGCCGCAGACGCTGTCAGCACGCCGGCAAGCCCGGCCACAACCATGACGCCCAGAATTCTCATGTCCGCCCTCGACTACCGCGACTGTACTGAAGAGGTTCTGCCTTTTGCTGAGCGGCCACCCTGTGTTTTGCGCCAAGTTCTCATATTGATTGCCTCGATTTGCGGCCTCGGCGCTCACCGCATTTTAACCCTGTCCTCAGGTCCAAGGTTCCGTTGCTTGCCAACCCTTTGCCGCCGCATCAGCCGAAGTAGCGCCGTAGGGCGGCCGGGTTCTGGATGTCGATGAACTGCACGCCGAAGCCCTGCGGGTGGTGCCGGACGACGCGGGCCCGCAGCTTGCCGAGCACCACCTCGCTGCCGATGTCGGGCCGCGCGGGCGTGGCGACGGAGGCGCCGGAGATGGAGAAGTCGAGCACGCGGCAGGTGAGCACGATGCCTTCGGCGAGATGCAGTGTCGACTCCCCGACGTTGGGCGTGATGCGCTCGTGGCGGCGGCTGGCCTCATCCTCGAGCTCGTTGCGATTGGCGAGCCAGGTCAGCTGTGCGGCGAGTTTCTCGCGCTTGTGCGCGGTCGCGTGGATCTTGAAGGCAAAACCGCCCTCGATCTCGCGCACCACCTCCCCTTCGATGCCGCCGACGTGATCGAAGTAGGCGACGATGCGCTCGCCGAGCGCAACGGGCACGCTGGAGGAGACGGCGGCGCCGCCGACGGAAATGTCGATCAGCTTGCAGGGATGCTCTTCCTTGTTCTCGCGCATGAACCGGCCGAGCAGCGTCACGCCGATCCGCTTGTGGCGGCGCCGGTCGGGCGTGATCCGCGACATGACGCCTGCGGCGCGGCGAGAAAAACGCGTCTCTCTAGCGAGCATGCAGACCTGCTGAGACTAGGGTGGCGGCCGCAGGGCTCGATGGCCCAGCTTGAAGTGGAGCACGGCCCAGTTAATGAGTGTTGATGGCCATCATCGCCGGTTTTGGGTAAAGGACATGATAATGAACGGATCATTTCCGGCCGCCGCAGAGGCGGCGAGCCGCGTTGGCCCCGCAACACCCCGCGTGCCGGCACGAGTTTCTTAACCTCGTCGCGAGCTAGCGCTCGTCGCGCTCGCTTTCGCCGCGGCCGCCGTTGACGACGCGGAACTGGCGGCGGAGCGCGTTGGCCGCGCGAGCGTTGGGCGATTGCGCCAGGAACGGCGCCTGCTTGCCCGAGCGCTCGATCACGGAATGCGGGCGTCCGTCCGGCCAGACCAGCTCGTGGCGCAGGAGGCGGTGCTTGACCGCGCCTTCGCCCTGCAGCCAGTGCGGCGTGGAGGCGGCGCTGGTGGCGCCGATGATGCGCCCGACCGTGCTGCCCGCATGCAGCAGCGGCAGCAGGATGGTCTCGGTCTCGACGCGATGGCGCGCGTCGGTGCCGCTGTCGGCGGTGAGGATGACGACGGCGCCTTGATCGCAAACCGAAGCCAGCAGCCGTTCCAGCGTCGGCCGATCGTCCTGGTTCCAGCTCCCCAGGAAATTGGTGCCGCGCAGCTCTTTGCCGAGCAGCTCGCACAGGCGCGTGCCGGCGAGCCGATATGGATAGGTGCTCTGGTCGACCCGCTCGAGCATGAAGGTCTCGGCCAGGATGCCGGCAATTCTCGACGGCTCGATCTCGAGACGCCGCGGCGCCATGCGCCCCGCCCGCACCTGGTTCCAGTAGCCGTAAAGAGTGAGGAGAGTTCTCTGCTTCATGCCCCGTGCCCCTAGCCTCTGCCGGCGTTCCCGTGTATCGAAACGGGACACTCAGACGACCCGAGCCGGCGAGCCGTTCCCACGGGAGCACCGTTCGTGCCACGGCTTTGTGCAGAGAGCGCCGTCGCCACAGTCGGGCGAGAGTCGTTGCCGTTAGGGTTGCCACGCCCAGGGCACCCCTATAAGCGGACCAATGCCGAACCCCCGCGCCGGAGCGCGATTCCCCTTGAGCCACCGCGAACCGATCTTCAACGTGCCGGGTGTCGTGCTCGTGCTGTTAAGCTTGTTCTTCGCGGTGCACGCCGCGCGTTGGATGCTGTCCCCGGAGCAGGATGCCTGGTGGACGACGGCGCTGGCGTTCATCCCGGCGCGCTGCTGCGGGTTCGCCGCCGATCTGCCGGGCGGACGGGCGGCCGCCTACACGTCCTACATCACGCATCTCTTCGTGCACGGCGACCTCACCCACCTGCTCATCAACTCGGCGTGGCTGCTGGCCTTCGGCACGCCGGTCGCCCGGCGCACCAGCGCGGCGAGCTTTTTCGCCTTCTTCGCCTTCACCGGCATTGCCGGCGCGCTTCTCTACCTCATCGTTAACGGCGGCGTGCTGACGCTGATGGTTGGCGCCTCGGGCGCCATTTCCGGATTGATGGGGGCTTCGTTCCGCTTCGTGTTCCGCGGCTTCGAGGAGCGGGGCGCCTGGGCCTTCGCCGACGGTGCTCGCCATATTCCGCTGGTGAGCCTTGCCGATACGCTGCGCGACCGGCGCATCGTCATGGCGGTGGCGGCCTGGACGGTGCTCAACGTCGTGCTGGCGATGGGGCCGCTCAGCGGGCTGACGGAGTCGGCCGGGATCGCCTGGGAGGCCCATCTCGGCGGGTTCTTCGCCGGTCTTCTATCGTTTGGTTTATTCGATCGCGCGCCGCCCGCCGATTACGACGAGGATGATGTTGCGACTGCGCTGTGATCCCCTTGCGCCGCCCCGTTTAGTTGCTCAGTATTCGACACGGACGGTAGGCCAGGCCGTGCAAGAGCCGGCTGGCGGTATGCGATGCGCGAGGCGCCCGAATACGCCCGGCACTGCCGCCCGTTCGCAGGCTGTTTGCGGATGGGAGATTGCCATGAACGTTGCCGCAATCCTGAAGTACAAGGGCCGCGCCGTCACGACGGCAGGGCCGGACATGACGCTATTGGAGATCGCCAACCGGCTCGCTGCCAAGCGCATCGGCGCGATCGTGGTGGTCGGCGCGCGCGGCGAGGTGGCCGGCATCGTGTCGGAGCGCGACATCATCCGCGCGCTCGCCGAGCAGGGCCCAGCGTCCCTCAAGCGGCCCGTATCGGAGACCATGACCAAGCACGTCGTCACCTGCCAGGAGACCGACACGCTCGATGAGCTGATGGCGATGATGACGGCGCGGCGGTTCCGTCACCTGCCGGTGGTCACGGACGGCGCCCTGGTCGGCATCATCTCCATCGGCGACGTGGTCAAGCACCACGTGGCGGAGGTCGAGATGGAGGCGACCGCCATGCGCGAGTACATCACGCACAGCTGAGCCGAGGCCAAGGGGCGGGGATCGCGCGGATCAGACCCGCATCGCCCGGTTGGTCAGGGCCATGACGCGGCTGCGGCCGTTGATCTCGCGCTTGATGTCGTCGAGCTCGCGCTGAGCGGCGACCAGGCCGCACTCGATCAGCTCCTCGGCCCGATGAAAGTCGAACAGGCCGAAGGCGGGCACGCGCGGCTGGATGACGGCGTCGGGCGGGTCGCCGGCCAGCCGCGAGCGGGCGATGCGGTCCTGCACGATGTTGAAGGCTTCCATCATCACGCGGGAGATGCCGGGGCCGTTGTCGGCGCGGCCGAACACCTGGCGCTGCAGCAGCTTCTTTACCGCCCGGCCGTTGCGGGCAAGCAGGCCCTCGTCGGTGGGCGGCGCCTCTTCGAGCTCTTCCGGGCCTTCCAGGGCGGGCATCACGTCGGCATGCGGCACGACGGTGCCGCGGCCGCAGCTGTCGGAGTTGACGTTGACCGCGATCACGTAGCGGGCGCCGAGCGCGCGGCACACCGAGACCGGGACGGGATTGACCAGCGCCCCGTCGAACAGCCAGCGGCCGTCGATGTTGACCGGGCGGAAGATGCCGGGCAGGGCGTAGGAGGCGCGCATGGCATCGACGATGCTGCCGCGCGACAGCCAGATCTCGTGGCCGGTGCCGATCTCGGTGGCGACGGCGACGAAGCGGCGCTGCAGCTGCTCGATGTTGATCGACTTCAGGCGCGCGTTGAGGATGTTCGACAGCTTCTGGCCGTTGATCAGGCCGGAGCCCGTGAAATTGAAATCGAGGAAGCCCAGCACCCGGCGCCGCGTCAGGTCGCGCGCGAACTGGTCCAGCGCGTTGAGCTCGCCGGCGACATAGCAGCCGCCGACCACCGCGCCGATCGACGTGCCGGCGATGATGTCGGGATAGATGCCCGCCTCGTTCAGTGCCTGGAGTACGCCGATGTGCGCCCAGCCGCGCGCCGAGCCGCCGCCGAGCGCCAGACCGATCTTGCAATCACCCATTGCGGGGCCCCTATCAACGCAAGACTGCAACCGACCGGCGAGCCCGAGGCCTCAGCCGATCTTCCCCTTGTGCTGCGTCAACCATAGCGGCCAGGCATTAAGTGAGCGCTACGGGAGGGTTAAGAGGGGCCTGCGAAGCGTGCCAGCTGCCGCACATCCTGCGCCCGCGCGCGCCGCGCCGACAGGACAGAGTTAAAAAAGGATTAAGAAGCTACGCGCGCTGCAGCGGCAGGTTCGGCGTGGGCTTCGAGCCGAGGGGGAGCGTTCGGTAGAAGCAGGAGCGCGCGCCGGTGTGGCAGGCGACGCCGGCGCCGGCGACGTCGACCTTCAGCCACAGCACGTCCTGGTCGCAATCGACGCGGGCTTCCACAACGCTGAGCGTGTTGCCGCTGTCCTCGCCCTTCTTCCACAGCTTGGCCCGCGAGCGGCTCCAGAAGTGGGCGACGCGCGTCTCGATGGTGGCGGCGAGCGCCTCGGCATTCATCCAGGCGAACATCAAGACCTCGCCGCTCGTCGCATCGGTGACGATGGCGGGTATCAGGCCGTCGGCATCGAACTTGGGCTGGAAGCGCAGCGAAGTCTCCACCTCGCCCGGCGTGCCGCGCGCGGCGAAGAGCTCAGGAGGGGCAGCCATGGCAGGTCTCCGGGAAACGCCGGACGGGCTCGAGCGACAGGATCAGGCGACAGGTTCAGGCCCGGGCGCCGTGCACCATCTGCAGGAAGCGGTCGCGGTAGCTCTGGTCGGACTCGAGCGCGCCGGTGAAGCGGGTGGTGATGGTCTTGACGCCCGGCTGGCGCACGCCGCGTGTCGACATGCACTGGTGCTCGGCCTCGATCAGCACCGCCACGCCGCGCGGGCGCAGCGCCTGCTCGATGGCGTCGGCGATCTGCGCGGTCATGGTCTCCTGCGTCTGCAGCCGCTTGGCGAAGATTTCCACCACGCGGGCGATCTTGGAGATGCCGACGATGCGGCCGGCCGGCAGGTAGGCGACATGGGCGACGCCCAGGAACGGCGCCAGGTGGTGCTCGCAGTGGCTCTCGACGCGGATGTCGCGCAGCATGACGAGGTCGTCGTAGCCGCCGGTCTCGTCGAACTGGCGCGCGAGCACCTCGGCGGGGTCGAGCCGGTAGCCGGAAAAGTATTCCTGATAGGCCTCGGCGACGCGGCGCGGGGTATCGATCAGGCCCTCGCGCGAAGGGTCGTCGCCCGCCCAGGCGATGAGCGTGCGCACCGCCTCCTCGGCCTCGGCCTGGGTCGGCTGCCGGCGTGGCGAGGGCCGCTTCAGGGTCGCGGCAGCCTTGCGCGTGGCGATGTCGTTCATGGCTTATGTCAGCTCCGCATGGGAAGTTTGGCGTGAATGCCGCGGCGGCTCGCCTCGTGTCGCGCGGGAACGTTGAAATCCACCCTCGTCCACGCGATATCTCTTCAGGGCCTGCGCGGCAGTCGGCCTCGGCGTGGCGCCAAGACGCCATCGATCCGATATAGTATGGCAGGCGGAACCGGACAAGAACAGCCGCGGGTTGGTGGCCCGCCCCGGGGTTACTGAAAATCGCATGACGCAACTGAGCGAGATCTACAACAAGCGCATCCTGGAGCTGTCGGCCAACATCGCCGGCGCCGAGCGTCTGGGCGATGCCGACGGCACGGCCACCGCGCACTCCAAGCTGTGCGGGTCCACGGTCACCGTCGACTTGAAGCTCCAGGACGACAAGGTCACCGCCTTCGGGCAGACGGTGAAGGCCTGCCTGCTGGGCCAGGCGGCGGCCTCCGTGATGGGCCGCAACATCGTCGGCAGCGAAGCGGGCGAGCTGCGCGAGGTCGGTCAGGCCATGCGCCGAATGCTGAAAGAGGGCGGCCCGCCACCGACCGGAAAGTGGGCCGACCTCGCCGTGCTCGAGCCGGTCAAGGACTACAAGGCGCGGCACGCCTCGACGCTGCTGGTGTTCGATGCCGTCGAAGCCGCGCTCGCCAAGGCCGAAGCCAAGCAGGGTGTGCCGGCCGGCGCGCAGGCCTGACGCGCCCATGGCGGCGGGCGATACCGCAGCGCGCGCACTCGGCAAGGCCGTCGCCAAGGCCCCCGTTCACGCCTACCGCTGGACGCTGAAACCGCTGATCGGTTGGGAATGCCGGCACCTGCCGACCTGCTCGGAATACGCCCTGCAAGCCATCGACCGGAACGGCGGCTGGCGTGGGAGCTGGCTTGCCCTGTCGCGCGTGTGCCGCTGCCATCCCTGGGGCACACACGGTTTCGATCCGGCGCCCGATATCAGCGCCGAGCACCATGCCCTCGCGCCGTGGCGCTATGGGCGCTGGAGCTGGCGTGCGTGACGCGACGCGCCGTCGCTCTTCTCAAGCCGAACCCGCGACCTTGGCGCTCAGCGGCAGACCCTCGGAGCGCGTGCTGACCGGTGCTGCCGTCTTCGCCAGGAAGCGCCGGATGCCTTCGTCCAGGGTCATCGGCGTCCAGCCGAGCTCGGCGATGGTTTTCGAGGCGTCGGGCTTCCAGCCGCGGGTGAGAAATTCCTGCTGCACGGCTGATACCAGCGGCTTGATCGGAACGACCTTCGCCATCGCCTCCATCAGCGCGACGCCCGCCCTGGCAACCGCCAGCGGCATGACGACGGGAACGTACGACGGCGCCTGGCGGCGCATCGCCTCGGCGATCGCCTTGAGGGTCGTCAGCTCGTCGCTGGCGATGTAGGCGCCGGCCTTGCCCAGCGATTTGATGATCAGGTCGCTCAGCGAGTCGACGTGGATGACCGGGAAATCGCCCGCATGGATGAAGGGCAGGCGCCACCATTTCCAGCCCGCCAGATTGCTCATGTAGTCGGTCACGCCGCGGCCGGTATTGAGACCGCCATAGACGGCCGCGGGATGGATCGTGGTGAGCTGCACGCCATGCGCCACGGCAAACTCCGCCACGGTCCGGTAGGCGCGCAGCTTTGACCGGGAGTAGGGCGTCATGCCGTCCGCCGCGGCGATCGGGTGCGTTGCGTCGATCACCCCGTCGATGACCTTGAACACCTCGTAGGTCGAAAGGTAGGTCAGGCGGCGCACCGGAGATTCGCGCAGAGCCTCGAGAAAAGTCGCGAGCAGCTCGCAATGCACCTTGTCGAAGGCGCTGATGTCGAACAGGAACTGCTCGGGCAGACCGATGCACTTTCCAGCACATTGGGATCCTAAGCTTAGAATTCCACGTGGACAAGTTGTCGCG
>JADMIO011089282.1_pt1 | contig 99859 bp, 98 predicted proteins | sample 8958161 | NCBI WGS metagenome assembly JADMIO01 (sample SAMN16585339, study PRJNA669376) | soil metagenome | isolation source: Crop rotation soil | place: USA: Cullars Rotation, Alabama | collected 2011
CGCGACAACTTGTCCACGTGGAATTCTAAGCTTAGGATCCCAATGTGCTGGAAAGCCCACACTGGCCGCACGGACGGCATATGGGATGACCATTGTTTCGACTGCCAGCAGTGGCGGTGGGTTGGCGGACTTCGGTGTCTTTTCGAACGAAAAGGTTTATACCGTGTTCATGGATATGAGAGAGACGGGAGAAGAGCACGTGGCTGCTTGGACGCTGCAATATGCTGCCGTTTCATCCGCAGAAGACCACGTCAAGCAAGGTGTCGTGGTTGCACCTTCCCCACTGATCAGACCTAGGCCGCAGCTACCCACTCCTTTGCTTCACAAGTATCCGCATGCGGTGGTCGTTCTTTCCGCACTGCTGGGTAGCACGGGGCACTTGGAAGAAATCTCCGTCATGCAAACCCCTGATGCTCAGCTGATTCCCGCAATTCTCGCAGCCCTGAACAATTGGTCCTTCCAACCAGCCGAGGTGGACGGGCAACCCGTGCCGATCAAAATCTTGCTTGGTATTCCGCTGCAGTGAAGAAGTCTGTGATGGTGGCCATTCAGTTACTGTTCGTCTCGCTGGTCTAGCTCGCGCTGGTTCGTTCCATTATATGCTTCTTCTCCGCCGCCCGCGCTTCGCCTGTGGCGCGTGTATGACGAGTGGCGCCGGCACGCTCGGTCAGAACTAAGAACGTCAGCACTGCGCAGATTCCGCCAGCGAGCGCTAAGTATAAAAACCCAGCAAACCACAAGAGTTCGGTATGAATGGAAAGGTTCATTAGACAGTTCTCAAGGGGGAACGACAGCATGGCACATAATGGGAGAGAATGATATCCCCCAAACGTCGTAGCTTTCAGCGATTCTTACAACACAGCTGTGCTGCGCCACCGCTTCCTATTGTCGCACGTCAAAGGCCACCAGCACCGCTCCGTACATGTGTTGTAAAAACACGGGCGCTCAGTTTGACGCCCGCAACTAAGCTAACTTTGTGATAGCACTTACTTGGTCACTGAAGCTAGAATGTCTTTCTTTCGCGACGAAACATCGCGTACACTGCTGCCGCCCGCACCGGGGCAGAATGTGGCCGGAGATCTTAATCCATGACTACGATCGCCTTACGGAACGAAACCACAAGACTGCTTCGCTCGCGATACACTTTCATCGTCTTGCAGGTGCTGGATCTCGCGACTACCCTGTTGGCTTTCCACATGGGCGCATTCGAAATGAACCCTCTGGTCGCGCGGTTTGCTAGCTTTCTCGGCCCTGTGGGCGGTGTCTTATGCAGTAAGGCGATGGCCTGTTTGATCGTTCTCCGAGTCCGTCGCCTAATGTGGGTTGCAAATTTGCTTTACACGGGAGTAGTCGGCTGGAATTGCTTAATCCTTTTGGCGCTATCGCATGCACATCGGTAGCGAGTGCGCTCTCGTTAGAGTAACTTAACCGGAACGAAACTCTCGTGTTTAACTTCTTCTCGAGACTTGTATGCAGTCGGACTGAATGCGTATCAGCTACGTCCTAAGTCAAGACGAGTGGCCAGCGCGGCAAGCTCTAGACGGCTCGACACATCGAGCTTCGCAAAGATATTACTGAGATGGCGTTTCACAGTTTCTTCACTGATGGAGAACTTCAGCGCTATTTCCTTGTTGCTCTTTCCATCGCGGATAGCGGAGACGATTTCGCCCTCTCGCAGCGTCAACCGAGAGGTGACGTGGGACGGGGAATTGCCGAGAGCGGTTTGCTGTCCTGATTGGATCCAAGTGTTTAGAATTTCACTTCCCACCCAGAATTCACCGCCACATACCGCACGGATGCCAGCTAGCAGCACTTCCGGGGGAGAAGCTTTCAACACGATTCCTCGAGCGCCAAGCTGAAGGGCGGACGTGACTTCGGTACCTTGGATGCTCGCAGTTAACAGAATTGTGTACACCGGCAGCTCCTGCTCAGCGAGTTCGCGCAGAGCTGCTATGCCAGGCATTTGAGGCATAGCTAAGTCGAGTAGAAGGACGTCTGGCTTCAGCTTTCTGGCCAACGCGACTGCTTCCTTGCCATCGGGCGCCTGACCGACGACGTCGAAATCGCGCTGACTCACAAGCAGACGGCGAAGTCCATCCCGGAATATCGCATGGTCATCGGCGATGAGAATTCTTATGGGAGACTTTGTCATCTCACATTGGCTCCCTGCAGTGATTTCGGGAACCTAATTTCGAGGCGTGCGCCTTGCCCAGGTCGACTGTCGATGAAAAGCTCCGCGCCCATGGCGCGAACACGATCCTTAATCACCAAAGGACCGCGACGTGACTTTTCCAATGCTGCGGTGTCGAGTCGTCCTGCAAATGCAAACCCTCGGCCATTGTCCTCGATGATGAGAGTCCAGAGCCCGCTCTCTGAGCCCAGACGTACGACTACGTCTTCCGCCCCACTGTGCTTTAAAACATTCGTCAGCGCTTCCTGCACGATGCGAGTGACTTCCCGGCAGATGCTCGGCGGGAGCTTCAGATCGGGGACATCGCATACGAATGCGGCGGAAATCCCCGTCTCATAGCGATAACGTTCAACCATGCCACTTAGGAAATCAACCACATGCTCCGGATCAACATCAATAGGCTTGAGCTGCTGAAGAAGGTTACGGATACTTGCAGCTTCTTTTTGCGCCAGTTCTTGCAGATCAAGCAATTCTTCGTAAAGCTCGTCCCCTTCCATCTTGGTACTTCGCACAGCGTAAAGACGAAAAGCCATGGCATGGAGCGACTGGACTATCCCATCATGTAAGTCGCGAGCGATGCGGGCTCGCCCTGCGGCAGTGGCACGGGAACGAAGACCACGCAAGAGGTAAACATTGTGTACCGCAGGCGTCACCTGATTTGTGAGCTCCCGCAGAAATCGCAATTGCGCCTTCACTGGGCCACCCAATTTGGGATCTAATACGAAGATGCGGGCGGATATTTCTGGGACCGCCGAGATAGTGCACACCAGCAGTGTTCTGAAGCTGTGTTCTGTAGTAAATCCAGTCGGGAGGGCGCATGTTGCGCGCGGCAGGTGAGAGCCATCGCGAGAAACACATATTGTGGTGCGCGCCTTTCCCGAACTCCATGCCGCGCCCTCGCAGAATTCGGGTAGAACAATGTCGTAATTGGCCTCTTCGCACGTATCGAATTGGCGAGCGGTGAACAGCGGTTTCGAGGTGTCTGGTTGGATTTGGATCCGCCACATATGTGCGCCGACCTTTCCAGCTTCGCTGGCAACTAGGAGCGACTCCTGCGCACCAAAAACCTGTACCACGTCCTCGAGTGTGGCTTGCAAGGTGCCTTTTAGACCAGCATTCACGTGGGCTCGTGCCGAGATCTGTGCAATGATTGAAGCTTCTGCGCAGCGGCGCTTTTCCGACTCCGCAAAGTATCCGAGTAGCAGCGCGAACACTGCCAAATAGACGCTGCGCATCAGAAGCGATTCGATATTGAAATCCGTGCCTAACAAACTCGCCAGTGATGCATGTCTCAGGAGAATCGCTTCGGTACCGACGGTCGCGATGGCAGCTGCAGTGGTGAGCAATACCTGGTACATGCCCCAGCGATATGCAGCTCCTAACAAGGCGAAGACAAAGAATAGGAGAAACGGACTGCTCAGGCCGTGAGTGAATAGACTCATGATGCTCGGCCAAAGAAGATCCACACTGTGGATAGCCCAGACGGCGGAGTTCGGAACTTGCGTTCGCAACCGAAGCAAGACAACAATCGAAAATGCATGGGCGAAATACAGCAAAGCTAAACCGTAAACTACGTTCTCGTGACTGAAGTGTCCATGGGAGTCCAAATAAAGGGCTAAAAAGGAGATCAAGGCGAGTACGAAACGCGCGCAGGCGAGGGCGCGCTCCACCCCAATGAAGTTGCCACCGCTTTGCTTTGATGATAGCCTCCGCCCGAAGTGATACAGCAATGAAGGCACTGCGCACATAAGATGAGCAGATTATAGGTTCTGAGTACGTGCCACGCAATCACTTGCAAGTGCCCTGCCAGCGTCTGCGCGACAACGTGCCACATCCCATAAAAAGAGTATGTCCCGACTGTTAGTGGTCAAATGCGTGCTTTAAGAAGGTGTTTTGCTCGCCTACAGCTAAAGTTGTAGTGACAGTACAACTTTTGCGTAATTGAAATCTTCTGGCTTATGCAGTACTTTCGGGGTTGCCAAGAAGTCACAGATATGAGAGCAGGGTTTTCTCGGGGGAGGGCGCCCTGCTTTCGTATCTTGTGGCCTGAATGTGTTCCGCACGCGGCTGCAGCAGGTGACCGGGTGCAGCCGTAAACAGAAGCTAGTCGTGTGGGACTCTGGCGGGCTGGACAGGTTCAAATACTGGACAGCAATTCCACCATTCTGGTGGCGAATTCCTTTATCTTCCAATGATGTTCTCGCCACGCCTTGTACGTGCGCGCGGTTAGTTGAAGCGCTTCCCATTCCAACTCGAGTAGGCGTGCCCGTTCGGCGAGAACCTTGTTTTTTGCAGCATTGGCGGCAATTACGCGGCATAGCCCGGCCAGTCTGGTCACCGAGACTTTTTCCAGCTGACGCTTCTCGATCATCAACCAATTTTTGCGATGATCCGTATCCGACACCCACGATTGAGCGCTGGATTTCGGGTACTGAAGTAAGCGTCTCGGAAGAAAGACGGCAGAAGTCGAAAAGCACGAGTGAACTTCTCAAAGCTCAGCCTGCGCTGTAGACCACTGGAGCAAAGTCGTGATCCCCGGCCTCATTTGGCTGGGACGCGCTTTCACGCGCTATAAACAATGCGAACGAAGGTCCGGTGAAATCTTCTCGCGTATGGGTTTATGGCGGAAGATAACGTTCTCGATCACCTGCAAAAGATCGGTTTGCTTGCGCCTCCCGGCGACGTGGACAGAGTTCTGCAGATAGTGGTGAATAACTTAATTGTTACCAACAAGCTGGACATCGTGCCCGATGTCCGCATTCTGCTTACGACTCCCCTTGAGTCTTTCACCATCGGACGCACTATTGTGGTGAGCCGTGGATTGATCGATGTCTTGCCGGACGAGGCTTCACTCGCGATGATGCTGTCGCATGAGCTCGCCCACGTTGCGCTCGGGCACAAACTGAACACCAAATTCGCCTTTACTGACCGTTTCTTCTTTCCTGATCCAGTGACATTCGAGCGGATGGATTTCTCTCGCAGCGATTTGGACGAGACGGCTGCTGACAGCACGGCGTTGGCGTTGCTGAATAAATCACCCTACAAGGATAAGTTAGCCTCGGCGGGCCCCTTTTTGAAGGACTTGCAGGAGCACGCTCCTATACTGACCAACCTCATTCGTCCCCATCTGGGAAACCCGTTGGGCGGAAAGGAAAGTACCCGGCTGGCTACCATCAACACCTCGGCACCTGCGCTAGAGGACAAGAACATTGCCCAGATCGCGGCCTTGCCCTTGGGTGGACGCATCAAAGTCGATCCTTGGAGCAATCGCCTGGCGATGATGAACCCCAAGCCCGTTAGCCTGCTTTCGGCGCACGAAAAGATGCCGTTCGAGGTAACGCCGTTCAATCCTTACTTGATACAAGTCTCAGGCGAAGATCTGGTCGGACATGCTTGGCAGCCGGGCGTGCCGACGGCAGAAACAAGTAATGCTCGTTGAGTTACATACTTCGGACCCACCAGCTCTGGGGCGTGGCCTGGGAGCCGAGTAGCCGGCTGCAGAACCACTTGGAAGATAAGTGTGCGCGCCGGCTAAGCGAGCCAATCTGCGCTTAAAACTCGCGGAGTCAACTAAGAACCTCGCGGTACCCCGTGAATCCCGAAAGCCACCGCGTCATCCCCATTGGGGTTTGAAGAAGATTGCTCTGGTCGCCATAGATGCTCCTGCATCTCGCGCCTGAAGATATTCAATGTGAGGCTCGCTTGTACACTCAACGGTGTTCGGGAGGGGAACGCCGAATGTCCTGTTATCAAAACATCATGATCCTACGATGATACCGTCGTAGAGTTTGAAAACAGCATTACGCCGCCGTCAAAAGGCTCCGTCTTGCCCTTGGTGATTCCGCAGACCAGCCTCGATATATCGAAACTCTGCCTCGGCGCGGTTATCGCTGGATGGTGCCGGTCGAATTCATTAATCCAAGCCCAAATTCCAGAATTCAGAGCCAGCGGCCGTTCCTGTGGCGGAACGGGGCCTCCCGAAGGCCGCCCTCGTTCTGATAGGCAAGCGCGTCTCACATTACCGTGTTCTGAGGTAATTGGCGGGGAGGAATGGGCGTGGTCCACAAGGCCGAAGACCTGAGGGTAGGGCGACGCGTTGCTCTCAAATTCTTACCCGACGAACTGGCCCATGATCCGACCGCAAAGCGTCGCTTCGAACGCGAAGCTCGATCAGCCCTCAACCATCCCAAGATCTGCACAATCCACGCCGTAGAAGAACACTTCATAGTGATGGAACTCCTTCAGGGGGAGACCATGCGCGACGTGATTGCTGCGGCCTCGCCAATTCGTGAAGGGAACAAGACGAGGGACGTTATTCCGCTTAAGAGTTTGCTCGATATAGCAATTCAGACTCTAGAAGGGCTGAATGCGGGACACCAGAAGAGCATCATCCATCGCGACATCAAGCCAGCGAACATCTTTATTACGAGCCATGGTCAAGTCAAGATCCTTGACTTCGGCGTTGCCAAACTTCTCGAAACTGACGGACCTGAAGTGAAACCATTTTCGGGTTCAGATAACGAAGCGACTCAGTCCCTCGAATCTCAACCTTACACGTACAGGTGTAGCGCTGGGCACGGCAGGATACATGTCTCCTGAACAGGTGCGAGGTGAGAAAGTCAACCTCCGCACGGATCTTTTTCCTTTGGTCGCGTACTCTACGAGATGGCAACCGGACAGCGCGCCTTTGCCGGGGAAACAAGCCCCACTACTTCATAACGCCATCCTGAACAGCAAGCCTAAGCCGATTCGAGAACTGAATCCGAGAATTCCTGGCCAGTTGAAAGAGATCTTTAACAAAGCGCTAGAGAAGGACGTAAAGCAGCGTTACCAAAACCGCGGCAGAACTATCTTGCGATTTAAGAGGCAGCAAATCACCACGGCGAGTTCGCGTCTCAAGTGGAGCATTGCTCCAGCCCTCATTCTCATCCTGGGGATCGCCGCGTGGTTTGTCGTGCGTCCCGGCGTTCAGAAGTCTGGTCTGCCTGAAATCAAGCAGCGGCAGCTTACACTCAACTCTGCCGATGATGCTATTGGTACCGGCATGATGTCTCCGAGTGGCAAGACTCTCGCACCTGATCGTTCAGCGAGAAGGTTGGCGTCGTGTCCGGGGGGTCTCGGCGAGCACGGATTTGTTCGAATTGAGTAGCCAAAACCTCCAACTCTTCATCCGTGAGCTTTTCGATGTTGATCATGTTGTTGTTTGCTGGGCGGATTGCTCGAATGATGTCGTCCAGCTTCAAGTGAATGGCTCTAGCGTCCCTGTTTTGCGTGTCTGGAGTGTTCGTTGGCGGAACGGATGATGCCAGTGCAGCCCATCGATCACCGAATGAACACAGGCGCGCGGCATGACCGGAAAATAAGGCAGTTCGCGGAGAGCACGTGATGATCCCGGAAGACGGTGCATTAACACACGTTCCGAAACGGGATTCTTTCAGCACGACGAGTGGTGATGCCAGTCAACCATTGTTGACCCCCGAGAGTCCACGCTGTGTATCCAAAAGTAGCCAGATAAAGAGACGAATTGTGACCAATCCGAGGACGAATGGCTCAATTAGCACCGACAGACCGACGCAAGTAGCTGATTTCAATGTCACGATTCAGAAAATACTGAAATGGTGCCCAGAGTGCAAATAGCGGCCATAGGAGCCGAACCGCTATGCGCAACTGCACCGCTTTAAGCACGCTCATCCTGTCTCTGATTTCGTTCGCGTTGGTCGGTTGTGGCAAAGATAGCCACGAAGTTATTTCAATGACGATCAGCCCTGAGGCTGCGACAATGACCCAGCTTGGCCAGACTTTGCAGTTTGTTGCTCAAGCTCAACTAGACCATACGGCTGGTATGCGTGACATGACGAATGCGGTTACGTGGAGTTCGAGTAACCCCAGCGTAGTCAGGATTAACGGCAGCGGAGTTGCGACCGCGGTCGGGTGCGGGTCCACAATGATAAGAGCGCAGGCCACTGCGGCAGGTGCCGAAACGCAGCTAAGTTCGGCTTGCTCAGTTCCTCCCACGGGCGTTTTGCAGTCAATCTCAGTGCTCCCCGGCGATCCTACTATCGCCGAGGTCGGTCAGACCACACAGTTCGTTGCACTTGGTACTTACTCAAATGCGGTAAGTGCCGCTATAAACCCGACGTGGACGTCCAGTTCTACCCAGATCGCCACCATTAACAAGACCGGATTAGCCACTGGTGTAGCCTGCGGGACGACCACGATAACCAGTCAAGTTGGAGCCGTTTCAGGCCAGACACTGCTGACCGTAGCGTGTGACATTCCCGTTCGCACTCAGTTAGTAGTAGTAAAAACTGGTGCAACACCGGCAACCATCGTCAGTTCACCTGCGGGCGTAAATTGCGGTCTCACGTGTGACACGCTGATGGATCAGGGCACAGGAGTTACCCTCACCGCAACTCCAACGCCACAATCATGGACCGGGTGCGACCAAGTGTTCAATGGCAACGTTTGCAGTCTGACTCTTGTTCCAGGAGGATACTTGCCAGCGTGCACAGATCCTAGGTTTTCGGCCGAGTGCAGAGGGGTAGCGGCAAACTATTAAACCTTAGACTCCGCGAGGAGTTTCCGGTGTTGTTTCTTTTAACCTCCATGCTGTGTTTGAAGAGTGACATGTCTGTACCTTGCGTCGATTGCAATGAGGGTATGCAGCTCGTCCGCGACGATGCACTGCGGTCGCACAATGACTGTCCGGACAGCATTTCCCGGAAACGAGCAGAGGTGAATCGGCAACCCTTTTCCATCCTCCCCAACGACTGGAATTTTAGCCAGCACTCCCGTCCCGCGCCACTCCGATTCGTGGCTCCAGCTACTGCTTTTTTGATAAAAGGCACCTAGGCCTGAAACTCCCTCGTTCAAATATCGAATAGGCCTATCGGTGTACCTCACCTGTCTCACGAATAGTCTGGGAAGAAACGTCCCGGCAAGTGCCTTCACGTCAAAGCCGATAACGAACCCTGTCGAACGCGCAGCATAGTCTCGCCACATCGCGTTGTTATCAGGAATGTCCGTCAAGCACACCATGCCAATCTGGTCCGGCGTCTTGATGTGCGCGCCAATGTGATTCGCAGCATCTCGTCCCGATAGTTTGCGACTAGGTGTTGCACGAGCCTAGGTCGTAGGCTTACGGGTACTTCGGGATCGCGCGCAACCTGGGTCTCCAGTGCTCGGGCTAACACATCATCGGGTGCGACGTTCGCGAACGGTGGGCGAAAGTCATCAGGATCATTGACTGCTTGTCGTTGACTGACGCGAAGCCTTCCACCAGTTGAGACGTCGAGCCTCTCCGGGCCGAAGTACTTGAAGAGAATTGGAGGTATGCGCTCTGTCACTGATTTACTTGGACAAATAATATAAGGTGGAGGGGCGTCACTCGGCGACTTCAAAGCATGTCCCAAATTTTGTCACCACCCCACGGGTATGTTGGTATGCCTTGGGATCAGAACGGGTGGGCGTGAAAGTGAGGTAAACCGTGCCGTTTTATGATCCATGTGATATGGACGCATACGGGGATCACCATTGCGGTCCGGCTGTTACCGGAAGGTTGTAGGTCGAACTCGCCGGGGAATTATGGAAGTGCCTTCCCTCACATCCTCGGGCTGGTCTGGCACGCTTGCGTCAGTGAGCATAGTCACATCCAACTCTACCGCAACTAGGAAAACTGCCAGTCGAGGATCTGCCAGAAGCTTGTGATTACCCCTCAAGCCTCAAGCAGCGAGGGGATCTTGAGCGTAGCGGGGATGTTTCAACAACTGACCTGCCGTTGGCGAAGAGGCGGCAGGCGATGAGTGGCGGCACGAATCTATTTCTCCGTGTCCTCATGCGCACGGTTCGCCAGGCGGCAAGACCATCACCAACCCACTCTCATCTACGCGCTTAATGAATGCTGATCGTAATTGTGCATCCGAGGTAAGCGCATCAAAATACCGCGCCGACGCTTGAGTAACAATCTCATAGAAATCCTCGGCATTGAGAACCGTCCGACCGTGTTGCGTGGTCAAGTGCGAATTGCGATTGTAATGAGTGAGTACGTATGGAACCGGCGAGAAAGCATGTACCATAGCGTTTCGAAACTTCCAAAGCTCCTCCTGTTGACTGCGGAGCGGCTCGGGAAAGTAAGCATCTAATAAAGCTCTTGAAGCGCTCAACATTGCGGTGTTGGGTTCATGAATGCTCCGAGGCAACACGTGAATGACAAAAATGCACTATTGTCGTTGTGCAAGAGCGGAATCCCTTTGAGACATGTACGCCGAAACTGATCGGACACATGCCGGATAACGCTCTCAACTGTTCGCGGATCTGTCACGAGTTCGGTCCATTTGCATTCACGACGGCTCTATCAGCTACAAGTATCCGTACTCACATTACCGAATGCCCGTTCACCGAGAATGTACCGCGCGGCCAGCGCCGTTGGGTGAGCGCGTTCCATGACCACGGGTGTGAGCGTAACAGCGATTTGTCGCCAGGTACTTCTATCGCTGTACGCGACGGATCGGGCCAGGACGTGTTTGAAGTAAATATTGCACATGCGAAAGACCAAGATCCTGTGGACCTACCAACCGATTCTGACCTAGACTATTATGGACAAGGAGACACTTTCCTGTTTTGTGAACACGGCCGCGGCTGCTCGACTCCGCAGCGCTGAGTAGTGGTTATTTGCGGTAGAGATTTGCGAACGAGTACGTCACTCCAACGAATGCGTGACGATGTGGGCCAGCCGAAGTGATCCCGAGTTCATATCCGCCATCAACAACCAGCCGCGGAATGATCGTGTAGGTGAGCGCCCAAAGCGAAGAAGCGAAGCCGGGAGCCGCTTGATTGAGCCGCGTGTCACCATAGAATTCGCCTGTAAATTGCAGTCCATCGTGGATAAAGCGCGAAAAGGCCAGGTTGAGCTGCTGATTTTCGTTGAAGCCTCCCGGCTGCCCAATGAGGAATTCGGTGGCATTGAAATCGAAATGAATTGCATGAATGTCTTTGCTGGCCAGAAAGGTGAACGCGTGGTCGACGCGGCCCGATCCCAAATTATTCTCGGTCCGCGCCGATGGGATCTTCACGGCATAGCTAAACGACAATGTCGGCACGAGTTTCGTCTGGCGATAGAATCGGATTTGTGGTCCCAGCCAGTTGTCTCCGAAAGTTCGGTGCGTACCCGTCGTGTCTGTTTGCGAGAGATAAGTGTTCGTATTCCAGCGCAACTCGATGTCACAGAGCATGCCAAATTTCAGCAGGCCTCCGATTGAGGTCTCCTCAACACTGTTTTCCGACCAGAGTCGGTCGTATCCGTACTCAAGCTCTAGTAAGCCATATTGCGTGATGTCGGCAGGGTTTGCGACCGTTGGCCGGTTCGGATTGGCGATGATCTCATTTCTATAGCAGCCGGTTTGCCTCCCCATCCATTGCGCCTGGGCAGGGGTACTCGAGGCCATCAGAGATGCCGCAATTGTGACGGTAAGTCGCAGACAAGTGTGCGCGCTCGTCAAAGACAGGACTCTCCCGGAACAGTGTATCTTCGTTAGCAGGGCACAATATTATATTGGCTAAATTTGCTTCTGTACCTCGAAGAGAGGTGTTCTGCTATTTGCCATGGGCGATCACATTGCGAGTCCACGATGAGGATTACTGTCGATAGCAAGCGATAGCGCTCAAACCCCCTCAATGAGCGTTATGGCGATGTTTCAACAATCGACCGCCGATGACAGCACTGCGCCCTCTCAGGTTCAAGATCTCACGGAGCTCGTGAAGTCGGACTCTTACGGTAACCAGGGACGAGCAACCTGAAGTCAACGCTCATCTGACTCGGCGCTTATAGCTCAGCCTCTCCACAAATTGGGCAGTTGCGAACTCAATGACGCTGTGCTTCAAATAGCCATCAGTCGATGAGCATGTATTTAAGAACATCTTCGTTCCACAACTCATTGGGATCGCCATGTGCACCGTCTCGCGAGACAGGAGCGCTAGTTGAGAAGTTGTGCGACGGTACTCCCGCATTACAATTTAGTCCCACCGGACTGGCTGTATTCAGTCGAACTTCAGCATCATTGTTAATGGCAGCAAACCCCGCAGCCTTCCACACTGCTTGGAAGCGTCCAACTACGTACAACTGGTCACGAGTATCCACGAGGCCGTAAAAGTTCCTGATGTTGGTCGCGGGGGGAACGCTGAAGAAATCAGCAGCGGTCATCACGCCTCCCACGAGAGTCGCCAACGGAGGCGCGGAAAGATTGATGACACGAGCAACCGGTAGCTTATAGCCAGTGTAAGTGGCAAGACTGCCGCCTTGCGACCAGCCTGAAAGAACGATGCGGGTCCAGTCCGGAGTAGTACCACTAAGATAGCTACTCCAATCAGTCCCATTCGCGTTATACCCGTTGTTGTTCAGATACTGCAGCATCATCGAGATGCGTTGCGTAATCGCATCCGCAGGATTGCTGTTGACGTAAGGCTGACCAGTATTCGGATCAGTGCCACAATCTGGTCCATTTGCCACCGAACAGGGCCCAGTGGCATCCAGTTTCGCTTGAAAGACATTCCCGAAGCAGCTCGTGTCGTCACAGATGTTGAGAGCGGAAACAGCGTTCGAGTAATTGACGCACATCGTATCGAACCCGAGATTCACTCCTATTTGGCCCAAGACACCAATGCCGCCACACGCGTCACCCGATCCACTCAAAAATACCAGCAACTTGTTTCTTCTGACGACGCCGGGGGTGGCATAATCCGCGTACTCAAGATTGTTTGGAAGAAAAGTCAGTGACGGATCGACCGTGCTGGACGTAACTTTAATCTGAGGCAGCGATTTTGAGGCGCTCAAGTCAGGCATTTGGGTTGGCATGCAGTCGCTATTTACAGGAACGTTCGAGGTCACAGCTGTGTAGTTGCTGCAGCCAGTAGCATTGCAGGCTTGCACCCGGTAGTAGTAGGTTGTGCCCACCACCAAGCCTTTGTCACGGCATGCTTTCAGGTTCTGGAACGTGCCAATGTACTTCAGTGCGCCTGTACCACTACATTGCGTGACCAGAGTGAAGCCCGAAGAGGGCTGAGTAGAACGCTCGACATTGTAGTAAGTCGCTGAGGGCACTGCGATCCAGGAGACGAAAAGCTGTCCCGTCGTCCCGACAGAGATGTCTACTCGAAACTCGATAGGAACTGGCACACCTGAACTGGCTGAGGTGACATCCAGTGTCGCACCGCCACCCACACCACTTTGGACAGCGCTGATTGTGCCCGTACCAACCGCAACTCCTGTGCTCAGACCTTTGCTGTCGATCGTCGCGATGCCGGTAGCAGAAGATGTCCACGCAACCGTGCTGGTGACATCTCGAGTGCTTCCATCGTTGTAGCTACCAGTCGCGGTGAACTGCTGTGTTGTGCCTACATTGATGGAAGCAGACGCAGGGGCAACGCTTATTGACACCAGCTGGGGAGCTATGCCGGTTCCACGTAAGTTAACCATCGTGGGGCTGTTCGAAGCGTCATGGACAATCGTGACTGCACCTGTTTGAAAATTCGCAGCCGTAGGCGTATAAGTCGCGGCCACGATACACTTGCCTTTTGCCGGTACCTGCCCCGCGCACGTAGTCGAAGCGTCCAGATTGAAAGGACCAATTATCCCCACGCTGCTGATGTTCAGAACCTTCGTTTGATTGTTAGTCAGCGTTGATGTCTTTGTCGCGCTGCTGCTGCCCAACACAACAGATCCAAACGAAAGAGCGATTGGTGACATGACTACGGGGGCAACTCCCGTTCCCTGCAAGGGGACATTTTGCGTGCCCGGTGAGGCATTATCAGTTATGGTCAGCGTTCCGGTGTAGTGCGTGCGGGCTGCCGGAGAGAACGTCACGGTGATGGTGCACTTCATTGTTGGAGCAATCCGCGTGCAATTGTTACTCTGGGCGAAGTTCGTCGATACTGACACGCTGCTCACGATTAATGTCGCAGCGCCTGTATTCGTGACCGAAACCAGTTTGGGAGCGCTGGTCGCCCCAACGACCACATTCCCAAACGTAAGCGAGATGGGCGACACGCTTACTGATTGCGCCGCGCTAAGCTGAAAAGCAACCAGGAGCAAGCCTATGACATGAAAAACATTCCGCATCGGGCACCTCAAATGCTTGAGAACTTGAAAAAATTTATAGTCTCCTCAGGAGAACTTAGATTGATGGGCCATGGGATTACTCACTGGTAGGTCTCCCAAGGTGATTCGAACCTCAGGACCAGCTATGAGGATGAAAATCGGGGGGCGTCACCGGGAGAAAACTCCCGCACCCTGCCCGTGGACCCCGACGAGCAAAGATCCGTCTGGCGATATTGTTGGCGACGTCGGCCGAATCTGGGCCTGGTAAGTATTAAAAAAGGGAATCAACCCAGATGCCCGAGACCACATGTTGGCGTCATCGGTGCTCTCATATATTCCCGATCCCCCGATTGCAAATAGACTGCCGTGATTGGCAATCAATGAATAGATTGATTCACCAGCCGGTATTCCTCGATCGGAGCGAATCCAGCCATTCGGCGTAAGTCTGAACAGACTTCCAAGTGACGAAGGATTGGCTCTACCCGATAGCAGGGTGCCGGAAGGCGAAATGAAGACGCTGTAGTCGTTACCTTTACCGAAAGCAGAGCTAACCCCCAACCACGTTTTTCCTCCATCGCTCGACTGCATAACACTCTTTGTCTCTGTCGCTGCATAGATAATTCCGGCGTTATATGCAAGATCAAAAATGATACCAGCGCCATTCTTGCCAACTTTTGAAAACGTCGTGCCGCCATCGAGGGACCGAAAAATATCGCCTCCGAAGTCCCCCAAATAGATTGTTCCCCCTGGATCCGTAGTCCAGCCAGAAAGGCGCTTAATCGGGGTAACGGAAAACGTTGCTCTTCGCCAACTTGATCCCTGCCGGACATAAACGGCTGTCTGCTCGACAACCACCGCCTGACCGAGAACGTTACAGAAGTCCACTGGATCAACCTTGGCCACGTTCATGTCTTGGCTTCCGGTAGGATCTATATAGCCCTCTGACGATGAATACACACCGAAAAAGCTGCTCCGATAGTAAGTAATCCCAGAGCAACTCCATATGTGTTCGATCTCTGGAATAGAGCTGAGCACCGGATGTGAGGCGTCATCCAAACGGTAAATCCCGTCTGAACCTAAAAACGGGTAATTGAGTGCCAGGACGGTCTTGCCGCTAGGGTTTGCCGCCGGAGTGGGGGCTCCCGATACCAGCGTGAACAGTTGCCCTTCTCGAGTCCCGAAAATGACTGACGTGGGCGAAAATGTAATTGCCTGCACAGAGAGGTTCGGGAGCACGCCCGCACTCCAACTCAAGGCGCCGTCTGTAGACGTGTAGAGTCCGCCGGCGGCATAGTTCTTGTAATAGGCACCAGCGTAGATAGTGCCATCGGGTGCTTGAGCCAGCGCTCTTATCGACCAGACCGGTAGACCTGCGCGTTTCCAGGTTGAGCCATCGTCGTTGGTGATGTACACGTCTCCGTTGCCGAGGCCGCCCCCGTTGCATCCACAGGTTGCACCAACGAGAAGAGAAGTTCCCGAGGGCGTTGAGGCCAATAGAATTGCCCGCGACTCCAGCGCGAAATTCGGAAGCTTAGACCAAACACTCGTATTAACGGGATGGACATATATACCTACATCAGTCGCCAAATAGAGTTTGGAAATACTCGCGGCCATAGCAAAAACGGTGGTCGAAGCTCGTAGACTCCCTGTTCGACTCCAGGTCGCCCCCTCATCATTCGAGACAAATAGGCCATTATGCGTGCCAGCATAGAGCGCTTGGTTCCAAGCTAGCAGCGACTCTATTGCGAGTTGCGTAGGTGCACCCATAAAGTGCCACGTAGCACCGTCAGTGCTGCGGTAAACACCAGTTCCGTTTGCTGCAACGATCCAGTTTCCATCTGGCAGCTGTGCGATACCTGTAAGAGGTCCGTCCCACTGGGGTACTGCCACGGGTTGCCATTGCGCACACGCGAAAATGCCCAACCATAGAACCATGGATACTACTTTCAACGTCTTTACTCCTTGGGTGGCTGGGTGATTCGGTGCAACCTCAAACCGGCAACGCCACACTCAGTTGTGATCCGGCTTATGGGTTTATCTAACTTCGGAATTTGGACTAGGACCGAGGGCCGGTCAGTCGGACTGCCTTTACTAGCAATGGTAGGTTCGGCTGGACTTGCGTACTCTGCGCGCAAACTGGGTGGTTGTCAAGGGACAATGTCCAGGGCTCTACCATTTCTGTTACATAAAGCTTTGTTCCGTGCCGAACGTAGACCCACTTGATCTTACGTTCAAGCGCGTCGTTTGCCCACTACCACCAGACGCCGAGCGGCTCGACCTAACTTAGTAACTAAACGTAGGAGAAGCGTATTCTCGCCAAATTTAGCGATAATACGACAGGAACTTACAAATTATGTTGTCACCATGCCTGACAACTACACACTGTGCGCGCACAGTGGCCGAGTCCAGCCGAGCCACCCGACCTGTAAGTAAGTGTTATCCGACTGAATCGGCCCATCTCACTCGCGCCGCTCTCCAGTTCCTCGTTTTTCGCCTTCGTCGATGTCTACCTTGTAGTAGTCACTTTCAGGGACATCGCCGGAAGAGAGGCGGTCGCGACGAACACTGAGCGCTTTGATGATTGAATTAACCGCCCCCAGAAAGAGCAATGCGAGTGCAACCAGTACGGCAATCGCTGGCCATCTGAGCGTCACGTGAGACAGGGGACTCACTGCAAGGCCTTTGAATTTCCGCCGTGGAAGCTGTCTCATGTTTTCCCCAGCGCGGTCGGGACCACCGGTGGTTCGATGGACTTTCCGACCACAGATGGGTCTCAGTGTGCTACTAATGACGGGGGTTTCTCGGCTTCATCGGCAAGCTTGGCCCATTCACCACAGCCTCTTTCGCTCCCACGAGCGTTAACCTTTGGGACGCAACTCGTTTCGACCACAAGTTTGCCGAAGAGAATTTCTCTCCCATCGCCTCATCGATCGAATGAGGAAATGGCTCCCACCCGCCTTTTCTAATGGTCCGGTGCCCTGATTTGTCATTGACGGGTGCCAGACGCGCCCACAACCTGAGGACTGTTTCCCCCATTGTCATTGACCATTAGCGATCCTTCAAACGTGCCGGTAAGCGCGATGGCAATAAAAGGATTGTGGGAAGTGAGAATGCCTGCCTCTCTCCACCAAAAGAGAAACAGGCATCTGTCCCAGAGAAAGGATGTTTCGAATCGCGAGAACTTTACAACCATAGTGCAGGAAGTCAAGTACTTTCGAGAGTAGCTGAAAGTGGGAAAGTCAGCGAGAAGGGACGAAATGAAAGTGCCCGCTCCCTAAGTGAAAGAGCAGCCACTTTACTTTTCACGCCGTCTGCGCTTAATGAAAACTCTGACGCTTCCTGTGGCAAATCGGTCCTTTCTGCCCTCTGAATGCTGCGAGTACCTACCTAGCTAGGGCATGGAGGACCCCTACCATCAGCGCACGTCACTTCGGCCGCTCGGACCGAATTGCGATGCTTAGGGAGGGAGCACTCTCGTGTGAATGAGCGAGGAACTTGGCGAGAATGAACTCGATTCGATTACGCGAGGAATTGCCCGCAGTAGGTCCCAAAGAAATGCGTGAATGCATCCGTTGCCGCTGAGTAGCTTTTAGATGCTGAAACGGGCGTCGCCAAATGAGCGATGCCCGTTCCAGTAGGGTTCAAGTCACGGGGCAGTAACAGTTCCGATCCCGGTGCCCCAGTTGGTGAAGGTAGTGCGTGGCAGATTTGGAATGTACTCATCCGCAAACCATAAAGATCCATCGGGAGCCACAGTGGAGGCGCTATAGTCACCCCAACGCGCGATGCCGTTTCCTCCAAATTCAAAATACCCGCTAAATCCATCTTCCGGAGCGGCGCCTGCGAACGCGAGGTGGATTGCATTCTCGGTTGCGGTGCCAAGGAATTTCGAGTAACCCACGCTCGGGAAAATACTCTTTCCCGACATGCTGAATCCGATGACTCCTTGCCCGGCGGAGTTCACCGCTATTGCCGGATACAAGAGGTAGATGCTGTTCGCCGCCAAGTAGCCTTGTGCACTTACGTTAGCGGTAAGAGGCCGAACTGCCGCCCCCGGGTGAATGACGAACCACGCCACCCCGTTGCGAAACCCGCCACTCGGTTTCAATAACGTCGTAGACATGGCGGCGTACAGCTTGCCTCCGGCAAAAATTACTTGCTGCATGCGAATGTCACCCGGGTCCAAAGTTTCCAAAGGATCGCCGTTGTGATTTTGCTCATTAAGCGCGTCCCGCAATGGCGTAGGACCGTTCTTTTGTGGAACCAGGTTTGTCTGGATGTACGGCTCGGTAGTTACCGTATGCGTGGTCAACGTCAAGGTTGGCGCATTCGATCTGAGGGAGTGGGTATTTGTTAGAGACCACAGCTGCAAGCGGTTATCAGCGAAACCTTCGGGATTGAGCGTACTTAGTAAGAACTCCGTGCCGCCATTGGCGGCCGTAGAGGTGCCTCTGGCACGGTTGGAAGGTTGTACGCTGAAGCCAGGCATGCCTCCACCGAATAGATTTTGAAAAGCTACAACCGGTCCGACATCGCCGTCCACCAGACGGTGTTTGTCAGTTGCAAGAAGTAGCACGGTTTCAAAGTCAAATGTCGCGAACGAGAATTCGTTCATGCTGAGAAAGATGCCATCATTATTGAAACCTACTAGCGGTTGGTCTCCAAAGCACGGGCAACCCGCGTGTTTCGAGTCAGTAACGTTGAACGCAAACACGTAATAGTTCCCGATAGCGTTGGTTTGTGCACTAACTGCCACCAGCGTGAAAGCCGGTGCTGCGAAATTACCGTCCGCGTCGATCGCGAACTGCAGGATAGTGATGAACCAGCGATGCGTATCTTGGTCGAAGAAAACGCGGGGATCGCTGAGAAAGATAGTGTTCGGGTCCAGTTGCAAAAAGTCGTAAAAGGAAACGGGTCCCGCTAGTGTTGCTCCATTTCTAGTGAACGCCGACACAGAAAGATTTACAGCCTCGACCACTTGGGTTGCACTTACTCCCAGACCTTGGTCAGGAGGTTCGTTCGTGAATCCTTGGGCGTCGGCGGCCGTGGCAGCAGTGATACCGTTGAACCCGTGGAAATCAGCTCCGGGTCCGATTATCGGTACCCCGGGAACGGTCGGCGACGGTACGGCCGCAGTGCTCGGGTTTAAACCAAAAAAGGGTTTGCGCATCAGCGGCATGCGACGAGGATTGCCGATGATTGCCCGTGACTGGGCACCAGCGTTGAGGGTTCTGATTCCGAGAAATTGCGCCTTAGCACTACTCTGGTTGGTTGCAAAGCTTGTGAGTGACCCAAAGGTTATCACGATCGCGAGTGAGAGGATCTTAACCAGGTCCATACGTCTCCTTCAATGGTGTACTTTCCTAGAAGTGCTGCTGCATGACGGCGCGGAGCTTGGTGAATTAAAAACCCAATCAGCGGCTCGAAGACGGCGTTTGCCGGCGTGCATTCCAGGACCGCACTCCCGTGCCGCGTGGCTAAGTGGGCACGGAGTTTGCTACATCCCCTGACTGCCGTCAAGCGTTATTGAGGCTGACTGCCGCGTTTAAGCCGACAAGGGTTGGATTGGTTGTGCAACAGTTCAGGGCGCCTACGGGAGTGGGCCTAAATCTCTGCGAGTAGGTGAGTACATAATCCACGTCGGTGTCACGAAGGTTATGTGCGGGACGATACAAACTGCTTGCCATACAGTGGGCAGCACAACGGCGCTAGAATAGGTGCCCCGTCAGCCCACACGCTTTCGGCAACGGGGTGTTTTGTTGTTTTACTTTCCGGCGCTCGCAGTTGCGACTGCTACCGATCTACCCCATTAGCAGCTAGTGCGCTTTTCTGCCGGACGGTTCACCAAACAACCACGCTTTGGCCACCTTCCAATCGCGCTTGGCCGTCTCCGGGGACATTCCCAGGACCTCAGCCGTTTCCGCAACACTCAATCCACCGAAGTAACGCAACTCTACAACCCCGCAATCCTATGGCTCCGCAAAAGACTTTCAGCTGGTGTGTTTGCGAGTAAACAAATCCTCAATAGCCAGCAGGTTGTGCACCCCAGCCCAGAAAATCACCATGAACGCATAAACGAGAGCAGTCGTTAATGCTGTGATAAACTTCTTCACCATCGGCTTCATTCAGTAGGCGCTTCATCGAGCTGGTTCTGCAACCGTCGCTGGCTATCTCCGTGCATCCTCGTAAATTCTAGACCCATGCCTACACCAAGGTCGCTGGTTCGCACGGTCGCTTCCGTGCATACTCGTTCGACGCCGATATTGAAACTAAGCTCTACAACCGTTCCCATCTGGAGCGGCGTCATCATTTCGAGATAACACCCGCTGCTACTGACGTCGGAGGACTTCACTTGGAAAGGCAGCCCTGACTTCGTCCGCACTTCGACGCTCAACGGAAGTTTGTGCCGCCCCGATTTTCTGCGATCCTGTAATGCACTGCGCACGTTTGCAGGCTTCGTTGCTTTCCACGGCCACGGCTGACCTGAAACGGGTTCGACGTAGAATTTGCGCAAGGATGCACCAGAAGAGAAAACGGCAACCACAGTGCATCGAGTCTTGCACTGCTGCCATTGGAGCCCGAAAACAGTCCCAACATTCAGAGGAGAGTGGATTCCCGCAAGTAGTGCATTGCTATCACTTACCTTGTCGGCCTGAGCATGATGGGAAAATGGGCGTCCTTGCGCATCCAGTCCCCAGACTCGAACTGCGGTTGAATTTTCCATTGCTTTAGCCCGAGCGCGGCGGGCCGCCCTCGCTCATCGTGGGCGATCCGTCAGTACGTACTAATCTGGATGGAAGTGGAGCTCAACGCCCTCCTTGGTTTCTTCTGGATTGCTGCTCCACTTCCATTTCTGAATCGCGTCTACTGCTGCTTTCGCCAATACAGGATGCCCGCCAATGACTCTGGCCAATGTGCAGTGGCCGTCAGGTGCAACGGTGACGAGCACCTTGACTGTGCCATCGATACGCATCGAGCGTGCCAATTCCGGGTACTGCGGTACGACTCGGCTAAGAACTTTCCGTATGCTCGCCGCTTCAGCTTGTGAAAGCACATGGGGAGGTCGCAGGAGACTGAGCAATCCCAGAAGAAGCAGGAGCACGGAAAGTCGCCATCTCTGCACTGGGCGCAGCTTACGTCAGGCACAGAGCAAGCGAAAACTTACGGAGGTAACACCCCAAGGGGCACGTTCGGGTGGTCGGAAATGGTGCGTTTTGGGAGAAGTTTACCTGACGAGTTCTGGCCGAAGGAAAGGCAACGAAGGATGCAAACGGCCCCAAATGCGGAAGTAATTCCTTGCAGCGGGTTGTAAACACAAGGAAATGCACGACGTGAAAACCCGCGTTAGCGCTCTCAAATCCGCCGGTGCTTAGCACTGTGGGGGGGCAAGTCCCCCTCCCGGCACCAGCAATAAGTTGTGCAACCATTCCACGATTCTCTCGCGACTTCCACCTTCAGATCTCGCCACAACGAGGCAGCGGTGCGGACTCACTCGTCAAAAGGGCCTCACGACCCAAGATCCACCACAACACTGTACACAAAATAGCCATCACCGCTCCTGAACCGAGTGCAGCCAGCCAGCCAAAATGCTTAACCAAGATCGGAACCAGCAGCGTGGAGGCGATACCACCAAGAATGCCTGCAGTGTTCATGACGCCCGAAACAGCGCCCGAATGTTCGCCAGCGAGATAGATGGCTGCAGTCCAAAAGCCGGTTTCGGCAAAGAAAAGCGGTCCCACACTGACGCATAACGCAGCGACGCAGCCGTTCTGCTATCCGCCTGCGCCGCTGCATATAAAAAGACGGCGGTAGTATCCTTGACGAAACCGGGAATAAGTCCCGTGAATACCGTCGCAATCCCACCAAAACAGGCCAGCTGCGGCGAGCGTGAATCTCGGTCCTTTGATGTCGCCCAATCCCGGCAGGAACCTGAAAATGGCGTAACCGATCAGGAAGCTGCTGAAGATGTGTCCCATCTGCATCTTCGTCAGGAAGAGGGTTGGCATCATCAGCTCGGCGGCAATTGAAATGTTTACGCGCTCGAGATAACTGACGAAGCTGAATCCAAAGAGCATCGCCAGGATGAGGCATCGTGCCGTTACAACGGCTCTCGGATTTCGAGTGTTCATCTGGGAAGATGAGCTAGTCCGTGAGGACGACCTGCATCCTTTCGCAATAACAGCGCTTCCGTTTTATTGCGGTAATCCGTTACCGATTACGTCAACACGAAGACTGACAGGCGCGAGTTTTTTACCACCGCCCTCTGCATTCCACGTCAGCGTCTGCCAGGTACCCTTATGCGTAGCGGACGGCGTAATCGTCAGCTGAATAGCAAAAGCGTCGTGAGCCGCGACCGTGTAGACGGTTGCATCCGGCTTTTGAGTCCATCCTGACGGCAATGTCGCACGCAGCGTGACCTGCTGGCTCGAGTCTGTATCGTTTCGAATGAGCAATGGCACCCACATCGTCTCCTTGGGTGCAACTTGCGCCTCGGGGGCGTAAAGCTTGGCCACGTGCTCAATGTTGTGAGCCCGCCAAAAGTCCTGATAGAACGCCCAAGGTCCACCAAGATTAAGGGTAAGGCCCGTGGGCGGAGGTTCGTAGCCGCGCGCCCGAACGTACGCAATCGGCGCGGGCGTGATTCCTTCAAAGACGTCACTGGTTACAGTACCGCCCACCAGCGACTTCCCAAAAATAAAGCGCACCGGCATCTCGGTGAATTCTTTCAACTGCGTATCGGTGAAATCGTTCTGTGTCTTGTAGTGACTCCAGGCATCGGCGGCAACGCGTGAATAGGGCATCTTCCGTGACGGAGAGACATCGTTTGTCGGATACTCCGGCCCGTTTCCGTTGAAGAAATCGAAATGAGTGGTGTCGGAAACGTAATAGATCTTCTTCGGCTGCCACGGCCGCAGGCCTTCACCGTAGTTGCTGATGCTCAACCGATTGCGGGGAGCTTCCACCTGCTCGGGAAACGCTAGCGGATTGGCAGCGAGATCAAAGGCCTCTGTCGCGAGTACTCCTGCGCCTTGATGATCATCATGATTCTCGCCAACGACATAAGCTGGAAGCCACGTGAGAATCACCTCCGGGCGCGTGATGCGCACCAACCGTACGACTCTTTCCAGCGCTTGACCATGGCCCCACGCTTCTAGCGAGTGCAGTACATCAGCACCAGGCGTATCAGATGCATTCAGAAACCAAGCGTTCGTAATACCATAACTCGCAAGTGAATGTCGGGCCTCCATCTCTCGAATGTCCGCCAGCGCAGCCGATTGCTCGGGCCCTGCGGCATTGCCGCCCGAATTTCCCCGCGTGGTGTAGACGACGGCAGCGCGCTTGTGCTGCTGCTCGATTATCTTGGCGAGATAGGAGGCAACTTCGATGTCATCATCGGGATGCCCGACCACCAGTAGGATGTCGACCTTGTAGCGGCTGTCTGGCTCAGGATAAGGTGTTGCCTGCTGTGCTGGCGCGGTGACAAGAAATGAGAGGATACACACAACGAAGCAGTAGGTCTTCATGATTCCCCTTTCACGATCTCACCTCAGCTCGCGATCTAACTAAGCCTTTGCGGTAGTTGCCTCTGTCCGAGAAGCGATTTGAAGTGACAAGCGTTGCATGGCATGGCGGCCGCAATACTGACGTGCATGTCATATGATTCGAGGGCAGACGGTTGTGAGGCAGGTTTGCGCGGACTAGGTCCCAGACGCGCGGGAGACGCTCTTCCGAAACCATATTCTCCCGCGGTTTGGAACCATGCTTTGTTCAGAATCGGAAATGCAGCCCGAATTGCATCTGGCGCATGTCGGCAGCCGCGGTAATCTGGCCGGCGCCTTCGACGTCAACCGTGCTGTTCGGATTCGCCAAGTTCACGTGGTTGAAAGCGTTGTAGTTTTCCCACTTGAATTCAAGTGTCTTGCCTTCCGCCACCGTGAAAATCTTGCCGAGCGAGAGATCGAAATTTACAAAGCGAGGGCCGCGCAACGAGTTGTGCCGTGAGTTCCCGTTTCGCCCGATTCCCTGTGGAGCCGTATATGCGGCTGGGTTGAACCACAGATTTGCGTTGGGATCAGCGACGCCAGGATCACCGATCTGATCGGCGCGCACATTGTTAAAGTCCGTAAAAGTTAGCGGTGCGTTGTTGACAGTGGGAGTGAACGGAAGGCCCGATTCCAGAATCGAGATGCCGCTGAAATTCCAGCCGCCGAGAATCAAATCGGCGGCACGACTGCTGTTCCCGCCCCAATGACGTCCCCGGCCGAAGGGCAGCTCCCACAGGTGCCCAATGGTTATGGTGTGGGTACGGTCGTAGTTTGCCGGCCCATGGTCCTCCCACCAGTTCAAGTTGTTAGAGAACGGGGTCCCTGTTTCCGTATTGGCCATCGCTTTACCCCAGGTGTAGGTAACCAGAAAATCCAGTCCGCGGGTAGCGCGCTTCTGGAGCTTCGCCTGAAGCGCGTGATAACTCGAATTGTCGCAATTGCAAATTTGGAAGATTCCTTGTGTCAGCCCGAACTTCTGGAAGTAAAGCCGTCGTGCATTGAAGTCATCGCATGTCCCAGCTGCAACGCAGTTTGGATCGGGCACGGCTTGATTCACGTTAGGGTTCACGTAAAGGTGCCGGCCAACATTGCCAACATAACCGATTTCCATCGTGAGAGTTGGAGTGAACTCATGCTGGACAGTCAAGTTCCAAGACTCCGCGAGCGGAATGCGATAGGAGCTGGGCGGATTGAAGAAATAGAAGACGCTCAGCCCGTCTGGAAGTGGATATCGGCCATTTGGACCGATGGCAGGATTGGTGGGCAATGGAGGCCCGTTCAGCAGGCTAAAAACCGGCAAGTAGCTGTTGTCCTGGGTCACGCTTTGCGGAAGCGTAATCGGTGGATCGTAGTCGGGCGCCTGTCCAAATACCGCGCCCAGACCTGCCGGAGTAAAGCTCCGACCGTAACCACCGCGTACAACGGTATGCTCATGGAGCTGGTACGCAACTCCGATGCGCGGCGCAAAGCCCCAATTGTAGGGCTTCACACCCATATTCGCAGGCACCGAACCGATGCCAGCTGCCAACACCTCCCCGGTATTAGGATCGAAGCTCCCAGCGCCCCCGGGATGAGCCGCGGTCTGCGGCAAATAGTTCTCATAACGCAGTCCGTAGTTCAGCGTGAGCTTCGGCGTGACACGCCAGGAATCTTGCCCATAGAAGAACAAACGCGTTTGCCGTAATCCGGCCAGGAATCCGCCGCCGGTGAAGTAGCGTCCAAAAAAACCGGGTTCACCGAGCAGGAAGCTCGCCATACCGGCTCCAGTGGTCACGAATGATCCGCCATTGGCCGCGAGTTGATCGATATCGGAACTTCCCGTCACACTGTCGAAGAATTCGATTTCGCCGGATCGATGAAAATCGCTCGGGATTCGCTGCTGCTGGGCCCGACGAATATCAGCGCCCCACTGAATAATGTGGTTACCGCTCGTCTTCGTCCAATTGTTAACCCACTGAAAGTGGTTTTCCGTCTGTTTGAGCGGGCAGTTGCACTGGTTGATACCTAACGAGTACCCGAAGCTAAATCCGCCGCTCCCGTCAATCGTGAACGCCGGCATCCCACTGGTCTCAACTGTGCCAAGGTTTAGGCCAGGGAATCCCGCATCGGACGCTGGCGTGGTACCCACACCATTCGGTTGCACACGGATACGGTAGCGATAGGTCCCGAATCGAAAATCGGTGATTAGTGTCGGGCTGAATGTGTAAGTGGCTCCCAGGGCGAGGCTCTGATTACGACCGAGTGAGGTCCCGGCAAAGAAAATTCCATTCAGTCCAGGTCCCCCTGCTTCAGAACCGTAAGCGCCAGGCGCTGACTTGTCGAAATCAGCGAGCGTGTACCGCCCGAAAAAGTGCATCTTCTCGGAAAAGTTATAGTCAATACGCCCATCGACCTGGTCACTGTCGAATTTTTCGCTGCCGCTCGCAATGAAGTTGTTGAAAATCTCGCTGCCATTCGTATTCGGCATGGGTATGAAGTTGAGGATGTTCGTAACCGCGGGTACAACTGGGATGACATTCACCTGCCCATTTGTGGAAATGGCTTGCCGGCCACTGCCGTCGGGGTTCCCACTCCTCGGATCAAATACCATACCTGCTTGGGCGGGGACCGTGAACCCTTCCGTAGTGGATACCAGCAATGGGCTGGCACAACCAGTGGACGATGTTGTCCCATCAACGCAAATGAAATCGCTCAACAACCCGCGGAGATCGCCTGCTCGCTCGGCAGCAGTTGGAACTGTGGTCACCGTCGATGCCGCGCGACGGCGTCTCATTCCTTGGTAATCGGCAAAGAAAAACAGTTTGTCTTTCAGAATCGGCCCGCCAAACGACCCGCCGAACTGGTTCCAACGGAGCGGCAATGTCTGGGCAGAGAATCGGTCCTTGGCGTTGAAGAAGTCGTTGCGCAGGTATTCGAAAGCCGACCCGTGGAAAGTATTGGTCCCCGATTTCGTCGTTGCTTGCAGGAGCGCTCCTGCAACGGACCCAAACTGTGCGTCGTAATTGCTGGTCGTGACCTTAAATTCCTGCAAGGAATCGATGTTGGGATTGATCACCGCGATGCCAAGAATGGGACTGTTATTCTCCGTGCCGTCGAGTAAAAAGCCATTGGAAGTGAACTGCTGGCCGTTGACATCAATCTGGTAGCCCGATTGTGGGTTTTCAGAGGAAGCATGTTGCCAGTCGTTGAGTTGAGTTCCCGGTGTCACCAGCACGATCTGAGTGAGATTGCGATTCAGAATTGGCAGGCTGCCGATCTCTTGCGTACTCAAGGTAGTGCTGACGTCGGCGCGATCAACCTTCAGCAGCGGTGTTTCGGCGGTAACAGTGACAGTACTGGCCTCGCCTTTTACCCCTAGCGGAACATCGACGCGAGTGGAGGAATCTATCTGTACGTCGGCGCTTGTCTCCGCCGGAGCGAACCCCGGAGCCGAAACCTTTATTTTGTAGCGTCCTGCAAGGAGATGGGTCTTTTCGTAGTTTCCACTGGCATTGGTGGTCGCCTGATACGTTGCACCACGATCCATGTCGCTGATTGTGACACTCACGTTGGGGACGGCTGCCCCGCTCGGATCGGTAACCGTTCCGATGATGTTGCCGTACACGGCCTGACCGAAGGACATGCCAGACAAACAAGTCGACGCAAGGATAAAGGCAAAGGCAAGAGTCACGAATTTTTGCATACTGTTCTCCTGAATCCCGTATGCTTGCCGGAATTGACGAGCGCAGGCCATGCGACGGGTGGCGAAGTGAACGCTTGGCCGAGAATTGTGCTGCGGTTGCAAGCGAATCGTCAAGTCATTGCATACAAAATCGAGAGCTGGTGTGGCATCTTCTTTGGATTCGTACTCCACCGGAAGAATTGCTCGAGCACTGTCCGTCGCAGAACGTTTCGTCTTCCGATCACCAACGACTTCTCCCGAGTCGGGAGCGCAATCCCTCCCATGTTTGATTCTGCTATTGTTTGAAGCCATGATTCGCACGCTACACGTGAGCGGCTACCGTTCCATCCGCGAACTGTGCCTAGAACTTCAGTCCATCAATGTTCTGACAGGGCCGAACGGCTGTGGCAAATCGAATCTCTACAATTCTCTTGTGCTAATTGGACGAGGCGTAAAGGGACAGCTCGCACGCGCAATTGCAGAGGAGGGTGGCACGCCAAGCCTATTCTGGGCTGGAGGTGAGCGTATTCGTTATCAGCGGAAGAAGCCTTCCAAAAGGGTGGTCCTCGGGTTCGAGGCAGAAGACTTCGGGTATGAGATTCAGATCGGGCTCCCCAGCTTCAATGAGCATGCTTTGAACACTATGTTTAAGCTTGATCCACGTGTGAAGGAAGAATACATCTGGCCCGCTAATACGAATCGAAGAGTTTTGCTGCTTAAGCGGGATGAACCTTCGGCTTGGTTGCGAAACTCCGATGGTGCAATGGTCGCTTACCCTTTCGCAGTTTCAAAACACGAGTCGGTACTTTCACAAATTATCGACCCCCATCTTTATCCGGAGATCAGTGCACTTCGCAATGAAGTCTCACGCTGGCGTTTTTACCATCATTTCCGCACTGATGCAGACTCTCTGCTTCGCCAGCCTCAAATTGGTGTGCAAGCCGAAGTTCTGGCTCAAGACGGTTCGGATATAGCGGCTTCTCTGCAAACGATTCTGGAGATTGGAGACGACGCCTTGCTTCGGGAAACTATTAGTACAGCTTTTCGTGGCGCATCCCTGGTCATCGAAGCGGCAGACACCCTGTTCAGTCTCAGCCTGCATACCCCGGGACTTCTACGTCCTCTGCAAGCCCGTGAACTATCCGATGGGCAACTTCGATTTTTGTGTCTTTGTGCAGCATTATTGAGCCCTAGGCCCCCATCACTGCTGGCGTTGAATGAGCCTGAAACGAGTCTTCATCCAGATTTAATAGATTCTTTAGGACAATTGATGGTTCGCGCAGCGGAGCACACACAATTATGGATTACAACTCATTCACGTGCTCTGGCTGAAAGCATTGAGCGACATTCTGGTACCCGACGTGTGTGTCTGCATATGCTTGAAGGTGAGACGCGCATCAGCAGTTCGAGTAATTGATAGCTGGCATGGTCGTATTAGTGAAGAGGGCGTAGAAGCCGCGAACTTGGCATGGGCCGCCCTGGGTCGGTCGACAGAAAGACTCCACTAAATTAATTCAACTGACCGGAGGAAGTGACCGCGCGAGGCGTGTGCGACCGAAAAGACCGACACGCAGCTCGATCGTCGAGAAGCACTACGCGAGATTTCTTTGGCACAAACCGCTCCGATGCTCAGGCTGTTCGGCCACTAAATGGTATCGCACTCAGGCGGTAAATGGTGCTCGCCAGGATGCCACTTTATTCGTCACAATTGTGAGCGTGGAATCTGAGCATGTTGGACACTTCGCGAATCAGTCGGTGCGAACCGATGTGGCCCTGCTCGCGCATGTTCGGTGGGCCTGGTCCCGAGCATTTCGCAATCGATCATCATTTTCCAGTTGTGCTCGGTTATCTCATTGGGCTGGCGCAAGTCGCAACCGCGATTGCTGTCCTGGCGGGTGCTTTCGTTCGTTTCGCGGCAACCGCTTTGATCCTTGTCATGCTCGGCGCGATATTCCTGGTCCATCTCCCGCACGGTTTCGACGTTTCAAACGGTGGCATTGAGTATGCACTTACGCAATTACTGATTGCCGTCGCGCTGCTGTTAATGGGAGCCGGTTCGTATTCCCTTGCATCGCGACTTCCCGCAGGATTGAAAGGGCTTTGAAACCATGAATCAAGGCACGTGCGAAACGCCCCTATCCCAGCTTGTCCGCAGGTGCAGGGCAACCGACAACTTTTCACCGGAGCCCGTCTCGGACAGCGACCTGCAAGAAATCCTCCGCGCAGGCCTTGAGGCGCCGAGCAGTTACAACCTCCAGCCGTGGCGGTTTGTAGTAGTTCGCCATTTGCACCAGCGAAGAAAGCTTCGAGCCGCCGCGAACCCGACTCCTCTATGATTTGTGTTCGACCGTGCCGTACCACGCCATCTTTCCCGCCCAGGCATACTTAAGTCCTGGGGTAAAAACTGAGAAAGTTTCCGATGACGTCATGTTCAGTTCTTTGCAAACTAGGCCTTCCGGCAAAACGATCTTGGCAGGCGTTTCTTTTCCGTTAACAGCATTTCTCATTGGCTCCATCGTGATTCGCAATTCGTCCCCGAAGTTGAGGCGGCTGCGCGCACCATTTAATTCCCATTGAAGTGGCTTCACGGCTGTATCCAGCCAGTGATCAATGGTTGCGGCGAAGATGATCCACGGAGGTCCACCAAGCCTGCCTTTCAAAATCTGCTCCAGAGCGTGCCGCTGCTCAGGGTTGGCCGTGTTGTCAATCCAGATCTTTGCCGTGCCCTGGCCTTCGTGAATTGCTCGTGGCCACTTTGCGATGAAAGCAAAACCCACTCCGTTAAGACTGATGTCGCCGCATCGCCCCTCACTAATTTTCAGTGCCCATCCTCCTTCGCAAAAGCCCAGAGTGGGACGCGCGTTGAAGTTGCACGGACACCCCCAATCGCAGTTGCAGGCAGTGAGAATGTCGGCGCGATAATTCCAAGTGACGGTAGGTGTCCCTTTAGCGGATGACATATAAGTACCTCGAGCTGATTTGAGCGAAAAGATTGTATCTTAGCCCGACCGCGGGTTTCAAAGTAGCCAGTGCAGCTCGCGGATCGAGACTCCGGTGAGAACTATTCCGATTGAAATTGCTGCAATTCCAGTCCACTTTGCCAAGCGGGCACCGCTAGATAGGAGCTTCTCCAAGGCGATGACTAGTGCAATTGCGACCATGACATAAATGTCCATAATCCCCAGCACGAGCTGAATGAGCATTAGACCCCAGCAGCAACCCGTACAGTAGGCGCCGTGGTGCAGGCCCAGTTTGAAGGCGTTATGGGCATGTCCATCCAGATGCTGCGAAAGCAGCGAAAGAGGGTCTTGACAGTGCCGCAGGCAGGCACTCTTCCAAGGCGTAAGCTGATATGTTCCAGCGGCTATCAAAGCTAAACCGCATACGACAGGTATGGCCTGACTCACGTGCGTGTTGGCCATAGCCATACGCGAGACCAGCGCACCAGCCAGACAGACTAGGCCGCCAAAGCCGGCCCACGCAGCAAAATAACCCGCTCCGACTAGCCATACGCGAAGACTCAGATATGAATCGCCACGGAATCGCTCAACGCGACGATACAGCAGCAGCATTGGCAAAGTGGATGGTAGCATCATCGCAACCATCATTGACACCCACATGACAATGAATATCAGGAACTGTCCAGGGGCACCTGAAGCAACCTCCATCCACATCATGCTCATTCTCCAGCCGCCGGGCATCGGCATCGTCATCGACATCGTGTGATTAAACCAGGCAGTTATGGCCGCAGCGGAGAGGAAAATGAAGGCGGAGACAAAGTAGAAGCCTGGTGTGGCGAATTTTGCCCCTTTTGGCGCTCGCGCCCGAGCTATTAGCTCAGACCCGGTTTCGCGTGCAAGGGTTGTGGGTTTGTCGTGCCGCATCGCCACAGAGGAATCCCTCTAAAAATGATCGCAAAATAGTACGAATCCGTAAAATGGATTAGTTGACGAATTATGGGCAATTCGAAGGTCAGGTAAGTAAATGATCGTGAGGTCGTCTCGAGACTAGGACGACACTGGCACGTGGAACGTTGGTGGGAGCGACTGGACTCGAACCCCCGGCCTCCTGTGTGACAGGCGGCGTTCGAACCAGCTGAACTACGCTCGTGTTTTTGAAAATTTCAATTTCTTACTGCTTCTTCCCTCCTGTGCCTATACATTCCCAAGAACTCCCGAGAGTGCCGTGACAGTGACCAATTTGGTCATGACTGATTGACAGATCGCGACGCGGGTGGCTCCTAAAAGCGGCTTTGGAGTATTCAGAAAGATTTACTGGACCATAATTGTCGATGTGCTTTCGCAGCGGCCTGAGCACTAGTCTGTATCCAGAACCTTTCGGGAGCGAATCAGTGTGTGTGCTGATGGGTCTCGTTCTGAGTCTTATGCTCCTCTTTCATATTGGTGCCGTGTTCGTGTTCTTCTTCTGCCTCCTGAAACACCTTCGGTGTTCCCAAGCTGCCCTTCGCCGGGAGATGGCGAATGTAGCGAACGATGTTCCAGGCTTCCTCGTCCGACAGAATGCCTTTCCATCCTGGCATGCCACTAAAGCGGATGCCATTGTCGATGACCCACTTCAGCTGACCATCAGTGTACTTTTGCACGCGCGCTGAGGCCAGATCGGCGACAGGCGGCAGCGTGCGAGTTGCGATGGGAACTCCGGTGTTCTGGCCATCCATGCCGTGACATAGTTGGCAGTGATGCTGAAAGTGATCTGCACCTTCTTTGACTGTGTCTGGACTATCGGGAATGGGATTCGTCATGCTCTTGCCCCCGATACGCCAATATTTGATTCGGGTCATGACAGCGTTTTCAAGCGAGCCGGGCGGACCGGCCGCCCAGTTCATTGTCCCGACTATTGCGACGATTACAACCGACCAAATCACGAGACCGATGATGATGCTCAGTGCCCACCGCATCGAGAACCTCCGTACTATGAACCTCGCGATTGAGCCATGCCGGATAGCGCCATGAGCGTGATTGCGGGTACGACAGCCATGTGGCGCTCACCCGGCGTCTTGCCGTGCGTATATATCGAACCCAGCATGATTGGAATGGGCTGAAGCGCCGCAATCCGTTGTGTGTTGTCGAATGCTGCGAATAGGCCAGCGTCCATCTCAATGGACCCGATCGCGACGCGAAACCATTTCAGGGTAACCCGTGCATAAGCGCGGCGCACTGGTCGGACGCCGGCGAGTTGCAGGAGCCCAGCGGCGACGGACAGCATCGATATTGCGCTCCGCATCAGAACTCCTTTTGCGTGCCATCTTTGATTGGCGCATACCATTCGAGTTCACAACAGTCGAGGGCGCTATCGTCCTGGTATCGCGCTCATGAGAAGGTCCTTCAGTCGTTCACCGAAGTCTGCTGTTAAGGACCAGGGGCTCGGCTGACGTATAACGTGAAGAGGCCCACGTGAGTCGAGAATGTGGTAGTCACTCGCGCCATTTTCCTTTCGATAGAAGCGAATCGTTGCAGCACAATCGCCAACTCTGAGACCTTCGAGCGTGATCTCTGGCAGCCATTCGGGGAGATGAGGATCAACTATCAACGCGTTCAGGGGTGCATAAGGATAGATGCCCAGCATTGCCTGTAATAGTGAGAACATGGCCGATGCTGACCACGCTTGCGGCCAGTTCGTTTTGGGATAGAGCGCCGGGAATGGATGCGCATCATCGCGAGGATGCCCGCTAAAAACCTCAGGCAGGCGGTAGAAATCGAAGACGCTGGCGGCTTCAAAGAGGCCTCTGCACATCCGGTGCAGGTGATCCCACAATCCGAAGCGCATGAATCCCATTGCGAACGCGCCATGCTCAACTGGCCAGACAGATCCCCGATGATAACTGTACGGATTAAACGCCGGATTTCTGGACGATAGTGTCCGAATACCCCAGCCGCTGAACATGTCATCAGCAAGGAGTCGATCCGCAGCTCTTTCAACTAAAGCCGCATCGGCAATTCCAGTCGCAATGCAATGTCCCGGATTCGAAGCGACGGCTCGAATCGGTTCTCCTTTCGAGTCCAACCCCAGAGCAAAGAAGCCCTCCTCCTCCATCCAAAAAACTTCATTGAAGCGTTTCTTTAGTTCTTGCGCCTCTCGGTAGAGTCGCTTGGCATCGTCCTTTCTGTCCATCCACCAAAGGACCTCAGCAAATTGCAGTTTTGACGCGTATACAAAACCTTGCTCCTCAGAGGTTGCGATTGGAGGTTCGACTTGAGACCCATCTTCACGGACGATGGCATCTTCCGAATCTTTCCAACCCTGGTGCTTTCCTCCTTGTTCAGAATGCGACTGGTAATAATAAAAATCATCACCGAGCAGGTGCGTGTATTGGTCCAGCCATCCAATTGCACGCAGTGTGGGATCAAGCAGTGGCTGGATTAGCTTCTTATTCCCGGTCCAATGCCAGAATTCCGAAACCACAACGGGGTAAAACGCGGACGTGGTGATCGAGCCGTAATATCGGCCGTGCGGTTTGAAATTAAGCACGGCAAGAGGACTGTCCTGGGCTTCGTGCAGCATGCGGCCCGGCTGCTCATCTCGCCAATGATTGACCTCGGTCCCTTGCCATAATGCGAGCTCGGCAAGTGTGCCGTTCAACATCTCAGGGCCCAGCAGCGCTGCTTCCCACGCGGCGGTCAGGCTGTCGCGTCCGAACAAAGCAATATAAGTAGGCAAACCTGCAGCCGGGACCCAAGCATTGCTCTTTTGATCGAGATCATAGAGCCGAAGCGCTGCAAGGTCTTCTTTTGCGCGCTCCATTAGTGACACGACTGCTGGCGTGAGGGTGCCACTGACGGGTGAACGGAACTTCGTGGCGGCACCGAGAAAGCTCTGACTCAAATGATCAAAACGCGAGATTTCACCGAAAAACGAAGGGCAGTGCCGAATAGGCTCCGCTTGGTAGGTTTCGATCCGCGGAATGAGGTGTATACAGGTATGCCAGTGTTGATGCGGCCCCAACTGGATCTCAAACTTTATTCGACCTGAGTGATACGAAGGTGGTGAATCAGACCTCGCGACCCGCATAACCAAGCCGCGATTGAGCCGGGCAATTCCTTTATTTACCTGATGATTAAATGCGTGCTCGACTATGTAATCGAACTTGAGTTCCCACTCTCCAGCCGGGTTTTGGTACCAGTCACTCCGCAGTTCACCCTTTTGCTGGCGCTCTCCTGATTGCAGTTCATCCTGGTCCGCAAAGTCGCTCTCGACCTCGAGCTCGAAATGAAATGCGACATCGCGCTGTGTGAAATTGGTGAGATCAAGGTCTTCATGGACAGCTTCATCGACATGCCGCGAAACCCGAAGCTCAAGAGTTTGCTGCGATGGCTCCTGATCTTGTCCGCTACCTTCATCAGCGCCACCTGCTTTCTGAGTGGGTGATGCGGTGATGTAATAACCCAGCCAGGAGTGCTGTTTTACATTCCCAGCCACGTTCATCTCTGGTTCTTTGCCATTGATGAGATAGCGGTAGCAAGAGAGCAAGCGTGTCCGACTAACAAAAAAACCATCCTCAGAGCCGCTAGCGATAACACCATCAGAGTTGACCTGGAGCACCGTTCGATTTCGGCTCACATCGAACTTCTTTCGGTGTGGGTGAACGCGTACGAGGAACGTTGGGTTAACGTCGAACATGGATAACAGAACTCAGAGCAAACCCGGCCTCACGTTCTGACGCAATATTGTGTCTCGAAGTTGTTATTTGGGCGCACTTTCCTCCTTCTGCGGTGATCAGTTTCGAAACGAGGAGCTGCTCTGGTGCTGCCCAGGTTGCGGCCTCTGGCGGTTTTACGCGCTTACGCTCCGAAATTACCGCAAGCATTAAGTGCCTGCGCACTAACAACTTACGTTTTTCAAGCATCGGGCGGGCGACAAATTTTCGGTCTCCCGAGCCGGGCGGCAGATTCTCCAACAATTTCGAACTTTTAAATAAAGCCGCCCAGGATTGGGAATCCGTGAGAGTCCCGCGTTGCCACGCGACTGTAAGGCGCGGCATCTGCTTAAGAACGTTGCTTCCACCCTTCGTTATCGTGAGTCGTAATTCGTCCAGGTAGGATTTCCCGGAGCGCCCAATCTATGCGAGTGACTGCATACTCCACAATCTCTGCAAGCTTTTGGTTTTCCGGCTGAACGTATCGTGCATCCCTGATTACCTGAAGCGCATTGCGAACGTGGTGGTTCATTAACGCAATTGTATTCAGCCGCTCGGCGACAAATTGCATTCTCAGCCGGGCATACCCCAGGACGATTAAGCCGGCGATGATGCCCCCCAAAATATCATCGACGATCCGTTGGGCCTCTCTTAAGCCGAGATGAATTGATAGTTGATCAGAAATTGCTAACAAGATGCAACGAGACATCCGAATAGGATCGCCTGTAAACTCGGGCGGCTTGTCTCCGCAAGTTTTCGGATAATTGAGGAGCGCTTCATCAATCCTGTTTGTATCGTGAGCGGGTGCATCTTAGTGCCTAAGACTCCGCTACCTCCTCTGTCTGTCGTCTGCTTGTTTCCATTGAAAGGCCTTCAACTTGGAACAGAAACGTTACCTGGTGAGCAGCTTAAAGAACATCAAGGTGACGCGCAACTGGCCTTCGCCATATGAAAGTATCCGACGAAGGAGCAGCTTGGAGAAATAGGCTCAGGCATGCGCGATGAGTTCCCGAACCAAGAACTTGATGTTCTACTACAGGAGAGACTGAAGTTGGCAGACGCAATAACTGTTAGCGACCGGGTAGCTGAGAAAGAATTGACGAAGCTCTGGACACTCTGAAAGACAGCGGCGTACCACGTGCGCAAGTCAACGAGCGATTTGCGCCGACACTCCCCTCCCCGCTCGACCTGAACCCGGTGCACCATGGTCGAATGCAGGGAGCACTCATGGGCAACACATGGGCGATACGCAGGGCACATTTGGGTGATCGTTAGCTATTCGTGCTTAGTGGAAGAAGTTGAAAGTGTCCAGGACCTCTTTTAAGCGATAGTGGACCGCTTTTGCATCGAAGTTCTTGACCGTGCCCGGATCAGCATTCGCTGAATTCCAGTAGGCAATTCTAATATCAAGCTCGTAGCATTTCCTTCTGTGGAAGGCGCGATAAACGTAACCATCCATCAAATTCCCTGCGGCAACACCATCCGTCTCGGTGACCTCGAATTTCACCCCATTTACGGTTTGGTACTGCGGATGTGCGACGTGCGGTGCTGGCTCGTCCAGTTTCAAGCATTCAGCTTCGGTACGTGCTTGCTTTAGTTCGCTTACGGAAAAGGCTGCCGCCTCAAAGTTGCTGCCCTTCATCTCGTTCGCGGGATACGCAATACACGCAACGGTTCCGCTAGAGTCGCAAGAGAAATTTGAGCACACGGGAGTGTACGCATTGCACGAGTCGTCAGGCAGCCAACGCTCGATTTGGTTCGGGTTTCTGCGGCACGACACCAGTGCGCGTGAATAGTTAAACCGAAACATGCCGTCAGGACTGGCAAAAGTCCCAGTGCTTGTTTGATGTGGGATAACCTGCTGAGCACTGAGCACGCCACAAAAGGTGGCGATAAGCGTCACCATCAAAAGCCGGTTACGAGAGCAGTTCATGGACACATGATATGTCCACTAGTAGTTTGCGCAAAATCTCTTTACACTCACAATGGGATTCTGAGTGAAATCGCCTTCCATGAGAAGGCCGGTCGGAGTCAATCGGGTTCTGTCGCTTTTTTGTGGAACACGTTTTTTTCTCCCGCCGAGTGGCCACTGTCGCCATGCTTCCATCCGCACTCTCGAGGAGCGATTCGTTTCGCTCGGTGCACGTTGGGCGTTCTCGGTTCAGCCGGTGCTGCCATCTGTTTGGCGCCCTTGGGTTCTGCTGTTTGCGAGTCGAACCTGGGCCAGGCGATTAACGCAGCCACCGGAAACTCGGCTTTTTGATTTTCTTTTCCCGGAGATGTTTTTGTTTATGCTGCGAGCGCCAACGAACTTTGCTGGCTGTTGTGCAGCGGCTCGTACACTTCTCCGCTCACCCATAAGTGATGCAGCAACACCGCCAGCTTTCTGGCTGTCGCAACGATGGCTCGCTTCTTCCCATTCCTCCCACCTCGCTCCGCTAGCTTCAAGCCCCAACGCCGCAGGTCGCAATCAATCCCGAACGGTCCCAGGATGTGCTGCGCTCCCTGCACCAGCAACGTTCGCAGATAGGGGTCACCTTCCTTGCTGATGTGCATCTGCGGTTCGCTCTGGCCGGAGTTTCTCCGTCCTGGCTGTAGTCCCAGATAACAACCCACGTCGCGGCTCTTGCGAAAGCGGTGCGCGTCTTCCAGCGTCAGCAGGAAGGTCAGCGCGATCAGCGTGCCCACGCCTTTGACCTGCTTCAGCAGCGCCACTTGCGGATAACTCTGCTGCGCCAACTGCTCGATCCGTTGGTTGTACTCGCGGATGCGCTCACTCAGCGACTCGATCCCCGCCAGCAACGGCTCCAGTGCCCGTTGCAGCTCCGCACTCAGCCCCTTCGCTTTCTCGGGATTCATGTTGCGCACATTGCACCCGCGCAAGCGCTCGCCGTAGCTCTTGGCCAGTCCTCGCGCCGTGTTCACCAGCGCTGTTCTTGCCCGCACCAGTCCCGCTCGCGCCCGGATCACCGTCAGGTCCGCCTGCGCTTTCGCACTGCGATGCTTCACGGGGCACAACAACTGCGGATCGATCCTGGCCAGCCGCGCCAGGGTCCGCGCATCCAGCCGATCGTCTTTCTTCCGACTTTCTCCGATCAAGCGCACGGTGCGGGCATGCGCCACGATTACCTCATGTCCCAGTTCGCTCAGCACCCGGCTTACCCACGGCGAATGCATCCCGGTTTCTAACGCGATCCGGCAGCGCGGCAGCGTGCCGAAGACTTCTCGCATCGCCTTCGGAGTCGTGCTCAGTTTCTGTTCCTGCAGTACTTCTCCCACTTCGTCTAGTAGGCAATACCAGCTTGAGCGATCACCCAGATCCAGACCAATCGTCAGCTTCGGTTGGGGAAAATTCTTCGTCGTCTTTCCGCTCGCGGTGCTAACCTTCTTCATTGCCGGTCTCCTTTATCTTTTGTGCTTCGAGCACGTCGATAACTTGGGAGCGTATAGCATCCCGTCCGGAGACCGGCCTTCTCATCCCATCTGTTTTCGACAGTTACGCACGTCTAGAATTGAAGCATGTGCTTCGTGCTATACGCAGGGACGTTGAAGCCAATGCCGCGCAAGGAATGGCGCAACGATGCTCCCGATTTTTCGGTTAAGGCACTTACCGAACGGGAAAGTCCTATTACCGCACACTTCAGCAAGCCAGAAGTGCAGTACATCGGCTCGACATCTCAATGCGGATGCGATTTCCCGCACGGCATGTTTCAGAACGGTGATTGGCCATGGTTCGAGGATGAAGGCGAGGACGAACTCGACCGACAGAGGAAGGCGACTGAACAGTACAACCGAGAGGGCCTAGTTACACTATTACGTCAGACCGGCGAGTCCGCTGTCGAATTGTACGGAGTTTGGGATGGAGACTTCGACTTTATAACACCCCCAGCGGCTCGCGAAGTAATCCATTTAGCGGCGATACTCGATCCCGCTTTTCGCTTCAAGGAGCGGGGATTTTACGTCGTGAGTCTGATGTGATTGGCGAAAAATCCCCATCTCTAACAATGTCGGCGCTGTCAAGCACAATGCGTACACACGAGTGCTTGCACTCGAAGAAGAGCGCCATTTCGCTCTATTTGAAGATTGCCAACCAACTTAGGCTCGCTTCCTAATCATCAGGGTCGAGAACTCAGTCCGACCCAACCATCTCTTCGATCACAACCGCGATCATGATTACTTGTTCGAACTCCCCTTTCCCGGGGAGGGATGCCCAATCATTATGTCGGTGAGTTACCGCACACCATAGGGATTTCCGGGCTCTCCCGCGTGCGAACCAAGCTTTTGCAAGTGGCCGTAATCGCAGCCCTGGCGCCACATCCAGTACAGATGCACCGCTAACTTGCGGGCCATGGCTACCTTGGCGATCTTCCGGCCACGGCGCATGGCAAGATGGAAAAATCGGCTGCGCCACTGTGCTTGGGTGCGGATCGTGACCTGCGCCGCTTCCACTAGCAAATAGCGAAGCAGTGCGTTGCCTTGCTTGCTGATATGGCCCAATCGTCAGCGATTGCCGCTAGACTCTTCCGAGGGAACCAGCCCGACATAACTGGCGATCTGCTTCCCGCAGTGAAAGCGCTCGGGAGTTCCAATCACTAACTCGAAGGCGAGCGCAGTCAGGGGGCCGACTCCTGGATGCGTCATCAGCCGCCGTGTTACCGGACGCTTCTCCACCTCCTCTTCCAGGGCTTGCGTCAACTGCTGGATCTTCGGTGTCAGTTGGTCGAGTAGGTCCAGTAGATCCTGGCGTCGTCGGTTGGCCCATGGAGCCAGTGCTAGCGACTCTAGTTCCTGGCGACCTGCCTGCCGCCACAATGCCTTCTTGCGTCGTAGACCTTCGTTGAGCGCTACCACATGCAATTGATTCATGACTCGGGTGCGCATCTGCACTAAACGGTGTCGATGCCACAGCAGTTGCCGCAGATCCCGATTCTCGGCGTCCGCCACCCAGATCCTCGGGAAGCAGTCTTCCATCAGCAATCGCAGTAACAGTTGCGCATCCTGGCGATCCGTCTTCTGCCTGCGTACCCGTTTCGCGCGAATCTCGGCTGCGTTTCCGATCCACAACTCGAACTGTAAGTCGCGCAGCATGCGCTCGAACCAGCGTGCGTGCCCGCTGGCTTCCATCCCCACACGTACCGGCACGCCGTGCTCTTTCAGTTTGCCGTAGAACTGTTCGGCTTCCTCGCGATGAAACAGTCGCCGTTCGCTGAGCTCACCGCTGCTTGTGTCCACGAATGCAATTTGCTGGAAGCTCGGATGATAATCACAGCCTATAATCAACATGTTCGGCTCCTTTCCTCCGAGCCCTTTGGTTGGTTGGCGCCTCCAAAGTCTACTCGGGCCTGGGAGCCGACTTGTTATGGAATCATTTCACTCATTGACCCTGCAGAAAGGGGTTTTGAGTGCAATCGCCTGATTTCATCAATGACACGGTTGCTGGCACAACCCGATGCTTCGTTAAGTGTAGAGTTCGTGGATTACCAGTGCAAAGGATAGTTTTCCTCGCCGGGTAACTTACCATCCACTTTGACTATCTTCACGCTGCTGTCCTTAGGAAGGCTGTCAACGCGCAAGACGCTTAAGCCGCCGGAACGCGAAGCCACCAATCCAGAAGCCAGACCACTAGAAGGAACATCTACCGGCCCGCTGGAAGCTTCTCCGCGAAAAACCATGCTATCCCAATGCTGCCGGTACTCGCTCTCAGACATGTTCAAAAGCCTGATCACTATGAATGGCCGCTCCTGCGATCGGACATCCCGCATCACGAGGGATACAGGAATGCGGCGTGGCCAGAAGCGCTCTTCTCCCAAAACCAGACGGTGAAGTTGCGCACTGGTAATGTTTTCTACGGGATTCGTGGGATTTGCAATTACAGCGAAATCACCCGTGTAGTCTTGTGCAAATACGAGAGGACTCAGCGTAAGGGCGAGTCCCAAGAGCGACACTGGCCAACGAATCCTCATAATAAGACACTTCGGCTTCAAAAGCGGAATGATACCTGCGAAGCGATCCCATTGACGGATCCACTATCGCGCTGCATCGTGCGATCGTACTGCAGTTTGAAGGCGGCTGACTCATTGAGCTCAAACCGCAGCCCCACCGATGGCCCATGCCGCAGACCGACGTCGCCGAAAACCGGCTCGTAGGGACTCGCATTCACATATTGATAACGCAAATAAGGTCGTACCGGACCCCAGCGTCTGGCAACCTGCGTGTAGAAGCCAGGGGTGTGGAACGTGCGATAGCCCTCGAGCGCGTGCTGCACCAACACCCCTTCATTCAGGAATTCGTAACGGCTATTCTGGTAAACCGCATAAGTGGCCAGAATTCGCTCGTTGATCCGTGGACCGGCTGCAACCGGAACAGGAAACGGGTTCGCCGGGTTTTGGAAGAGGCTGGAGACATCGGGCGAGAGCCTGTCCAAGTAATAGGAAACGCCGGCCTGCATCCCGCTCCAACGCTCAGGACGCACGAAAAGCGCCAGGTTCACCGCTTTGTGGCTGTTTTCGTCAAGTGCATTCTGCACCGCTTCATCCAGCCGGGAGCGGGAAGCACGGCCGTTGCCGAGCTCGGCAGCGTAATGTAACCCAAGACTGCCTGAGGGCACCTTTCCGTTGATGCTCACGCCGACGTTGTGAATGGGAAGAATGCCGCCGTCGTCCTCGAACTCGAACAGGAACGGGCGCCCCACTGCGGTTTGCATCCACGAGCTGTGATGATAAGCCGTGTTGTAGTAGCCGATAGAGGTGTGATAGCGGCCGAGGGAGACATTCAGGCTGTCGCTGACCGAGTAGTGGAGGAGTAGCCTTTCCAGGTCTACGCCGACCGCGTTGTTCTCTCCGGGCTCGACCACCAACTCCGCAAGCACGCTGGCTCGCGGCGAAATCTGCGAGGTCATGAACAGGTTGAACTGGCCGAGGACGAAGCTCGAGTGATTCTCCGGCGCGGACGCTCCCCGATTGGCAAAGAAGCCCACATCTGCGTACCCGCGGATCCGAAGCTGCGGCGTCGTCGAGGGGTTCTCCCTAACTTCTACTGAGGAAGGCTGACTTTGAACCGAGGTCGCTGTGTCCTTCGCTGGTGGGATCGTATGCTGCATGGGGGGCAAGGCGCCATCGGCCACTGCAGGCGCACTCTGTGGCTGTGCGGTCCACTGTTCCCCGCTTCGCTCCTGAATTTGCTTTTCGAGCTGGTCAATTCTCGTTTGTAGTTGCCGGATCAAGTCATGATCCGAAACGGCGGTTCCGGCGCTGTCCTGGGCATGTAAGGAGCGAGCAACGCCCACGATGATCAGCCCGGACATAAGTAATGCTCTGAGCTTCATACCATCCCCAGACAGGAAGAGTGCTCATCTTCCCTGGAAAGAAGATGTGAGCGCAAGTGAGTAGTGGGCTTGAGCGATACTTTGGTAACAAACAGGTGATCAGGCTTGAAAAACTTAACGGCAGGATTTCAGGATCGGGGCCTCCGGGCTTTCACCAGGTCGGGGTGAAAATGAACCACAGCCAGCCCTTGCGCTTTGATGGCTTTGTCCAAGACGGGATAAGGGATCAGAGCACCAGGAAAGTTTTAGCAGCCGTGCGACAACTAGGGAGATTGAGTCCACGGTGTTGGGTGCGCCCACGGCTGCCAATGCCCAATCTTAGCAGTTCAGACCGTGAACTCAACAGGATTGGTTGCAAGTTCCAAGCTTCATCTGCGCCATCTGGTGTTTGTACGGGCTTCTCCAGTAGAACCCAGAAAACCAGCAAACAGATAATAAGAAATACCAACAGAGAGACCGCGATTTTTTGGTCGAGACTCAGCTTCATTTGAGCCGACCCCCGTCTCATTATCTCTCCAACTTCATCTGAAATGAACAATCCACTACAGAAGAAGCAGGGAACAGCCGCAGGGTCGGCAGCATAAAAATGTGAGTACAGTGTGCTGTGACTCTGAAATCGGCATAGACTTTTACAACTCCTAACGACGCTAACAAGGGCTTGGGAGCGTCTGACGGAACACTTCAGGCCCTTTTTGTCTCACGTTGTCGCAGCCAATGGCATCCAAGGCTACGCTCAAGGAGACGAGTTTCGTTAGCCTCTGGTGGCATTAATGATGACTCTTATCAAATGTTCTCGCAGGCAGTCGAGGCAGTAGACCCGAACGTTATGCGAGCAAAGATTGAGGATTTCGAAACTACATTCGAACAGAGGTATGGCCGGAAAATGAGAGATGACGAGTTGCGTATGCTGAAAACCGCGAAAGAAATAGTCGAGCGAGAACTGTGGGCCGAGAAGCTCAGAAAGAAAGCAGCTTAGAGCTTGGCTGCAGGAACCGAGCGGTTTGCAGGCCGGACCGAACCGCTAGGCTTCCGTATACACACCTCCGCAATGGCATCGCTCGCAATAGCGAGCTCCGTTTAATCCAGGATCAGGCATGACATAAACCTGTTTAAGGCACGTCACGCACCGCGTGCGTGTGGAGCGACCTTGACGCATGAAGGGCAGAAGCGTGTGAAGCGGTGCCTCGGCCAACTCTCGGGCCTGGTTTATGAGGTTGTCGTGCTCAGGCCATCGCGTAAGCTCTTCCGCCTCACCTATGCCATTACCGAACCAGTCCGGGCAAACGGACTCACAGTTAATCGCGGTTAGAGCGCGGGATTGACATCACTCTGCGACAACGACCCAGTATTCGATCTGCATCACAATCCTAGGAGGTCTGCCATGAAATCCTCGAAGCTGTTCCTTGCGATGTTTACTCTGTTAAGCACGCTCGCTTTGGCACAGTCGAGCCATGTCTTGCCCGAAGGCCGCGAGATCAAGGTTCGAACCGATACAGCTATCCCAGCCAAGCCCCCGGCGAATGCAAAATACAGCGCTACGATCAGCAACGACGTTACCGACAGCTCCGACGCGGTGGTCATACCGAAGGGATCACGCGCGCAGTTGGTCGCTGTTCCAGCCGAAAAAGACACTAACCTCGATCTGCGGTCAGTCACCGTAGAAGGTAAGCGTTACCTCCTAGCGACGCAGTCGGCGAAGGGGTCCGCCCCGGGAGGTCTGGGCGCGAATAAGCGCACTGCTAAATACGTTGGAGGCGGAGCCGCTGTTGGTGCCGTGCTAGGCGCTCTGCTTGGCGGAGGCAAGGGAGCTGCAATCGGAGCGTTAGTCGGCGGCGCGGGCGGCGCGGGCGCTCAAGTTTATACAGGAAGGAAGAAAGATATCCCCGCCGAGACCGAACTTAGCTTCAAACTCGCTCAGGACCTGCAAATGCGACCTGTGCGCAGTACCCCTAAAAACGGTTTGAAAACACGCTAGCATTCTCCTGTGCTTCAGCATTCGTTGCGCCTCGCCAGTTTCTTGCGTCGACACTGGACTCAACTGCGGCTGCGGAAGGCTATTCTGTTCTGCGCCAAGAGATTTCGCGGCCGCTCTGGGTCTTGTTCGTGGACGGCGGTGCTCCTGGCTGTGGCTTGCTTGAATTGGGGCCGGACTTTTTGGCGCGCAGCTCGGCTCGATTGGCATTGGGAGCATCACGCGGACGAATTGGACGAGTTGAATAAGCTGCTGTCATCCTCTGAGTGCGGCCCTGGGCCGGACCTGGCTTATCAGAAAACATCTGACGCACCGACCGCATCCCTGAGTAATAGCCGAAATGACCGGGTGCTCCTCTGAAGTTTCCTCCTGCCGTTTGCATGCTCGGCTGGTAATAAGGCGAGGTGAAATGTTGCGAAGATTCTCAGCTCTGTTGGCGCTTGCCGGATTGTTGGTGTCTCCGGCTGCAGGCTTTGATAGCTACTGGCACTCCCAATGCACCCAAAAAGTTGGTGAGCGTTTTGATTTCGCGGAAGATGCCTGGAAGATCATGCAGATGGGGAACTTTTCACCCGACTTTTTCGGCCCCGTTGCCGATTATGCATCGAAAAGCCTGAGCAGTGCGCAATTGCAAGGCCTTGCTCAATACGAAGCCGCCCATCCGCAGGTCCGAGGGGCGGCAATCTTTCTACATTTCGACAACCTAAACAACGAGTTTCAGCGGAATGCTGACTTCGACTACGTTTTTTCTCATCTGCTGCAAAGTACGCAGCGGCTGCTCGCGAGTTATAATAAGCTTGATGTTGATGAGAGGACTCGCAAGGCCCTCACGTTGGTTACACTGGGTGCCTCACTTCACAGCGTGCAGGATTTCTATAGCCATTCCGATTGGGTTCACAACGACTTTAACAAGACCGATGTAAAGACCGTCAGAGTGCCGACAGGCAGCCTGCGCGCGCCGACTTGGTTCGAATTTCGCAGCAAGCACAAGGATCCGAACAAGTGGCCCTTTCATGTGCAGTCCGGCATCTACCCTCCCGCTGCCAGCGTACGCAATAGCCATACCCACATGAACCACGACAACTCGCGGCTGATGTATGTGGAATCGGAAAATGGTCAGCCTTTGCGTTCGCAAGCGGAATTTCACAATACTGGTGCGATACCCGCTCGCGGGGACGATACCTCCAATCTTGCTCACCAGCAATTCGCGGTAGATACAGCGATAGCAGCGAGTATTGAATGGGTTCAGAAAGTAGAAGAGAATTCTGACGCCAAGAAGGCAATCGAGTCGGCTCGGGGGTGGAATCTGAAGACCAGCGACCCCCACCTTGCAAAAGAATTGCAGGCTGGAATTATCACACAACTGGCGCTGTCCTGCGCAGCCGGGAAGTGGGACGGCGACGACCCGCCTGGCGATCGGGGCACGCTTTGCCGTTCCGTCCTCGAGCGTCGAATGAACTCCCTGGCTAATACCACGGGCTCGCAACTGCAATCCGAAATTATCGGCTTAGCTACGAACCTGCTCATGCCCTTTGCCTTGAAGTTTACCGGCATCTTTTGGGACATTCACGGTCAATACCATGTACTTGAAGGATTGGCGCAAGACTTCGGTTCCAATTCCGGACACTATAGCTTCGTGAAAAAATGAGTTCACATGCTCATCCCGCCGCCAAGCTTCACTTGGCTTCGCTGGCGTGAGGGTGGGGCGAGGAAGGTTTTCTGCGGAGTTCATCGAAAGGCCATAACGTGCGACTCAACCTCCTTCGAAGCAAATGATCCCTTGACATGTGTGGTTCGCGGACGCCGTCCTAACCTGCGCACATTCTGCGAAGCGACCCGTTCCCGGTTATTAGCTGCCCCGAGACTACTCCCACCAGCTTCTCTTGTATCAACAAGGTCGCAACACATCTGCGGAGGGTGTGCAATGGCAAGAGAGCGTTCGTTAGCGGATGGCTTTCAGGTCTTTGCGACGAAGTCTTCGTATTGGGTGGGCTCGCGATGGGCGTTCGCTTTCGCGGTATTCGCAATTCTGTTGTCGTTGATCAGATTGTCGATCCGCTCGCGGTTGTCGCTCTTGCAATCGGATTCATGCCGCTGTGTCCTTCGATTCAGCTAGCGTTCACGACTTGACGGTTTATCGTAGAATTTCAGTGCCATAGCACCATGCGTTGCAGCACCGCCAGCCCGGAGGGCGGCGACATCAGGGGAGCTCACCACCTTCTTTCTTACGACGCCCTCCTTTTTGCCCCCACGCCGATAGTTGCTCTTTGTACTTGGCCGTCGTCGTGCGGCCCCCTGCCGAGGCAATGCATCGAGGGCACACGAGTTTCGATTGGGGATGGTGGGTGCAGTGAGGTGCGAGCATTGCCACCAGTAAAGCAATCTGATTGGCGACATCCTGCAGGTATTGGCCATCTCTATGCGAATATTGATTTTTTTGCTGGCTCAGGATGGTCACGACCCCCACGCCTTTGCCATACACGTCTCCAACACGGAAAAAGCTGTTCTCGTATCGACCATACAGGGCAGCGATCTTCAACGCGTCCTGCTCAGGATCGTACACGGTCAGACCGGCACGATCGCAGGGCATCACCTTTTTCAGCGCCGCACACATCCCACAAAAGACCTTCTCTGGTGCAGTTTCGACAATCGCTACTCTGTTCACTTCGATTATGGTTCTATATCGCTCGATGCTTCTCGGCACAGTCTCACCTCTCAGCATGCCCCTGCCAAAGTTGCTGGGCCACAATTTGTGTAACTACGAGTAATAAGCACGCTCAGGGCGGGGCGATCGCAACACCAAAGCATACGTCAACCATGCCCTGAAGGATACGAGTACGACCAAACATACTTCTATCTTGGTACGCATGGCAGGACCTACGGCAGTCGCAAGCTGAAAACTACTACCGACAACCCCGATTGCGAGATCAGGATGGACCAGAGTTCGACGCGCTGGTCAAACGTTCACTGCTTCTCGCTATGGAACGAAATGGTGTACGAGCCAGTCGTCAAAATCCCCAGGATTTCGGTCCCGTGCTTCACGATCTGAAACCTAGTACTAGCTACGCCGGGAAACTCCTCTGACCCGCTGCAGTCTGGATTGACTTTGTACGTGCCATTGTTATTTCCCTCGAACTGGGTAGTGCCACTGAGCATACTCGAGCCAATCTCCGTTACGTGCCCGGCTCCATCGTAAGTGTCGCGAGCTTGAATCACGATCGGGTTTTGCTCCGGATCGGGGAAATCGCGCACAAATCCGGTGTATAAGGCTCCATAAGAACCTTTCAGCGTCTTCAGTGAGCAGCGGCCTGCTTCCTCCGATTTTTCTTGAGCTTGTATGCAAGGAACAGGTAGCAGTAAGAGACATAGCGCAACGCACGTTGTAATAGGGTTTTTCATGTGGAGCACTCCTGTTCAGAAATAACTTTCTGGCTAATGGAAGGGTCTTCCAGCAGAACAGACGCAACGGGGCATGCTATTCGAGAGTGGGGCCGTTTAGTTATCCGTGCGTCAGTGATACGTGAGCCGGAGGCCCTAAGACAATCGGCAGTTCTGGCGGGGGCGCGCTACAGAAATGTCGCCGCATGATGTGGCGGAACGGCCGATTTGTCAAGTGCCGACTGTCGAGTTGAGCTACGATGTCGCTCAAGACTTCGAGGAGAAGAGATGATAAGCAACCATGTGGTACATTCGTCAGGGTTCGCGCTGCAACCTTTGAGCAAGCCAAGACGGACATCGAATAGTATTTCCGCTCCAACTTGACATCAGAGCTGAGCGCCCAAGCATGCTCGAACCTGCTCCATCGAGCGATCTGAAGGCATATGAGATCTCCAGGCTTGTGAACCGGGCAGAGGTCGATAGTTCGACGTCATTAAACCCGTAGCTAGTTAGACGAAAGCCCAATTGGAAAGGGGACAAAGGAGATCTTGGCGTCCATAAGGCCAAAAGAGCTTCGCGCAAAGTTGGGTCTTGGGAGAAATCACTGACGTTTATTCAACCCGCTCTCCACTGCCCATGCATTGCTCACAGAAACACTTTCATAAATTGCGAGTAGGTGGCCATTCGGAGAAGGAATGGCCCAGTGGATTATATGGTCTTCAATCTCGCGTAGCTTCTTGGCGTGCCCATCCAGAGTCACTTTAAGCAGAGAAGACTTTCCGGCGGAAGCACTCGTGACTACAAATAAATTCTTCGCGTCATATGCCCAATCCACCGTTTCGATTCGTGGCCATCCTTTTACTCTCAGCAGCCGAGTTTTGCCGGAGGACATCGACCGCAACTGGATAGTTCTCTCATTACTCCCATTTTCGATGATCGCAAGGGTCGTCCCGTCGGGAGACAAGCTCCAGTTAACGAGATCAGAGGCAACCGCGAACAGATATTTCGTTTTCCCTGTGTTTTTCGTCGAATTGATAAAACGTCTCCTTCTTTCCAATCGTGGTGCTATACACGCAGACATGCGAAGGAGAACGGGCGCACTGGTTGTTGTCGATAAGCGTATCCTGCAGAATTGCGCGGGGAGAACCTCCTTCAAAAGGGACGGCCATCATCTTTGTCCCAACCTCGCCTTGAGCAGAGGACGTATAAATAACCTGATCCCCCTCGGGATTCAGTCGTGGAACCCACTCATGCCAAGCGGAAGTTGCGCCACTCATGTCGCCAGAACAGTCACGCAGACTCGAAGGTCCCATCGGCGAGCTTTGCTCGAAAGCTACTTCTAGGAATGACGATGCGGAACTTCGTCGGATCATCGAGGAGCTTAGGGAAGCACTGCGTGAACATTCCAAACGCCTGAAGGTACTCGCGCACGCAAAATTCGCGGCGGGATTACCTGTTCAAGAGCGGCGTCGATCCAGCAAAGACTAACCACTTAATCTGAGATTGCAGTACGACAATTTTGACGGCCAAAAAGGTAAGTAGCCGCTTTTGCCACTTTGTGCATCTCAGGGTATGGAAGTCCCTAGCTCGGTGGAGAGCTAGATAGGTCGGGGAGTGCTGCCTCCTCTCACGCAATCTCCCGCGAACACTCCCCGACTTTTGGCTTGTTGCCTGGGTGAACGTCAGTTCCACAACGACTGACCGTTTCAAGGTTCTGAAGTTAGTACAGGCCGCCGAGGACGCGATTTCCAATCGGCTTGAGAGAATAGCAGAACGTTCCGGTCATGAAGTCGAGCGCCAAGTGATGTTGGATGCCCTTGGCACTTTGGGTTTGCTGAAGATCGAAGCACAAAAGCCCAACGGGTCGCGCAATCCTAGCGGTACAAAGTCAATTTTTCCTAGCTTCTACACTGCGGCTTCATTGGGGCTTCATTGGCTTCCCCTGGCGTGCAGGTGTGCCGATCCAACTGCTCTTGCAGGTTGTTCTGAGCGTCTATAGTTCTGCTGAGGGCGGCCATAGGGACTTTGAACTGCTCCCTACACGATGTGCACACGGCAACAGCGGGAGTGCTGCTAAGCCATTTCGTAACCTTAATTGCCCTTTTCGGGTTCGTGATATTAAAGATAGCAGGATAGGACATTCGAAAGCTTGCTCAAGAGTCGGGGGCTCGGGGAAGACGTTCGTGTGCTACTCAGGGTGGAAGTGTATCTCAACCAACTCCGTACTTTCATCAGGACTGGCAACCCATTTCCATTCTCAATGGCATCGACTGCTGCTTTGGCAACACGGGGTGGCCACCACGATTTGTGTCGATGTGACGCCCCACTAGTTCGTATCAAGGCTCGTGGAGTAGACCGAGAGGCATGTCGGATGACAAACGGTGAGACGGAAATTAGGATAAGTCGGTGCGCAAAAGCCGTTCGCAACCGGAGTCCTTAACAAAACTCATGCGAAAGCACCGCCTGCACGACGGTGTATACGTCCGTGTTGCGAAACGTTTGGGCGTAGACCCCTCCTATGTGAGCAAGGTAGCTAGTGGGAAGACCATCTCGCTCGAAATCTATCACGCTTTGCTGAAGGAGCTACAGCGAATCGAGCGCATGTGAGCAGGAACGCCCGCAGGCGGACGGAGAGAGGCCAGTCCAAGAGGGATCGGTTTAGCCCAGCAATTTGATGCGGTCGAGAGCGTGGTTTTATTGCGGAAGCCTCAAAATGACCCTCAAAGTTGCTTGCACCTCCTGCCACACAGGCGAGCTAAGGGATTGGGTGAATACCGCCAAGGTAAGAATATTCTGTTCTTCTTCTCCATCAAGGGGGACAATTGACTCTGGAAGTAGATTTCGTTCCCTTCATAGCGAGAGTTCGTCATGGCAAACTCTTCCGCTGCTCGCCACGCTGAACTAGATCAACATTCATCATCCCTCCGGCGTGTTGCTCAGTACGTGAGAATGAGCACCGAGCATCAACAGTATTCAATTGCAAATCAATCCGCAGCAATCGGCCTCTACGCCGCAGCGCACGGCCTTGGAATCGTTCGAGCTTTCGTGGACGAAGGGAAGAGCGGAACGAGCATTAAAGGACGGCGCGGATTACAGGAATTGCTTCGCATCGTCGTTTCTGGAAGCGCTGACTTTTCTGAAGTGCTGGTGTATGACGTAAGCAGATGGGGGCGTTTTTTAGACTGCGATGAGGCTGCGCACTACGAGTATCTGTGTAAGAAAGCCGGGATTTCGGTGCGTTACTGTGCGGAACAGTTCGAGAATGACAACAGCACTACTTCCAACTTGCTAAAGGCATTGAAAAGAACGATGGCTGGCGAGTACAGCCGTGAACTGTCGGTGAAAGTATCAGAGGGCCAGCGTCGTCTAGCATCACTGGGGTTCTGGCAGGGAGGAAACTCGCCATTTGGAACGATGCGGCAGATTGTTGATCAGACTGGAAAACCCAAAGGCATTCTTGGTTTTGGAGAATGGAAAAGCATCAGCACAGACCACACGGTCCTGACGCCGGGACCGCAGGAAGCAGTGAATACGATCCGGCATGCATTTGACCTATACACCAAGACGATGATGGCCCGTAAGGAGATCGTTCGCATGCTGAACAACGCGAGACAATTTCGAGAGCAGAGTCCATGGACATTACGAAGGCTAACTTACCTATTGAAGAATCCAATCTACAAAGGCACATATGCCTATTGCAAACATGACCAGAAATTTCGGACGTATAAGAACGTGCCGCCGGAGCGGTGGATAATAAGGGAACACGCATTCCGGCGGATTATCTCCGATAGACAGTTTTTCGAAGCTAGCGAACGCCTCCGGAAGGAAACAAAGCCGTTAGTTCGCTCAGTGATGCTTGCCGCATTGCGACGGCTTTGGAGGCGCAAAGGCAAGCTAACCTGCACGCTGATTAATGAGGCGAGAGATATTCCATCATCGACGGCCTACGACAATCATTTCGGCGGAATCAATGAGGCGTATAAGCTAATTGGATATCCGCTTCGGCGCGAACATTCGTTTGTAGGCGCAGTACGAATGACACGGCAGATGCGCAGTATGCTTTGCGACGACATCTGTGAACGAGTCCGAACAGTTTCTGGAACCGCAGAAAGGCTATCCCCCGACGGGCGGCTGCTGCTCAACCAAAATGTAACGGTTAAGGTCTTCATTAGCAAAGGATGGGTACGGCCGAACCGACATACCATTTGGAGACTGCTTCTGGCCAGACAACCAGCAGCCGACCTCGTCATAGTTGCCCGTCTCAATCCTGCGACACGTTCAATTTTCGACTACTTCGTAATTCCTGCTTGTTCAGAACTGCGTCGAGATTTGAACGCCCGAGCGAAAGATAACGATGGTTTTCTGGAGATTTACCGATGCGACGATCTGGAGAGTTTCATCCACAGCTTTCGTCGTTGCCCGATTCCGGACGCAGCATGAATAAGGTCTATCGACGCAGGCGGAGGAAAGAGGGCGGCGTCCAAAGTGTGCGCACGATGTATACGGTAGCTTTACCCCAGCGTGCTTGTTTGGCTGCTACTTGCTTGCGAAACCTGAACGAAGTCTTCCGAGAACTATTTGTGGATGAGAACTTCATGACACTGCTGCGAGCCGAATCGATGACAATGATTCCCGCTTACCTGAAGCAGCTAGTTGAGGAAGGAAAGGATACAGGTGAGATCGATTAGTCAAGACGGAGGCGAAAGCTGGCGCAAATGGTACCGCACCCGGAAGGCGACCTTGTTGCGGCTCTCGGGATCGCCTCCCAAGAGTCTATCCGCCGATCAGTTGAATCTGACGGTGTGTTGTCGCTACGCAGGATGGTTATTAAAGAATCCCCGAGTTTTTAAATACTTAAGCAAAAATCATTTAGCCGAATTAAGAAAATTGCAGGACCTGTTGGCCGAGTTTGAAAGAACTTGCCAAGCGTCAACCTGACTTTCACTCGCCCCCTGTTGCGAGTGGCAGCGCCTCGCCGAGTGCGTGCAAAATACGAATTCACACTCTCGACCACGGACACGGCTCGGCATCGACGCGGTGTACAGCGGCTTGAATCAGTTGCTGTGATTCGGAGTCCCTGACCCAGACGACTTTGAAACGCGATCTCTTGTCCCCGTGCTCGATCAGAAGTAGGTCCCCGGGACGAACCTGTCTGGTGATGCCGGATAGCAAAGCACCACTTTCACTGACGCTGCTCGCGACGGCCTCCTGAGTAAACGGCTGACCATTTTTGTCCCTGCCTAATATATTGACCACAAGTCGGTCGTGTCGTCGAGGCTCACTACGGTTTTCCATACCACCCAGCCATGTCCGTTGCCGATTTGATCGGCGATATCCCACGGTGACCCGGCCGGAAGCAAGCGCCTCACCTGAGTATGAGGTTGCAATGACCTGAAAAGTCACAACCGGCTAGCTTCTGGGCCGACAAGTACCAAGCCTGTGATGACGGGAGCGCGGCTTGGGTAACATGATCTTAGAACCAGCTTTCATTGAGGGGAGACTTACATTGCATGTGCGTGTAGGATGCGCGGGCTGGAATATTCCGAAGCAATTCGCTTCCGAATTCGCGAGTGATGGTACTCACTTGCAGCGATACTCGCGAAAATTATTGTGCACCGAGATCAACTCCTCTTTCTACCGTACCCATCGATTGCAAACGTGGCAACGCTGGGCTGAATCTGTGCCCGAGAACTTTCAATTTTCCGTCAAGGCTCCAAGAGCAATAACTCACGACGGCTTGCTCCAGCCTGACCACGCAAAGCTAAATGATTTCTTGCAGCAAATTGATCTTCTGCGGAAGAAGCTCGGCCCTATCTTGTTTCAGCTTCCGCCCAGCCTTGAATTTGATGCTCGCCGTACCACTGCTTTCTTTACATTGCTTCGCGAAATGCACAATGGGGAAGTTGTTCTCGAACCACGCCACAAAAGTTGGTTCCGTCGGGGCGCGGAGGTTTTGTTGACAGAGTTTCGTGTGGCTCGCGTTTCTAGCGATCCGGGAATAATTCCGGAAGCCAAAGACCCCGGTGGATGGAATGGCCTTGTCTACTTCCGTTTGCACGGCTTTCCCCGAAAGTACTACTCAGCTTATGATCCCGAGTTCCTAAGCTCATTGTCGATAGTGATGTCACATCTCTCTCGTGATTCGCACGTGTGGTTGTATCTTCGACAACACTGCGTCGGGAGCGGCCGTGGGCAATGCTTTAGAACTACAAACACTCCTTCTTCATTGCTAATTCGCGAAGAAGCAGCAGACAAGCCACACTCTTGTTGGGAAGTTGTTGTAAGCAGGGACGCTCGACTCAGCCATTGCCATAATTTCTTCATAGCATGCTAAACCTCACGCGGCATGTTTTGAACTGCTCATCCTGTTACGCAGAAGTTCCTCGATGTGCTTTCCCAATGCATATTCAATGTCCATCTTGGCCTGTTCAAAGCTGGAAGCGCGAACAGTGAGAGACGGTGAATCGCTCGTACCATTCCAGCCGTCATCTTCTAGCCAGAATTTGCATTCAATGCGAAGGCAAGGCGTCACCTTCAGAGATACGGCATGATGTGTCATTGCAGCCTCCCAAGCAGCCGGATTGCGGCATTATGGCATGGTTCTGGTAAGGGCAGAATGCATCCAAGAACTTTGGTTCAGATCAGTCGGGGCAGGATAGTACACAAGCGAGGTCAACATCTTTTGGTATCAACTAAGAAACTTCAGCAGTTTAAGGAAACTCTGGAAGCATGCATCTTGCAATGCGAACGGCTTCGCGGAGATGCCGAGCAGGAGACGCGGGCGAACTCTGCGCGGCAAGCGGATTCGGCTGACCAAGCTGCGGCTGAGTATGAAAGGCAAACGCTCGCGCACAAGGCAGATGTTGCGCGACAGTCCATCATGAGATTGACTGATGCCCTCAAGCGCATTAGCCAAGGTAACTTTGGTGAGTGTGCCCAGTGCGGCGCAGAGATTGAGATGAAACGACTGGAAGCGGTTCCGTGGGCGCGATATTGCCTCAAGTGTCAAGAAGCGCGAGAGCAGCAGCGGGGCACTCCTTAAGGCCCCTGTTGTTGAGTGCCTCCCATTCGGAAACACTCACTTGTTCGTCACCAGACCGAAGTGGCTCCTCAGGTATTTACTTATTGAATACGAGTAGGTTGAGAGAGCATGATGTGCCTGCTTTTCCGAGGGTGGTATGCCCAATGTCGATTTCCTACAAGGCAGAAAAGTAGTCCCAAATTCACTCGGCGTTGCGCAGGAGGGAAAAACATGCGTGCAAAGTTGGTAATTAGTATCCTTCTCGCGTGTCCGACGGTCTTCGCCCAAAGTGCCTTTGACGGCACATGGCATTTTACCGCTGAGTCCGCACAGATTTCCGGCAACAACGATAAGTATTCTCTTGTGAACGGCACTTATCGTTGCGACAGTTGTAACCCGAAACAAGAGGCAAAAGCCGACGGGCACGATCATCCGCTCTCTGGGTCACCTTACGCGGACAGCATCAACATTCGTCCTATCAGTGATCATGCAGTCGAGATCGTGGAGAAGAAAGCAGGAAAACCTACATTCCACGAAAAAATGACGGTCTCAGCGGATGGCAGAACCCTAACGACCGAATGGGAGAACATTCTCGCTAATGGGCAGAAGGCGACTGGCACATACGTGGAGTCGCGAGTCGGCGACGCTCCTAGGAATGCCATGCTTGCTAATAGCAACTCTCAGCCGTTCAACAAGATCACGGGCGAATGGAAACAGGACAAAATACAAGCGGCTTCCGCAAACATCATGACGTATACCTACAAGATGACCAATGACGCTTTTAGCATGAGCAGTCCTCAGGGCACGTCGTACGAAGTGAAACTGGATGGCAGAGACGCTCCCTACAATGGCTATCCGGGGATCGAAACCGTATCCGTGAAGAAGATTGACGCGAACACGGTGGAAGAAACCGATAAACGCGATGGGAAGGTAGTCGGCGTGGTGCGTCTCTCTGTCGACCCGGAGGGCAAGCATCTGAAGGTCAACTACGAAGACAAGCTGCAAGGGAACACCTTTACATCCACTGCCGAAAAGCAATAACACTTTTTTTGGAGCCACAGAATTGTGGCTCTCATTTCTCAACCCTAACCGAAGAAGGAGGATGCATGGACAGCAAGAGCCTCGCCCAGAAACTCATGGATGTTTGGAACAGCCACAAAGACTCTGAGGTTAGCAACCTCATCGGTCCTAACTATGTGTGTCACGATCCCGCTAATCCGAAACAATTCGGTACGGGTCCCGAGGGCTTCAAACAGCGCTTCCAGATGTACAACACCGCGTTCCCGGACTCGAAGTTTACCGTCGAGGAAATCTTCGCCGAAGGCAACAAGGCAGTCGTACGCTGGTCGGTAGCGGCGGCGCATCGAGGTGAGTTGTTCGGAATCAAGCCAACTAACAAAAACGTACAGACCTCCGGCACTTCGATTTGCCATATTCAGGACGGAAAGATTGCCGAAGAGTGGACATATTGGGATGCGTATGGGCTGTTGCAGCAGTTGGGTGTCATCGGCACTAGGCAAGCGGCTTAATTTTGAGCTACCCAACGCACCGAACGGGGGCAAGTCCCCCGTTTTCTTGTGAGTAGTGATGGTTTAGCGAGAAGGTTGCCGTCGGGGGCGGTCCTCTCGACGAGCACGAATTTGTTCGAATTGAGTTGCCAAGACCTCTAACTCTTCGTCCGACAGCTTCTCGATGTTGATCATGTTGTTGTTTGCTGGGCGAATTGCTCGAATGATCTCGTCCAGCTTCAAGTGAATGGCTCTAGCGTCTCTGTTTTGCGTGTTCTGAATAAGGAACACCATCAAGAAAGTCACGATGGTGGTTGCGGTATTTAACACGAGTTGCCACGTATCGGAGTAGTGGAAGTGCGGCCCCGTGCCTGCCCACAAGAAAATTGCGAATACCGCCAAAGCGAACGCCCATCGCGATCCCACCCAATACGAAGACTTCGTCGCAAAGACCTGAAAGCCATTAGCTAATGAACGTTCTTTTGCCATGCACATTCCTCCGGAGATGCGTTGCGACCTTGTTGATGCAAGAGAAGCTGGTGGGAGTAGTGTCCGGGCAGGTAATAAGAGGGAACGGGTCGCTTCGCCGAATGGGCGCAGATTAGGACGGTGTCCGCGAATCGCACTTGTGCGAGGGATCATTTTCACTGCACGTTGCTCCGACTGCCTCGCCAATAGCACGATTCGGCTATAGCAATGGAAGATATTCCAGAGTAGTCTTTGGAAGAACTTCCTGAAAGCCGAGCAAAGGAGTCGGAGGTGACGCAATCGATAGACCTTCGATGGCGTCGGCTGTACAATTCTGCTCTGCTCGAACTCGATCAGGAACTCCTGCCACGCCGCATCCGGATCGCAAAAATCGCTATCCACTCAGAAATTGTGAAGTTGCACAAGGCAGATGACGCAGGAGGAGTTTGGGTGCTGATGGACGCGCTGAATGTGCTCGATGACCTGCTCAGAATGAACAAGGTTAACCCGCCACAACTTTAAGGCTTGAGCCGCGTGGGGGAGACGCGGCGACCGCCTGCCTTGCCTCCCTCCCCCGAGATTGGAAGTACAGGCGCGTAACTAAGATGCAAACTGCCGCTACCGAGTTCCCACCCATCACATCACTCAGCGACTCCCCATACTCGGATTGAAGCCACTGAACCGAGGCTCAGCGCTGGAATGCGTTTCTCTCTACACGGCCGGGTAGTTTGGCCGGGTTCACTTCGTCATCACTCCCGAGATGTCGCACGCGAAATCCTTGCTGCCTAATGTGAAATTAAGCGTTATTCATGCGGCTAGGTTCGATATTGTTGCCGATGTACGCGTCACAGCTTACTCGAAATACTTGGTATCCGTGGCCAGCAGGACAGCAGGAGTTCTGTACGCCTTCACCATTCTTTCCAAGCTACTTCTTGAACATAGGATGGGAGTCTGAAATTGTGAGGAACGCCTCCAAGACGTACTCGTTTAGCATCTCTGCCATTTTCTTTGCCTGCTCCGATGTGGTTCCTGACAAGAGGTTGAATCCCAACGTGGCATGGCGCAGGGGCTCGATGCTGTCGTGAAAGGTTTGTACTACTATCGCCTGTTTTCCACGCTCCACCTGCTGAACCGTGAACTTACACGAGCCTCGCTCCGTCTGCGCGCCTGTCATCAGCCCTCCTCTTCCATAACCTCACCAAGCGTCTTCAATAACGCGTCTGAAGCTCCTTCTCTGTGAATCATGGAATGTAGAACGCGTCTGTGTGCGGCTTCCCAGTTTCATGATCGTGTTGCAGTCTATGATCAAGCGAGTTCCGGGCAGCGGTCTCGCTATCCTCCGAGTCAAGGTAGACAATGTACTCCTGCCTACAAGTCGATTCGGGGCACATGACCGTAAATGAGGGCCGCCCAAGGTAGGCGTAAGATTCTCTCCCGAGCATCTCCTTGCGGTAAGCCTTGATCACACTCGTCGCCCGCAGGAGTACTTTGTTGCAGTCTTGGGCGCGTTGGTTGACTGCATCACAAAGCAACAAAGATGTTCGCTGCCGGACGCATGAGCCTGTGACGGTCATCACAGCGGGGATCGGAACCTAAAACTAGACTTCAGCAAGTTCGAGGAGAAACCCCGTGTTCGTTGTCAACGATGTGATCCACTCCACAGTGGCTCAGGACCTCTGCGCCGCTGACCAGCATGCGACCGCAACAGCCACTATAAGGAAGTTTGCGAATGCTGCTGCGCAGGCAGGCGTTGATCTCGAAACTCTCATCGCGATCCTAGAATCTGGAGTCCCGATGCAAGCGGTCTTCGATTTGATCCACACGCGCCTTGAGGGACAAATGGCAACCGAGTCTTGACTGTGGGACGCATTCACGGAAGTGCGATTGGTCCTTAGCTTCTGCCCATATCAGCGATCAGGTATGCTTAGCTATTATCGACTGCACCTTCGCAATCATCTTTGCTGGGCCATCTAATTTGTGCAGATAGAAGTCAGGGGGCCGAAGATTACTGCTTGGCATCAGACCGCCTGAGAGGATCAGAGTAGGCACGCCTCGGTCTGAGCATTCTCAGTTCTCGGGCTAAATCGTTTCCGGTTGTACCGGGCAAGAGATGATCCGAAATGACGAGTTCAACGCGGTGATTTTTGAACAAGTCCAAAGCTTGCGAGGCAGTTCCGGCTTCCAAGACGACGTACCCTGCCGCTTCTAGCACCTTGCCTCGCATCGCAAGGGCCACCTCCTCATCGTCCACGCACAGGATAGTCGAACGTCTGGGCACTGGCATGAACATTCCATCCAAGATTGTCGGGGAAAAAACGGCAACTGTCTGTTCAAAACGGCACAGTGGGCAGGCGAGAGTTCATTAACCTTATGTGAGTTCCAGTGCTTCTGGGGTGTGGGACGACGGTCACATCAGTCGTGTAGTACCACCCCAAGGAGGGAACTGTGAACAATCAAACCGCCGTTGTAATCGATGAAACCTAGCTTTCTGAATCGGTTCATAAAGAAGTTCACTCGGGAGCGGGTTGTACCCGCCATTTCCGCTAGAATCTCCTGACTGATGTTGGGAACCACCTCTTCGGATTTCCCTTCTTTCCCGAAGCGAGAGAGCAACAAGAGGGTCCGCGCCAGCCGCTTTTCGCTTGAATTGAACAATTGATCCACCAAGTCCGCTTGCGTCCGATTGTGCCGCTGAATCAGGTATGCAATGAAAAGATCAGAAAGCGCATGTTCCGCATGGAGCGCCCGTAATATTTCTTTGCGTTCAATTTCTCAAAACAGAGGTCTCCGTCACCGCAGTCGCGATTGCCACGCGTGATGCACTCTTCACCCAAGGAATCACCGGAGGAGAGCAGTGCAATTGTGGCCTCTTTGCCTTGTTGGGCAGAGTTGACAGTCAGTGCACATGCCACTCATTCGATTCCGTTTGCAACACACTCTTCAACCTTGGGATCGACCGCAGCGAGTGCTCTTCGAAGTACTGGGCCTTTAAGGCCACTCTCTCAATGTGCCCCTTGCCGCTTCAGGTCACTAACGCAATTCCGCGCTGTGCTCCCGCGAGTGCTACCTCTTTGTATGATGAGGCCGGACAAAGTGTCTTCGTGGTAACCAACCTTCGGAGACGGATGTCATCCAACGTGCTGGACATTACTGAATAGTTCCACTGGCATTCGCCAGCACGGCAGGAAGGCATGCATTGGCCGTTAACATCCTCATTGTCGATGACAGCCCGGCCGTGCGGCGAGCACTTCGTGCCTGCATTGAGGAAAAGCAGGGATGGAAAGTTTGCGGTGAGGCCGACAATGGCGCGAGCGCAATTGAATTCGTTCGCAAGCTTAGACCAGATGCTGTGGTGATCGACTTCTCAATGCCAGTGATGAATGGGCTTGAAGCTGCGCGTGAGATTTCCCGCATCGACCCCACTGTACCCCTCCTGATGTGCACGATGTTTAGGTCGGAGCAACTTGTGACAGCGGTTCGTAGAGTAGGTGTGAAGCAAGTACTTTCCAAGTCGGAAGGTCTCGGCAATAATCTCGTGAATGCTATTGAAGCGCTAATCCACAACTAAATCCTTGTTCGCGCTTCCGCTGATCTCCGAACTTCGCGCAACAACGCACGTTTGCTTCGCTTCCCCTGACCGCGCCAAATTGCGCACCGAGTGACGCTTCCCGAAAAGGTTCTCCGCTGATCTTTGGGGACATCAGCACCCCTAGTCCTTTAGTAATCGGTATTAACCCCGATTGTGTGTTCTGGCAGATTATTCCACCCTGTTTGAGGCACGACTCGTTCCACAAATCCCCCCGAGGAGTGATCGCGATGTTTTTTCAACTGCTTCTCCCCGAAGGCATAGGTGGTTTGCCCTGTCTCCAATTTGATGTTCTGGTTCTCACGGCAATGGCTCTAATCAAGTACAGGACTAGCCATCAGGACACAGTTTGGGATGTGTCCAATCGTATTTGCGACCGTTATTTTCCCAAACCGAACCAAGCCTGATCGTCGTCGTGGGTTCTCCAGTATGACGAGAATTCTGATCGTGGACGACAACCCGCAGGTTAGAACCGCTCTTCGCATCTGCCTAGAGATGCATGGCTCGTGGAATGTGTGCAGCGAAGCCGAAAACGGGCAAGATGGTGTGGAATTGGCGAGACAGTTGAAGCCCGACATCGTATTGCTCGACTACGCGATGCCAAATATGAATGGCTTGGAAGCGGCTCGACTCATCTCGGCTTCCATACCGGAATGCGGACTGATCCTATTCACGATGTTTGCATCCGACCAGCTTTGTACTTTGGCGCAAGCCGCTGGTGTCCGTGCCGTCGTTTCGAAGGACTGTGGGGGCATGCACGACCTTGTTGAAGCTATCGAGAAAATCACCAGCGAAGCAGCATGAGTACTGTGGGGCCGCTCAGAAAGTTGCCTGCTTCTGAGGGGCAGCACCGATCAAGCTATCGGCTGAGTTCTCCCCGCCCTCCTGCATCTTCACTGTCAAACCAATAGAACTCGCAAGTTGTGAGAACAGTGTGTTCGCATTTGAGCCATTCAAGGAACCGGGTGAACGTTCTGAGCGACCATCGATGTCGTGGCAGTGTGCTCGCCGAAGTGCTTGGCGGATCAGAATCGCACTGAAAACAAGCTTGGCAGCTTCGATTGCTATAGCTTGCTATGCTTGTGCTGGCGCTAAGGTGAATCGCGACGGTTACGAATCTATGCAGTAGAACTGCCGTGTTCGGCCTTGCTAATTCCAAAATGAGCGATTATTCGGGTGCCAGTTCCACTTGATTGGATTTGCAACGTTCCTCCCAGTTGCGCAACTCTTTCCTGCATACCTCGGAGACCAACACCTGTCCCGTTCAGCGATCCGGAACTCAATCCTGACCTAACTTTCATACCCTTTCCCGCATCTTCAATACACAGCCGGAACACGTCACCTTCGCTGCGTATCGACACGGTGGCTGTGGGGCTATCTGAGTGCCGATAAATATTCGTCAGCGCCTCCTGCACGATCCGGAAGATGGAAATCTCCAATTCACTTGATAGCCGAGGGAAGCGTGGCGGCAATTGCAGGCTGACCTTGATCTTGCTTCGCTCGCCAAAGCCTGACACATACCACTGGAGTGCAGATTCAAGACCCGCTTCGTCCAGCAGAGGTGGGTGCAGCAAGTACGACATGGTGCGTATCTCCCGAGACAGTTCCTCGCCGAGAGCGACCGTATCTGCTATGGCTTTGGACGCTTCGGGGCTGAGATTCTTTGAGGCGGCTGCGATGGAGAGATTCAAACCCATTGCGGTAATTGTTTGTCCCGCACTATCGTGCAATTCGCGTGCGATCCGCCGTCGTTCCTCATCCTGCATTTGGAGTAGTCGCCCGGAGAGGTCGCGAAGCAGTACAGCTTGATGCGCCTGATCGTGAATCAATTTCGTACGTTCAGCTTCCGTCTGCTCGCGCTCTGCTACAACTGCCGCCAAAGTCAAACCTGAGACTGCTAGTACGGCGAGGTAGACTTGCAGCAGAGCGGAATTTTGAAAGGGAGAACTTTGCGCAAACGGGCCTGATCCTAGCGCCGTCTCCAAGGTGGCGATGGTCGCGATCACGAGAAGAGCAAAGGATGAGCCATTTATGCCGAAACGGGTAGCGGCCCAAATTACGAATGGGAACACCCCGAACGCGAGCACGTCATGCTTCAGTTCGCCCAACAAACGGTCATTGAAGATTACAAAGCATGTAAGGGCAAGCAACAGAATCAGTGTTGCCACTTCTGCTATTCGCTCGCGCCGTATGGCATGAATTGAGGAAAGCGTCAGGAGCAGCGGTGTGATTAGCAAGACCCCCATCGCATCGCCGAGCCAATATATGACCCACGCCATCGGTAGTGCTTGCCATGCTTGCACGTGGGCGGCAAATAGCGTCGCCACACCTAGGGTGGCGCTTACGAGCGGACTGACGAGTGCTCCCAATGCAATCAATTGAAGAACGTCGATTAGGCGTGAGAGAGATGTTTCGAACCTTGGCAACCGGCGCAGCATGACTGCGCCTGCTAGTGCGGCAAGCGTGTTTCCGAGCGCCAATCCCGCAGCCGCCATGTGCGGTATGGGCGAGAGAAGATTCGCTAGAAAAGCCCCCAGCGCGATTCCCGGCCACATCCGATAGCCAAATAGAAGTACTGACGCAAGTGCGATGCCAGCGGCGGGCCAAACGGGAGAAACATTGCCACTCGTAAAGGGAACTGCCAGACCCAGCCGCGCAGCCACGAAATACGCAATACAGACAAGAACCGTCTGCACGAGGGACTTCCCAAGGGGGACGGTGCGTGTGCTGGCGCTGCTCCCGAAAAGCGAAGTCTTTAATACCATTTACAATGTTCGCAGAACTAGGTGCGCACATTCAATTCTATCCGACGTTAGCTGTAGTCGGACTCCGCTTACTGCGGCAATGCTCGTATAATTCGCTGCCTGTATGCAAAGGGCAGTCTAGGATAAGGGTATGTTCGTCGTGTTAAGCAGATTTGTTGTGGCAAACGAGATGGCAGAGTGCGTGAAGGAAGCTTTTCGCAACCGCCCACACTCCGTCGAAGCTGCTCCCGGTTTCGAGAGGCTGGACGTGATTAGTCCTACTGAAAACCCACGGGAGATTTGGTTGCTGACCTATTGGTCGAGCCGCCGGGCGTTTGAAGACTGGCACAAGAGTCATTTGTATCGAGAGTCCCACAGCGGAATACCTAAAGGATTGAAGCTCGTCCCGAACAGCACGAAGCTGAGTTTTTTCGAACATGTCACGTCGTAAGGAAATCTCGACCCCGACGCTGGTCGCGCCTTCTGCTTCAGAGTGGGTGAACGAAAACGTTACCAGTCTTGCCGCTGAAATCGCCGAGAGGCATTTTGCAGCCCAGCCTGCATTGCTAGAAAAATACGGCGCGAAAGGTAAGCAGAAATGCAGGGACGACGCCGCGTTTCACCTTCATTATCTCTCCGAAGCTATTTCTGCGAATTCAACAAGGATTTTTGTTGACTACATTGGCTGGGCGAAGATCATGCTGGTGAGCAGAGGTATTGAATCGTACGACCTTGAGCAGACGCTTGAGTTCACGAAGGTGGTTCTTGTTGGGACTGCGTCCCCGGCCGATGGTGCTGTTTTTGCGAGCTTCATCGACGCCGCGCTTATCGCATTGCCCAAGTTGCCGGAGTCTATGCCAACGTTTATCCCAAGGGATCGACCGTTCGCCACAGTCGCCAACAATTACTTGCGATCTTTATTGTTGTTGAATGGGGATGAAGCGGTTAGCTATATCGTGCAACAAGTTGACGCCGGCTTAAGGATCAAAGACGTTTTTGAACACGTAATTCTCGCTGCGCAACAAGAAGTAGGTCGGCTTTGGCAAATAAATCAAATTACGGTTGTGCAGGAACATTACTGCACCGCCATGGCAGAACTGGTGCTTACGCGGCTCCGCCGCAAATACATCGGTACACGCCGAGATGTGTCCGCTCTGACGTTGTGTGCAGAAGGCGAAGAGCACTGCCTTGGGGTAAAACTTTTCTCAGAACTTTTGCAGGCAGATGGGTGGAAAGTCACCTACATAGGCGCGAAATCGCCGACGCAGGACGTTGTTAAGCATGTGCAATCCTTTTCCGCTGATGTGATAGCAATTTCTGTTGCTACCGCCCTAGCTCTGGGCAAAACGAAGCAGTTGATCGATGCGATTAAGAGTTTTGTACCCCACCGCCGCCCCCGAATTATCGTTGGCGGCGCGATTACGTGCTCCGACCCCAAAGCGCTAGAATGGTTAGGTGCCGACGCGTTTGCAACTGATATCTGGGACGGAGTGGCGATTGCGAACCGCTTCGTTAACCAGAGAAGAAAGGCCGGGTAAATCGGGAACCTATGCCAAACCTCTTATGCGTTCGGTTCATATGCGAAAGTTGCGGCGAAAGGCTCACAGTCCTTCGAATGGACACTTTGAAGACTGCGGACGCTCCCGGCGACACTGCGGTACGTACGTGTTCAGAGGGACACATTCGTGTCCTGACCTATAAGCAGGCATTGGCTCTGACCATGCGATGGGCGGAACAAGATTGCAAATGGCTAGCGGCAGTCGAAAAGAGCCAAACTCCTGCCGCTGGGTTGGATGAGTAGCACGTCCGAGTAGCGGAACGTTATGTGCGAGTCCGAACAGCTAGTTGAACCTCAACGAATTGACGCTAGCTTCTTTTTTGCATCCTACCAGTGTGCCGAGACCAACTCTCCTTGTTGCGGAACCAGAGCCAAGCCAAGCATTATCTGTGCGGAAGCTTGTGCTCGAAACAGCGAAGTTTAACGTGCTGACAGCGCACTCCACCCGCGAAGCCCTTGCTCTTTTCCACTTGTTCCCGAATATCTCGATGGCCATCCTCGTGGGTGATGATGGAATTGACTGCGACGCAGTTGCAGGACATCTTAAGAACACCACTGACAAGATACCAGTCGTCTTCCTGAGTGCTCGAATCGGTGGACTGTGCAACTACGCCGATCACAACCTTATGACTGGAGAGCCAGAGAATCTGGTCAATCTCGTGCGATCACTTGTAGGCGATCCGCGCCAGCAGGACACACCTTCTCCATCTTGAACACGCCGGACGCACCGATGGTGAAACGTCTTGATTCACCGTCGTCGAACTTAAAATCATCGCGATTCGATGTGGTTTGTGGGTGCTTTTGGGCTGTTTTTAAAAGGTATTCGAATAATCTCCCATAGTCATCGACGAAAACCGCTGTAAGTTGTTGAGAGAGTGTTGAGACGGCGGACAAGGTATTTTGCGCCATTGCGCTGGCCATAATACTTAACCTTTTGTAACGTTAGTACGGTCGTCCGTCTGAAGCTTTGGAGAGGTTTCGGTGGGGAGGTGAAGAGAGACGCTATGGCCGATCTCGCCCCCGGTTAATACGTCTTACGCGCCGGGTCCGTACAAACTGCTTGGGCCAATGCCCGTCGAGACTACATCTCGCCCCTTCCTTACTTGCCCTCTTTACGCTCGCCGAGACTAGTGACCTTCTTGATCAATGCGGTAGCCTTGGTGAGCAGGTACTTTGAATGAGGAGGCGAGCGCAAGGCCAAGGGAAGCCAAGCTGTTTTTGTCCAGTTCTGGTTCGGCGGTGCGTGGATTCTTTAAGTTCCGGGCAAACATTCCACCTCGCTGGATTGGAAATGCGCAGAAGTCACGCCAGCGAATCGAGCCGGAGATCGTCAAGGCACTTCGCTCCGTTAAGAGCATCCAGCGAAATCGCCCGCGAGCGCAAGTCGCGCTCAGAAATGCCAACAAGCAATTTAAAGCGGTGCTGAGCCGATGGGAGACAGCTTACAATAAAGAGAACTTCTATCGCGGTATACGTATCCTTCTTGAACTTCAGCGAAATGGCTCCTCAGCGTTGTGACGAGGTGTTCACTTCAGGTGCTTGTTGACCGCCTTGGTCATCTGAAACATGTCCAATTTCTTACCGCCAAAAATAGGCTGTATCTGAGCACGGTAAAAAGTAGCACAGCGCTCGAGCACTCGGACGTGGTCATTCTCAAAGATGACTATGTGAGTATCAGGCGCTACTTTCAAGCCATCCAGGTTTCCGGGCCAAATAGTATGCGTTGAATCCCCTTGCTTCGGCGACTGACGTGAGCGCTGAGAAATATGCGACAGGACGCCCGTGCGGCAATCCGAAAAAATAGCGGGTCCGTCGCGCTCGGGTGCACCCACTCCAGGCCGTTGATTAAAGGCGATGCTCGATGCGCCCCAAAAAACGGTACCACCGCTCATGCATTGCCATCATCACAGAGGAGCCTATTAGAGTCCCTAAGACGTTGTTGATCAAGTCAAGTGCGGAAGAATCTCGTGTGGGCAGAAATACTTGACTAATCTCGATCGTGAAACTCGTCAATCCTCCAATCAGGACTGCGCACCAGAGCGCGCCTCTTGGTAAAAAGCTGCGAGTGATTCGTAGATACAAAAATAAGCAGAAGCCAAACGGTATGAATCCCATAATGTTCACTATGGCATCTCTGATATCCGAATGCTTTAGAGGATGGGGGAACGCCAACCACTCGGGACGAAAGCGTCTGAATGTCTGCGGAACGAGCAGGCTGGGCGCCGGCGACGCCGCACGGTTTCGAATGACGTTACCTGGTTCTTCTTCAAACGCGTAGAGTGCTCGCGTGTTCCCCAACCGCTCGATGGCGTTCTCCTGCCACAGACGAGAGTGAATCGCAACCTCCTGGGCCGAGAGGACGCGGTCGTAGAGTGCAAGGCCTAGCACGATTCCCCTCCAGCCCTGCTCCCCTGAAGGCGAGTGGCCTATCAGTAGTTGTCCGGAATAGGTTTCTGGTACTAGATCCTGGTATCGATCTGGTCGCAGCGGCTTACCGTCAAGATATAGGACGGTGCCGTCGGGCCCGGAGGTCATCGTGAGGAACCGACGCTCGCCTGTCCCAGCAGCGCCGTCATACCAAAGATAATGGACTGCGCTTGTTCCGTCTCGCTTCCGAAAATGTCCCACTACAACAAGATCAGGTCCCGATTCGGCCACCATGAGGTCGGAGTGCCCTCTACTGCTGCACACGCACAGGATTGCACTGAACGTTTCGTAGTCCGCTTGGGGAGTCAGCCAAAACTCGAAGGAAAACTTCGTCGGGCCCTGAGCCTGTGATGGCTGAAGACTCCACCGACCCAGGCTATAAACCTGGCCGTAGTGGTCAAAAATCATGCCCGGACCGGTGCCGACCCAATGCACTTTGTTTCTTGGCGAGAAATTAAACGGCCAAAGGCCGAATACAAGCAACCCTATCCAAAGGAGCAAACAAGGGATCAAACCTAGGCTCGGCCGGGTCTCAGGGGACATGTATTCTCGAGAGAATATAGGAAAGACTCATTCGGCTGTCGGCAACAATCTCGCTGCAGGAATCAAGACACGGTCCCTGGCGGCAGCCGGCGCCCTACTTTGCAAGATTATGCATACTGTTGCAAGAATAATCAGGATTGACATGCAGTTACGATCCATTGAAGTAGTGAGCAACTGGGGCGAAAGGTACGCCCAGGGCCAGGAGCCCAAGGATGTTGAACCTAGGTAGACACGGCAAAAAGGTGTAGCAAGGCCGCTCTACTCGTCGTGCTGTTTGCCCTTCTCGCGGTGACAAGCGCAGCAGCAAATTCTGTCTCCTATAACTTCTCAGCCAATTTTGGCAGCCAACAATTACAGGGCACACTCACTTGGAATACTGCAACCAACTGGGTGACCGCATTTTCCTATTCACTATCTGGCGCTGTCGGGACTGCAACCTGCTCGTCTTCTTTTTTGTGCGGGTCGCTGACCGGCTCGATCGGAAGTCAATTCGTTACTATGCTCACGCCGTTCAGCCTGGGCGGCAGCAACTACATCTACTTAACCAACAGCAGGGGCATTACGGGATCTTCAGTATCGATGCCTGAAGAAGGCTTTATTGCTGATGTCGGGATCCTCCTATTCGCACTGCCGTTTCTGATACGTCGCAAACACTTCGCCTAGGTCAAGACTGCCCTCCCCCAAATCCTGCTTGCGTTGCGCCGACTCGAAATTTGTTCCGAGAATCCAAATTCATCCGAACTCTCTTGTTTACCCAAAATCTGCACTGTGTCAGCTAGTTGCACATAACCGATCATGCTTGACGACCCAGCAACGAGGATTAGACTTTGGCGAATACCCTTTCGGCTTGCGGACGAGGCTAGATGGCTGAACGACTTTTGCCACGACGACCGGAGCCACCGCCTCTGTAGCTCGGTTCTGTGTAGCAGATTGAAAACAAAAGTGTGAATCAGGCTTCCTTCAAGCGTTCGAACCGTCAGAGCTATGCTGGCTTGCTCTGAAGCACAAGGACGATGGAAAGAAGAAGGGCAGTGCGATACAAGTTTCGCCCTCCGCTGGTTTTCAAGTGGACTGAGGCGAGCGGGAATCCCATAAACGAAGCTGCTTTTACGCGCGACATCAGTACGGGAGGGTTGTTCATTAGCTGTTGTAGAGTGCCCTCCCATCCGCGCTAGTCTCTCGCTGGAGATCATGCTTCCACCGAATTCCGAGATACGCTCGCACGGCATGCGACTGGACGCGACAGTACAGGTCGTTCGTATCCCGAGCGCAACTGAAGAGAAAGGCTTCGGGGCGGCCGGGGATTTAGCTACCCCAAAAAGGCGAATACGGGAACAACCCTAGACTCCCGGACGCACAGCCTCTCCCGGGAGACCCTTAGAGTCAACCAGGATCCAGCGAACGTATTTACGGACAACAACAGCCCCGCGAGAACGACGTGCTTGAAAGGGAACTATGCCGGCGCAGTTGGCTTAAGCTGATATTAGTTTCGCCAAAAGTGCAGATCGATTGCCGGTTGTTTGTAGCTGGTTGACACTCGTATCTTTGTCCGCCGTACCACTCGCGAGAGCATCTGCCTTCCGCTCAGCAAACACAATTAACTTCCCTAAAAGGTTTAAGAATTCGCTTTCGTCAGCGACGGTTGTTGGTCTTCTATATCCTCGCTTCTTTGGCTTGCGCCGCCCTGAGGGAGCATCCACCTCGATTTCGGTCCCACGTTGCCCAGCGCCATTCGTTGGCCAGGCAAGTTCCTTAGCTAATCTTCGTCCGTTATTACCGCTATTAGCGGGACTGTTATCGCCATTGTCACTTACAGGACGGCTCAGGACATAAAAGAGGAGTTCGACGCGGCTGGAGACGCCCAACTTGTCAAAAATTCTAAACATATAGTTCTTAACGGTATGGCGGCTCAGCTTAAGGCGCTGAGCTATTTCCCGATTGGATAGTCCCTCGGCCAAGCAGGTCACCACATCCAGCTCCCGCGCAGAGAGCTGATTCAAGGCGCTGGCGGCGAGAGGACGAACGGAGGGAACGGCAGCGAGAGCTTCGAGCACAAATCCGAGCTCTGCACTAGTGGCCCATACCTGCCCCTGCTGCACGCAATCGATGCATTTCGCCAATACTTTTATTGGCGAGTTCTTGGAGAACACTCCTCGGGCGCCCAGACGGAATGCCTGAACTACAGTCTCGCGTTTGGGCGACTCCAACAGCACTACGGCTTTGATTTCTGGGTAGGTTGACCTCAATTCTGCTAGCAGATGCAAGCCCCCGTGTGGCTGCTCGTCCATACTGGCACTGATCAGCAAAACATCGGGACAATGCTCGCGAAGCAGAGACTGAATATCGCCAGAGCTACTGGCGGAACCGACTACGGCAAAGCGTCGATCTCGCCTGATCGACTCCGCCAATAGCTCACTATGCATGGCGCTACTATCCGCAATAAGCACTCGGGTTGCGTGAAGTGGCTGGGAACTTCGCATATCTCCTCCGAAAACGGCGTCAGATCTATCTTTTGACATGATGCCCTAAGAGAGTGCTTGCTTCCTCTCCGGGCGCAGTGAATTCGGGGGCATTCACTCAGTGCGAAGCTAACTACGGCTAAAGGGGGGAGGGATTTTCGTTAGGCAGCCAAATAGCTTTGACGAAGATTCGGCAAACGCGACGAATGTTCGGCAAAAGAGGTTCTTCCTGTTTACTACTTGCTTTTCCACAAGTCAATGGGACGGTGAAGGTTTTTTACACATGCTTTAGATAAGGATATGCAAGCTACTTCATACATGCGACGGCCAGTCGAGGGCCCTGACCAAGGGTATTAAGGCCTACCTAAATATTATACCGGGATTCTCTATTTCAGGTCTGAAGAGCGGAGGTTTCTCTCTATATCGAGGCTCATCAGCCCGCGCCGTTCCCGATCCAGCAGCCCGAGAATCAATGCTTTGATAGGATTCCCGTTTTCGGAAGAATTTGAATTGTTCTCGGACAACATAAGAAAGCTTCAGACTGATCGCTGGTAGAGAACTTGTTCTCTAGCCGTTGTAGGCCACGATGTCTCAAGGTCTTCCGTCTATGGTGCATGGGCCCAAGGGTCTCGAGGTAATCGGGGACGCAATTACTGGTAAATCCGGTCTCTTGCAGCGTCTTGCAAACTCCCCTACTCTCTGTGCACAACGTTCATCCCCCCGGATGTTTCCCCCCGAATTTCCGTGAACGCGACTACATCTTCCTAGGTCACACGCTCGATTTCAATTGTGGTTGACTCCGCATGTGACTGAGAGGGCGGAGCTGTGAGTAACGGATTACAAGTTGCGAATTGGACGTCGCCATCTCCTGCAGCGAGCCTGCCCAACTGGTATGCCATCCAGACTCGTTCACGACACGAAAAGGTTGTGGCTTACCAGTTGCAGATGAAGCGTATTCCGCACTATCTCCCGATCGTTACAGAAGTTCACAAATGGAGCGATCGAAGCAAAAAAGTAGAATCTCCGCTATTCTCCTGCTACGTATTCGTCCAAATTGTTCCAAGCAATGAGGCGCGGGTTAGAGTGCTGAAGACTGATGGTGTGGTACGTTTCATCGGCCAGGAAGGCCAAGGTACTGCGATTCCCGATTCGCAGATCCAGTCGGTGCGAGTTCTCCTCGAAAAAAACGTTGCCTGTACGAGCTATCCTTTCCTGAAGGTCGGCCAGCGTGTGCGAGTTCGCGGCGGCGCCCTGGACGGAGTCGAGGGCATTTTCCAATCCTGCGCGGGCGATGACACATTGATCGTATCCATCGATGCTATCCAAAGATCCATGGCTGTGCGGATCAAAGGGTACGACATCGATGTCCTCTAGAAGTTCTCTAGCAGTTCTCAAGCAGCACATCACATCATTCAGCCGAGCGTGAGGAACCTATGGCCTTGCCGGCAAGTTCAGTCGAAATAGCCCGCATACTATTGGTGAGCCGAGAATCGTCTTTGTCTCACTCACTGCAATCCCTTGTTGGCGATCAGTTGTGGCATATCGAGCAAGCCTTCAGTGGGTTGGAAGCTTTAAAACGGATGGAAACAGCAGATTCCGCTGATGTAGTCCTGCTCGATCTACGACCCGGGGATGCCGACGCTCTGCACACACTGCGACGGCTTCGCAAGGTCAGTCCCCAGGTTCCAGTCGTTCTCTTATCTGATGACCGACACACACGAGAAGCGCAGCAAGCACTTCAGTTGGGAGCTCGCCAGTGCCTTTTAACACCGGTCTTGCAACGCCAATTTGAGGCAGTCATGAAGCAGCAACTCGAAAAATCGCTGGACAGTGGTAACGGTATTAAGAGCGCAGAAGAGAAAGTCGATTTTATTGGTGACGATTGCTCGTTCGTTTCGGCCAGTCCTGGGATGCATAAGATTCGAATGCAGGCAGAAGTCCTGGCAAAACTAGACGTGCCCGTCTTGATCAGAGGAGAAAGCGGAACTGGGAAGGAAGTCGTTGCCCGGCTGATCCACAAGCTGTCCAACCGCCCTGATGATAAGTTCGTTGAAATTGACTGCGGCGCCATTGCTGCCGACACCCTCGAAGGTGAGCTGTTCGGCTACGAACGAGGTGTGAATGGCGCAGCGCGTGGCACACCTGGCAAGCTCGAACTATGCCAGGAAGGCACAATCTTTCTGGACGAAATTGAGCTGCTTCCTGCGAGTGCGCAAGCGAAGTTGCTTCAGTTGTTACAGCAGAAACAATTTTATCGACTCGGCGGAAAAACGCCGATCAAGACCGATGTACGGATCTTGGCCGCAAGCAACGGCGGCATCGATCGAGCGCTGGCGGAGAGAAAATTACGCGAGGACCTTTACTACTCCCTGAGTGCTTTTACGTTGCATATTCCTTCGCTGCGTCAGCGTGTAGACGAGATTCCCGTATTACTCGACTATTTTATGCATCGCATGGCAAAGCAGTACGACCTGGCACCTCAAAGCTTTTCGCCACAATTGTTGGAAACTTGCCAGCAATATGCTTGGCCGGGGAATCTCCGGGAACTGGAGAATTTCGTCAAACGTTACCTGGTCATGGGGGACGCCTCATTGACTCAGGAGGAACCACCAGCAGATACGGACCTGTCCAGCCATGCGCTCACTGCTCTCGCGAGCAGCAACGAACGTGAAAAGGTGACGCCTATAGATTCCGGTTCCTTGAAAAGCTTAATGCGCAACATCAAAGGGGAAGCGGAGAAAAACGCCATTGCTGGCGCTCTAGAGAAAACAAATTGGAACCGCCGGGCGGCCGCTCGCCACCTGAGCATCAGCTATCGCGGACTCCTGTATAAAATTCAACAGTATCAACTTATCCCACCCGAAACCCACCCATCAGCATTCCCGAACTCAATCGGGTCCAAACGCAATAGCCACGGGCAATAACTGGCCGGTTGCCCACTTTCCAAGGCTAATCTCCACGGAGTAGAAATCATGAGAATCAGATCCTGTGTAGGAACATTTACCAGCAGCATCCTTGTCAGCCTGACCATGCTTGCATCGCAGGTGTATGGCCAGAACTACAAAGCACCAGTGCCGGCGGCCGATGGAGCGAATGCCGCGGCTGCAAACACCACCACGACGGCGAAGCCTCACGATGACAGTTTCCAGATAGGACCGGATGACGTACTGGCAATTAACGTGTGGAAAGAGCCTGAGATTTCGCGCTCGGTTCCAGTGCGTTCAGACGGGAAAGTTTCTTTGCCCCTCGTAGGCGAAGTGCAGGCCAGCGGACAGACACCTAAGCAACTAGAAGCTGAGATCTCTAAGAAATTGACCAGCTACATTTCAGAGCCAGAAGTCACTGTTATCGTGCAGCAAATCAAGAGCCAGCGATTCAATATCCTCGGCCAGGTGACAAAACCGGGTACGTACCCGCTGTCGAACCCCACAACAGTATTAGACGCGATTGCTCTAGCAGGCGGGTTCCGCGATTTTGCCAAGAAGAAGTCAATCTATGTCCTCCGCCAAACGGCTGATGGCAGTTCAACTCGTCTTCCCTTTAATTACAAGGAGGTAATTAAGGGCAAAGACCCGCAGCAAAATATCCGGCTCGAACCGCGCGACACCGTTTATGTCCCGTGAGGCTGTCATGAGACTCCAGAGATTTGCTACAGCTTTTCTGCTCGTGGCGGCGGTGCCGGTGTTCTGCCAAACAGACGCGAACGTGCCCCCATCTACACCCGATGCTGCTCAGAGCGACACGCCAGGGCCAACGATGAATACGTCTTCCTCCCGGCCGGAACCTGCGGCGCCAGTCAGCAATGTGGAAGGAGACGAGATGCAGGTGCATCCCCCCACCTCGGATTTAGAGGATCAGATGCTGGTCCCGCCTTCGGTGAGCACGGGTGGAATTTCGTTGGAATTTGCATCAGAGACACCGCGGAGCAATTACGTGAGTGGTGGCCTGAGAGTCGTGAGCACCTACGATGACAATATCGCCTCAGGCCTCAGCAGCCGTCGCATCAGCGATGATAGCTACGCACTCATGCCGACTTTTGCGTGGCGGCAGTCGTCCTCGCGAGTACTGTGGAATTTGGCCTATGCCCCGGGATTTACCTTCTACCACCACAACTCGGGTCTGAATCAATCTAGTCACAACCTCGGCTTTGACTCTCAATTCCGATTATCGCCACACGTGACCTTGAGCCTGCGGGATGCGTTTGCTAAAACCTCCAATCCCTTTAACCAATTGACGCCAGACCTGAGCACTTCGACCAACCTTACGCAACCGGCCGGTACGATCATCTCGCCTGTAACGAACCAGATCACCAACTCTGGGTCGGCGCAACTAACCTACCAATTCGGTTTGGATTCAATGATCGGTGCCAGCGGGCTGTTTACCGATTTGCATTACCTGAATCCGTCCCAGGTGCCTGGCCTGGCGAACTCTCACTCCAAGGGAGCGGAAGGATTCTATACGCACCGAATCTCCAAGAGACATTATCTTGGTGTCAAATATCAGTTCCAGTACTTACTTGCTACGCCGATCCACGCTGAAACAGAAACACATGGGGTTAATTTGCTTTATACGATCTATTTACGGCCGACAACTTCGTTGTCGGTCTATGCTGGTCCTCAATATGCTGATTCCCGCGGAGGAGGACTGCCGACCTCCAAGACTTGGTCACCGATGTACGGCGGTAGTTTCGCCTGGCAAGGACAACGTATGAGTTTCGCCGTAAGTGGAGATCGGGGTATTAGCGCGGGAGGCGGTCTGCAGGGAGCGATTCGCGGGGAAAATGCCAGCGCTTCAGTTCGTGGTCAGCTAACTAGATCTTGGAACGCCGGTGTGAGCGCGTTTTATAGCAATAGCGGGCTATTGACGCCACAGCTCAGTCCGACGAACGGAGGTCATTCCGTAGCCGGTACTGTTTCCCTCGGCCGACAGATCGCAAACAGTTTCAATCTCGAGCTGGCGTATATGCGCCTGCATCAGTCCTATGCCAATCTCTCCACATTATCAGCTGTGCCCAATACTAACCGTGTCTGGTTATCGTTGTCCTACCAGTTCACTAGACCGATTGGAAGATAGAGCATGCCCGACGAATTCGAAGATCAACCGAAGAAGAGCATTAACTGGAATTACTACATCGCGCTTGCTCGGAGACGCAGTTGGTATTTCCTGATTCCGTTATTCCTGGGCTGGGCTGTGGTATGGGGGGCCAGTTGGATGCTGCCATCGATCTATCGTTCGAGCACACTGATATTGGTGGAGCAACCAACAGTTCCAGATAAATTTGTTACTCCCAACATTGCAGCCGGTAACTTCCAGGATCGATTGCAATCGATCTCTCAGCAAATTCTTAGTCGAACTCACCTTCTGCAAATTATTGACAAGGCGAACCTGTATCCCCAATATCGCGGACACAAAACCTCTGACGAGCTGGTCGATATCATGCGCAAGGACATCGAAATCGAGCTCGTTAAGAATCCGGGGAGCACTGAACTGAATGCCTTCAACGTCTATTTCTCGGCGCGCAGTCCGGATGAGGCACAACACGTTACAAGTGAGTTGACCAATCTGTTCATCAGCGAAAATCTGGACGCGCGGCAGCAGCAATCGCAAGGGACTACCAAATTCTTGGAAAGCGCGCTCGAAGATGCACGCAGAGATCTAGCTGAGCAGGAAAGAAGAGTCCGCCAGTACAAGGAAAAGTATTTAGGCGAACTCCCAGGACAGACTCAAAGTAACTTGCAGATCCTGAGCGGGCTCCAATCGCAACTCCAAAGCGAACAGGACAACTTAAGCCGCGCCAGACAGCAAAATACGTACCTTCAATCGCTATTGTCTCAATACCGGACGATGCAACGATCCAGCAAGACTACCGGTGGAATGACACAGGGCCTTCCGGCGATCGATCAGCAACTTAGCAAATTAAGATCTCAATACGCTGATCTCAGCTCGCGATATACGGAACGCCACCCCGATGTTCGCAAGCTGAAGCAGGAGATTGCCCGAACTGAAAAGATGCGAGAACAGCTTACAGCCGAGCTCAATAGCGGGTCGGGGCAAGACTCTGCTACTGACGACGCTACCGCCGATATGTCGGATACCAATGCCCCGGCTATCATGCAGCTGGAGAGTCAACTGAAAGCGAACCAGATTGAAATTGGCAACCGCCAGCGCGCAATCGAGGGCACGCAGAGGGAAATTGGAAGCTACCAGGCTCGGCTGAACCAGGCTCCAGTGAGGGAACAAGAATACGTCGACATCACGCGTGGATACGAACAGTCGAAAGCAAATTACGACGACTTACTGAAAAAGAAAAACGATTCGGAACTCGCCACCAACCTGGAACTGAGGCAGCAGGGCGAGCACTTCCGAGTGCTGGATGCGCCGAGCTTGCCGCAAAAACCGTATTCCCCCAATCGCATGAAGCTGTGTGCCATGGGCTTGGGTATTGGCCTCCTGCTGGCGGCTGGACTGGCAATTGGATCCGAATTCTTGGATGATCGAGTTTACGATGAGGAAGAATTGAAACGGCTTTTGCCGGTCGGCATCATTTCTGAGATTCCTTCCATCACAACTGTTCAGGAAGAACAGCAGCGGCAAATCAATATGAGGGTTTTACTCGCAAGTACAGCGATCGTGTTTGCAACGATCGCAGTAGGGTCAGCGTTCAGTTTCTTCAAAGGGTGATAGGTCGGTTCCGAAGTGTATAAGACTTTTTTCAATCTGCAGCGGAACCCATTTGAGATCACGCCGGACCCTTCGTTCATGTTTCCTACTCAGCGGCACAACGAAGCGCTTGCCGCGCTCTACTACGGCGTGCAGAGACGCAAGGGGTTCGTTGTTATGACCGGTGAGGTTGGGACAGGAAAGACCCTGGTGGTTCGGTGCTTGCTCGAGTTGTTGAATCGCCAGAGCGTAGCCTACGCGTATGTGTTCAATAGTCGTCTGGGTCCAGAGGAGTTCCTGCGCTATGTTGCTGGAGACCTGGGTATCCCAGCGAAAGGCAAATCCAAGGGCGAGCTGCTGCTGGATCTCAGCACCTACCTTGTGAGCCGATACCAGAGAAAGCTCACCACTGTCCTGGTTGTGGATGAAGCTCACCATCTCGCTAGCGAGGTTCTCGAGGAAGTACGGCTACTGACAAATTTAGAAACAGCCGATCAGAAGCTGTTACAGATCTTGCTGATCGGCCAACCCGAACTCGATCATAAACTCGACTCAATCGAACTACGACAGCTTAAACAGAGAATTGCCTGGCGATCTCACCTCAATCCGCTCACGAGGGAAGAGACTGCTGGTTACATCCAACGACGTATGCGGATTGCGGGAGCGAACTCGCATGCTGGTTTGATTTTTCCCGCGGAAACGGTCGCAACCGTTTATCGACATGCACGAGGCATTCCGCGCCTTATCAATACTGTTTGCGAAAATGCACTGATCAGTGCCTATGCGAAGCAGTCGCATGCTGTTACGCCGGCGATGGTAGAAGAAGCTGCGCATGATCTAAGGCTCGGAATTGTGAGCATGGGCGCCGAGGACGAAAACAAATCGAACGACGAAGCATTACGTCGAGCTATGCGAACAATGCTGGACTTCAGCGAAGCCTTACACGCGGCCAGGTCACAGCAGAAAGAAACGATCAAAATGCGAGTGGTCGCGGGAACGGACCCGGATGAGTAAGATTTTTGAGGCACTGCAGCGTTCGATCGCAGAGAGAAACAGCCTCCCCCTATCCGAAGCACCCGACATCGCCACGGAACTTCTGCAGGAAGCAGAAGAATGGCAGCTCTCGGTTTCAGAAAAGGCTGATCTCCCCTTTTTCGACGCACCCGCCAGTGCCACGGAACCCATCCACGAAACTGAAAAGACTGCTAGCATCGAATCGTGTTCGGCGTTAATCCCGAACCCCTCGCCCGAGAGCCGGGTTGTAGCAATAACAGAGCCGGGTGGCATAGCCGCGGAAAAGTTCCGTCTTCTTGCTGTTCGTCTGCGGAATTTGAAGCAGAAGCGTGAGTTAAAGCGGGTGTTAGTTACGAGCGCACTTCCTGACGAAGGAAAGAGCGTTATGGCCATGAATCTGGCGTGCACGCTGGCGAGGTACAAGCAGCTGCGAGTTCTTCTAGTGGAAGGGGACATGCGCAGGCCGAAGATCCAAAGTAATTTAGGTTTGCCGCCAATGAAAGGTCTATCGGAATGGTTGCGAAGTGACCTTCCCATTTCAGAAGTCATCTATCACGTAAATTCTCCCGGCTTGAATTTGTGGCTGCTGCCCGCCGGTGAACCCATAAGCGATCCTGTGGAGCTGATGCAGTCGGGCCGGCTGGCCGCAGTTCTGGATCGTCTCACTGAGTGGTTCGATTGGATTATCATCGACAGCACCCCAATTCTGCCTGTCGCTGACACCGGCGTATGGGCACGACTAAGCCAGGGAATTCTGATGGTGGTCCGGGAAGCAAGAACCGAAAAACGGCAACTGCGGAAAGCGCTCGATGCACTTGAGAGCTCTACTCTTCTAGGTGTCATCCTCAACAGTTCCAGTAACAACGAGCACAAGAGTTATTACACCTATTACGGCGCGTCACGGACCGACGCAATACCTGAGCAAGGCGAGTAGCCGGTTTCCCCCGCTCGGGATTTTAAGAAATCACATAAGCCCCAGTTTTTCCGTCCGATATCCCATCGGGGTAGGAGAATCGTATGCCGGATTCGGCTCCAGCCATAAAAAAAGTCGACGACACTGAGTCCGCCGCCCGCTCTAAGTCTCACGGCGACAATGGTCTTCTGACGGAGCAGCATTTCCAGCGAGCCATCGTCCTGGAAAGGAAACGGAGCGAGAGATCGGGTAAGGCGTTTCTGCTCATGCTCGTGGGTAGCGACCACTGTAGCTCTTCCGAGGAAGGCGGCAAGCTGATTTCCGAGATTCTCTCATCACTGTCGCTCTCCACGCGCGAAACCGATGTTCTCGGTTGGCACAAAAAGAATGTCTCAGTGGGTGTCATCTTCACAGAAATCAGCACCGAGGATAAAGCTTCCATTAGTGCAGTAATGCGCGCACGCATTACTGAGGTGCTACAGAATCGCCTAAAGGTCGACCAGTTGGGCCAAATCACTATGTCCTTCCATGTATTTCCCGACGAGTGGGATCTTGAGGACAAAAATAGATCGAGCAATCCAAGAATCTATCCGGACCTCCTGGAACGGGAGGACTCCCAGAGAGTGCCGAGAATCATCAAACGCATCATCGATGTGCTGGGAAGCATGTTGGCTCTCCTCCTCTTTAGCCCCGTATTTTTTCTCGTCGCTGTCGCGATAAAGTTGACTTCCAGAGGGCCGGTTCTGTTCCGGCAGCCGCGTGTGGGGCAGTATGGTGCCCTATTCACACTCCTGAAATTCCGATCGATGTACGTCAACAACGATGATGGCAATCACAGAGAATACGTTACCCAGTTAATCGCCGGTAGAGCGGAAAAACAGGCTTGCAAGGGAAATGACGGCAATAGACGAGGAGTGTACAAGCTTACTAGCGACTCCCGAATCACGGCCGTAGGGGCATTCTTGCGAAGATCAAGCTTGGACGAACTTCCGCAGTTCCTTAACGTTTTGAAGGGTGAGATGTCACTGGTTGGGCCACGTCCCTCGCTCTCTTACGAGGTTGCAGCGTACGATCTGTGGCACCGGAGGCGGTTGCTGGAAGCCAAGCCGGGCATTACCGGACTGTGGCAGGTGAATGGTCGCAATCGTATTAAATTTGACGAGATGGTGCGTCTCGATTTGGCTTACGCCAGGACATGGTCGCCCTGGATGGATATAAAAATTTTGTTGCGTACTCCACGAGCTGTCCTTGAGGGAGCTCACTAAGAAGGATGAAAGAGGAAGGAGTTATGAGATGTCGGCCAATCCTCGCATTGTGGTAGACACGTACACAGCGCTGCCCCCACTGGTGGTACCCAGGAAAGCCGTTAGCACGATAAAGTTCGGCGTAATAGGGTACGGTTATTGGGGACCTAACGTTGTAAGGAATTTGCAGGGCATAACAGGTGCCGAAGTTGTCTCGGTGTGTGACAAGAGTTCCACGTCTCGTAAAAGAGTTCACAGGAACTCTCCTGGTATCTATGTAACCGCAGATGCAGTGGAACTAATCTCGTCTCCGGAAATTGATGCCGTGGCGATCATAACTCCAGTGTGGACGCATTTTGAACTTGCGAAGGCTGCGCTCGAGAACGGAAAACACGTCTTCGTTGAGAAGCCTTTCACAAGCAATGTCGGCCAAGCTGAGCAACTCATCAATCTCGCAGAGCAGAAGAATCTAAAGATCATGGTCGACTACACATTCCTGTTTACCGGTGCTGTCCGAAAGATTAAGCAGTTATTGCAAGAAGGCACCCTGGGTAAGCTTTATTACTACGATTCCACCAGAGTCAACTTGGGACTGTTCCAACATGATGTTAACGTCATCTGGGATCTTGCTCCGCATGATCTCTCGATCATGGACTATCTAATTGAACAGAGCCCCGAGGCTCTGGTAGCGACGGGGCAGTCTCACCTAAATGGACTCGAAGATATTGCGTTTATCACTTTGTATTTCCCTGAAAAAGTCATCGCTCACATTAACGTGAACTGGCTTTCGCCCGTGAAAGTTAGGACAACTCTGGTTGGAGGCGAGAAGAAGATGCTCGTTTGGAACGATCTTGAGGCAGATGAAAAAATAAAGATCTATGACAAGGGCGTCGATATCGCCACTCGCGAAGGGGTATATGAGCTACTTGTAAACTATCGTTCCGGTGACATGTGGGCACCGCAACTTGAGCAGGTCGAAGCCCTGCGCCAGGAACTCACGTATTTCATTGATTGCATCTCCAACGACCGTACTCCGTTGAATGATGGAGCGGCGGGCTTGCGAGTGGTTAAAATGCTGGCAGCCGCAGACAAGTCGCTTCGCAAACGAGGTGCACTCGTTTACCTGTGATGAGTTTTCGAGCTAGTGCCGGTCTGGCAAGGTCGCCACACTCACGCGAACAGTCTCGCCTCTTCCTCACGCAAATCAAACCCTTCTTTTCTCAATAGTTTGTTCCACCCGTTCTACACGGCAAAAGCTGTGTTCCGATTCAGTGTTGGGGCAGGGTATGGAATCGAATGTAAGCGAAATGATTGTGAACTCCTATTTATCTATAGCTCTGGATGTCAAGCTCGGACGAAACGTGAAGCTGTCTAAATTCATTAATCTGTACGGATGTGAAATCGGCGATGAAACGAAGATAGGCGCGTTTGTTGAGGTTCAGAAGAACGCTACTATCGGCAAACACTGCAAAATTTCGAGCCACACGTTCATCTGCGAAGGCGTAACCATTGAAGACAACGTTTTTGTCGGACATGGTGTCACTTTCATTAACGACAGCTACCCACGTGCGACCACGGCTGAGGGGCAACTACAGACAGAGGCCGATTGGAAGGTAGAGAGAACATTGGTTAAGAAGGGCGCCTCGATTGGCTCGGGAGCCACCATTCTGGCAAGTATCAGCATCGGCGAAAACGCTATCGTTGGTGCTGGCAGCGTAGTTACCAAAGACATTCCCCCGAACACGATTGTTGCCGGTAATCCTGCCCGAGTTTTGCGTCCTATCGTTCCGACTCTGGAGATGAAATGAGCGGCAATAATAATTTTGGTGTTCCCTTTCTTGACTTAATTACACCCCACGTCGAACTCGAAGCCGAGCTGACGTTTGTTTTCCAACACGCACTACGCACTGCGGGATTCATTGGTGGACCGATGGTAGAAGAGTTCGAGAAGGCATTCGCCGAATTTTGCACAACCAAGTATGCGGTCGCCGTTAGCAGCGGCACCGACGCACTGCGCTTCGCGCTTCTCGCCGCAGGAGTGCAGCAGGGCGACGTGGTAATCACAGTTCCGAACACCTTTATTGCGACGACGGAAGCGATCTCGCAAGCTGGCGCTTTTCCCGAGTTCGTCGACATTGATGAACGTACCTACAACATGGACCCGGAAAAGCTGCGCGAGTATCTCGAACAGAAATGCAGCCTGGACGAATCTGGCCGTCTTCTCAGTAAGCGCACTGGCCGGCCGGTCACAGCAGTAATTCCGGTTCACCTGTACGGTCAGATAGCCGACATGGACCCAATCATCGCGCTGGCCGAGCAATATGGACTGACCGTCATCGAAGATGCCTGCCAGGCGCATGGAGCTGAGTATCTATCGCGCGAACTTAGAAACGAATATGGCTGGAAACGCGCCGGTTCCATAGCACGAGCAGCGGCGTTCAGCTTCTATCCCGGAAAGAACCTTGGGGCATGTGGGGAAGCCGGAGCCGTGACGACCAACGATGAGCAGATAGCCGCTAAGGTCCGCATGCTTCGCGATCACGGTCAGGCGAAGAAGTACTATCACGATATTGAGGGCTACAACGGACGACTCGATGCCATCCAGGCCGGCATCTTACGTGCCAAGCTAAATTATCTCCCAGCATGGAACAGTCAGCGCCGCGAACTTGCTGCCGAGTATCATCGCGCGTTGAGTCCTATCGCAACTTCCGTTCTTCTGCCTTACGAGCCATCCTGGTCTCGGGCCGTATACCACCTCTACGTTGTTCGGATTGAGGACCGTGAAGGATTTATGGCTTACCTGAGCTCAAACGGTATTGTCACTGCAATTCACTATCCGATTCCGTTGCACCTCCAGAATGCTTATAGGTGCTTAGGGTACGTGAGCGGTGACTTCCCCATTTCCGAGAAAATCGCCGCTCAGATCATTTCGCTCCCGATGTTTCCACAGATGACCGTTAGACAGCAGGCTCGAGTTATCGCGGCGATCTTTAGCTTCGTGCAGACTGAGGAGATCTCCAAGGATATTTGCGTGGAATCCGCCAGAGTAGGTGTAGGGGAGCGGGCGGTTTAAGTAAATGAATGGCAGGCTGACCTCATGTACCAGCAGGACCCCTGAGGAGAGCGATGGCCTCGCTGCGCTCCGGTTCTCGGGAATTCGTTCAGTAAGCGAACACCCTATTGAGAACCCGTCTACATATATTACAAACGATGGCGACGAAAATAACGCAATTCAGCGTCGAATCTAGGGCGTGGTCGTACGAGGCTGGCTCTGCCCGGTTGCGTACATTGCGGATCCGAAATCAGCAATGGCGGGATTGTGTGGTTTGAATACGCGAGCAGATCTTTTCACGTTTCTGCAAAAGCTGCCGGCTCACCGCGATACTTTTGTGGTGACAACCTGGCGGTCCTGCGAACATCTACCTTTGATCACTGGGTGGTCAGAACAGATTGGCTTAAGGCTGGTAACAAGGCCAAAGGAGCGAACAACAAAAGGATTGGCCTCCGAGCAATTCCTTTTAGCATTGTACTCGTCTTGAGTCCCGAAATCAATCGTCCGCAACAGGAGGGAGGTACGAGAATATGATGCCCAGGGGAGAGGCCTACGTCGAAATCAGGGTCAGAGGCCGCTGGATCAAGGTTCCCGCAGTGGGCGTGAATGGTGAGAAAGTCTTCGCCACGGGAAAATGGCTGAGGACGGCTAAGATTCGCGGCGAAGAAATGATGGAGAATGAAGTGGAAAATCCCGAAGCCTACATAGCGAAGCTGACGGGTGATGCGAACCGTGCGTTGAAGGCCGACATCTTTACTTTCACTCAAAAGCTACCGGCAACGCGCCCGAAATATTCCTACCCGATTGAATGGGAGAGCGTTGCCGCTATCCACCTGGTTAGCTTCAAACAGTGGTGGGAGGGTCTCCCCCAGGAAACCCGCAAGAACGTGAGGCGGTCCCAAAGACGTGGCGTAGCGGTGAGGATCAAGGAGTTCGATGACGATCTGATCCAGGGAATCCGGGGAGTGAACGACGAGTCTCCTCTCCGGCAAGGCATGCCCAACGGGTACTACGGCAAGAGTTACGAAGAGACGAAAAAGCTCTATGGGGAATTTGTCGGTCGATGTGACTTCATCTGTGCCTACTTCGATGATAATCTGATCGGCTTTCTGCATCTCGTCTACCGGGGAGACGTCGCGTCCATCTTAAATCTAACCACGAGGCCAAGCCATTTTGACAAGAGACCGGCCAACGCCTTGGTGGCTAAGGCGGCGGAGCTATGCGAAGCAAAAGGTATCTCATACATCTCCTACGGCCTGTATAATTACGGTAATAAGCGCGACCATCCCTTGCGTACATTTAAAATCCGTAACGGGTTTGAGGAGATCCTCATGCCCAGATTTTTTATACCGTTGAGCCGATGGGGAGAGTTTTGTATGAAAGCGAAAGTTCATCGAGGTTTCGTCGGCATTCTTCCTCACCCAGTAATCAGAATCGCGGTTGGCGCGCGATCTCGATGGTATAGCCTCGCGGGTTTCCTGAGCCGGCGTAGCTCAGCGGTAGAGCAGCCGAATAGTTATCGGCAGATGGAGCGTTCAAGTCCTCCCGCCGGCTCCAATACTTAGCTTGTGAGCGACCTTTCCCCTCAGTAACACTGCCAATCGATTTTGGATCGTACTGTCTAGCGAAAAGGAATTTCAGGTGCCGGGTCTTGTTGGTCTGATAACCGGAATGCCGCGTCACTGTGCCGAACTGCAGCTGTCGCGGATGTTGGAAACCCTCCGCCACGAGTCTTTCTACGTAAGCGGCACCTGGGTGAACGAGTCTCTCGGTGTGTATGTAGGCTGGGTAGCTCGGCGAGGGTCCTTTGCCGATCGTATGCCGCTGCACAACGAGCGTGGGGACGTCACGCTGGTTTTTTCCGGTGAGGAGTTCCCTGAAACGAGCACGGTCAAAGCACTGCAGGAACGCGGACATGCAGTTACCCAAGGCGAGCCATCATACCTGGTACACCGGTATGAAGAGGAATCGGACTTCCCCAAAGGATTGAATGGCCGGTTTCACGCCCTGGCGGCGGACAGCGGGCGCGGAACAACGATGCTTTTCAATGACCGTTTCGGTTTGCAACGGATTTATTACCACGAGGCGAAGGATGCCTTTTACTTTGCCGCAGAGGCGAAGGCAATTCTGAAGGTCCGACCGGAATTGCGCGGCACCGATCCTCGTGGTTTAGGGGAATTCATCGTTTGCGGCTGCGTACTGGAGAACCGGACTCTGTTTCGGGGCATCTATGTCTTGCCACCCGGAGCAGCGTGGCTTTTCCGTGGTGGTGTGCTGCAGAAGAAAGCCGTCTACTTCAAGCCGGGCGAGTGGGAGGAACAGGAACCACTCGAACCGGAAGCGTACTACGTTCACCTGCGAGACGCCTTTGTGCGCGGTCTCCCGCGCTATTTCGATGGGCGGGAGCGCGTCGGCGTCTCGCTCACGGGCGGCTTGGATACACGCATCATCATGGCATGGCAGAAGGCACCGCCCGATTCGCTGCCTTGCTACACGTTCGGCAGTAGATATCGAGATAACCAGGATGTACGGTTAGCGCGCCAAGTTGCGAAGATTTGCGGTCAGTCGCACCAGGTTATCACTACCGGCAACGAGTTCCTCTCACGGTTCCCACATTACGCAGAGCGCTCGATCTACCTAACGGACGCCTGTGTGGATCTCAGCCGGTCTCCGGACCTCTACGTGAACGAGCGCGCTCGAGAGATAGCTCCAGTGCGGATAGTCGGGACTTATGGCAGCGAAATGCTTCTGCAAGCGGTGATGTTCAAGGCGACGGAACCGGTGTCGGGCGTCTTTGAGCCGATATATGATCAGATTTGCGCGGCAAAAGAGACCTACAATGCCAGTCGCGAGGTGCATCCAGTGTCGTTTGTGGCCTTTCGGCAGTCGCCCTGGCATCACTACGGCGTTCTTGGATTGGAGCAGACTCAGGTGGCGGTCCGCTCGCCGTATCTCGATAACGATGTCGTCAGAATGGTGTATCGGGCTCCCAGTTCGGCCGCTGTTGCAGCGAATGAGAAAGCAAGGTTTCGACTCATCAACGACGGAAATCCTGCTCTGGCGAAATTGCGAACCGATCGTGGCATTGGTGGCCTGAATAGTATATTCACGCACTGGTTCCTCGAGTTCTTTTTTAAAGCGGAATATGCGTATGACATGGGCATGCCCCAGTGGATGGCAAGAATCGATCACTGGCTTGCGCCCCTTCACTTAGAGCGCGTATGGCTCGGCCGTCACAAGCTGTTCCATTTCCGCGTTTGGTATAGAGACGACCTGCACGATTACGTGCGTCAGATGCTCTTAGACAGCCGCTCGCTGGCGCGGTCCTACCTCACTCGGGCTGGAGTTGAACGGGTTGTGAACGGCCATGTGCGCGGAAACTGCAATTACACGACGGAGATCCACCGGCTACTGGCGCTAGAATTGGCGCATAGGTTGTTCGTCGAGTCCGCCTAAGATGAACAGCAAATAACTATTGATGTTGTCCGACTATTTCACTCTTAAACTGCTAACCTACCGGTGAGCACGATTTCGTGTTAGTACTCTGTTTTTTTTTGAGCATCTAGGACGTCTTTCCTTCGCGCATCTAAAATCGCAAAATAGCAACAGGAAGAACGAGAGTGCCCAAGCCCAAACGGTGCAATGAAGATCACGTGGTCGGTGAAGTCGCGCTGCTGACCGGCGGCCAAGACCGTTCTTATGTATTTGGCTTGACTACGGCACTTAGTCGACGCGGTATACACGTACACGTGGTCGGCGATGAGCGGGTCGATAACATCGAGTTCCATACATCAGATCGGATCACATTTGTTGATCGCCGGGGAATGCGACCAAACTCTGCGTTTGTGGCAAAGCTCTTGCAGTTGGCGGTCTACTATGCGCGGCTGGTAGCATATGTCACCTTCGACTCGCCGAAAATCCTCCACATTTTGTGGAACAATAAGGTCGAATATTTCGACCGAACGCTTCTCACGCTTTATTTCAAATGCCTCGGGAAGAAGATTGTGCTTACCGCCCACAATGTAAACAAAGCTAAACGAGATTGTTGCGATTCGGTCCTGAATCGACTGACTTTGCGGATCCAATACTACTTGGCCGATCAGATCTTTGTTCACACTGACAAGATGAAGAGCGAGCTGGTTCAGACATTCGATGTCTCGCCGGACCGTGTGGCAGTAATCCCCTTCGGCATGAACCTTGCCGTGCCTGATACGGAACTCACCGCAAGTCAGGCGAAGCGTCGACTAGGGATTGGGTCTGATGAGCGAGCTATTCTCTTCTACGGGCGGATCGTTCCATACAAAGGTCTCGAGTGCTTAGTTGAGGCGTTTCATTGCCTAGCACCACGCGACGCGAATTGCCGATTGATTATTGCGGGCGAGCCGATGATAGGATTCGAGCGCTATGTGGACAATATTCGGCGGGCGATCGCAGACGGTGGTAGTGCCGGTCGGATCCTTTGCCGACTCGAGTTCATACCCGACGATGAAACCGAGGTGTATTTCAAAGCGGCGGACGTTCTGGTCCTGCCTTATAAAAACATCTTCGAGAGCGGGGTTTTATTCCTGGCTTATCGATTTGGGTTGCCGGTGATCGCTTCAGACGTCGGCTCCTTCCGCGAGGAGCTCACCAGCAGCGGGGCAGGATTGCTTTTCGAACCCGCCAATTCTGCTGCACTAAGCGATAGTTTAGAGGCGTTCTTCAAGGGCGAACTCTTCAATGACGCTATAAAGCATCGGCAGCGTATCCACGAATATGCAGGTGCTCGCCACTCGTGGGGAATCGTCGGAGAAATTACAGAACACGTGTACAGTGGTTTGCTAAAGGAGGGAGCGCGCCTGGCAGCAGAATCCTCGCACGTGGCGGGCAAAGCAAGCAAAAGCGCCGATCATACGCTTCTGCAAGGCACGCGGAGCAGCGCTGGAGAAAGTTGAAACCTGGGAACCTCACATGAGCAGCGGAGCGAAAACCCTGGCCTACGTGCTGATCACTCCCAGTCGCAACGAAGCCCGTTCTATTGAGAAGACGCTCGACTCCGTCGTGCACCAGACAGTACTCCCACTGAAGTGGGTCATTGTGAACGACGGTTCGACGGACGCAACAGCCGAGATTGTCGCGAGGTACGCAACCCGGCACAGTTGGATTGAGCTAGTAAATCTTCCTGTTCGGAAAGAACGGGATTTCGCAGCGAAGGTCCACGCATTCAATAGCGGGTTGGAGCGCATTAAGAAACTCCAGTATGAGATCATCGGTAATCTGGATGCTGATGTCTCGCTGGATCGTGATTATTTCGCGTTCCTACTCTCGAAGTTCAGCCAAGATAGCCGACTGGGGGTTGCAGGCACGGTATTCAGTGAACCAAATGGATACAATTCCGCTATCGACAGTTTCGAAGGACAGAACCATGTTTCGGGAGGGTGTCAGCTCTTTCGGCGGCATTGCTTCGAAGAGATTGGCGGGTATGTGCCCAGCAACATCGGCGGCATCGACTGGATGGCAGTTACAACCGCCCGCATGATCGGCTGGAAGACTCGCTCCTTTCGAGAAAAATGCTATTTTCATCATCGACCATTGGGAACCGCCGAGCGCGGCATTATCGCTTCGAACTTTGCCTATGGGAAGAAAGATTACGCTTTCGGCGGCCATGTTCTCTGGGAGATTTTCCGTAGCGTGTATCGTATGAAAAACCGTCCTTACGTGGTTGGAGGTGTCGCGCTGTTCGGGGGTTACTTGGCGGCACTTCTGAGCCGCGCGGACCGGTCGGTGTCACGCGAACTCATGCAATTTCATCGCAGCGAGCAGATGCTGAAACTGAAAAACATCGTCTCTTCTCTATGCAGGCTTAAAAAGATTAACAGTTTTGAGCTGCTGTCCGCTGAACCAAATCCCGCTCGAACAAGTCCCGCAAAGTAAGTCAAAGTCAGGCTGCGAATTGCTCCAACTACAAGCTAAGGACTGACATGACCTCGCTCGTACCAGACGCAATCGACACGTATTCAAAGCCCGACACAGACCTTTTGTCGGTCGGAGAGGTCTTGGCCGGGGTGCGCCGCTTCATGTCCTGGCTCGACAGTTATGGAGAGACGTCCTATGATTTTCAGACGTTTTACGCGAGCGATCTATGCCGGAATACCAAGGCGCTCTACTATCGCGTGCCGCTTCTCGGGACGATGGGGGTCGCGCCAATCATCTTCTGCGAGGCCTTTATACCCTCGGCTCGAAAGTTTTTCTGGAAGCGCCAAAGATTCCCCATAGCGGACGCACATTACGCGATGGCCTTCGCGTTTTTGGCGAAGTATTTGGATGATGAGGGGCATTACAGTCGCGCGCTCCACTTTTTGCAAGTGCTTGAAGAAACCCGCTGCTTCGGTTACAAGCACTACTGCTGGGGTTACCCCTTCCACTGGGAAACTGTCCGCGGCACGATCCGGGAAGGAACGCCGCTGATCACCACCGTGCCTTACGTCTACGAGGCATTCAGGGAAGTTCACGGCATCGATCACAACGGCCACTGGCGGCAAATCATGCGATCCATCGCCGAGCATGGCCTGCGAGATTACAAGGATTTCGCGACTTCAGGGAGGGCTGCTGCGTGTTCCTACACCCCAATCCCCGAACAATCGGTGGGTGTCATCAATGCGAATGCCTATCGGGCGTTCCTGCTGACGCAGGCGGCGATGGATTTCTCGGAGGATTGCTATAGAAAAGCCGCCGATAGGAATCTCTACTTTGTGCTTGAATCTCAGAATCCAGACGGGTCCTGGCATTACGCGAACGACGGTAAGAGGCACTTCATCGATCACTTTCATACCTGTTTTGTGCTGAAGGCACTCGCCAAGATCGAGGCGCTGACCGGGAGCGGGGAATGTACCAAGGCAATTAAGCGCGGAATTGATTATTACGTTCACAACCTGTTCGATGAACGCGGCTTGCCGAAGCCTTTTTCACGGTCTCCGCGACTCGTTGTTTATCGCCGAGAGTTGTACGACTACGCTGAGTGTATCAATCTCGGAGTGTTACTCAGGGGCCGCTTCGAAAAACTCGACAGGCTCTTGGATGGCGTGCTGAATGAGGTTCTTACTGTTTGGCAAAAGCCCAACGGCTCCTTCCGAAGCCGGCAATTGTTCCTCGGCTGGGACAACGTTCCCATGCATCGCTGGGCGCAGGCGCAGCTGTTTCGCAGCCTGTGTCTTCTCCTGTTTCGACGCGATCAGCCTACATCTTCTTTCAGCGCAAAGGCCTAGGCTCGCAATGTGCGGAATTTGCGGACAATTTAACTACGGCAGGTTAGCTCCGGTCTCGCGCCGCGAGATAGAGAAGATGGCCCGCAGCATCACCCATCGCGGCCCGGACGATGAGGGCTACTACGTTAGCGGGCCGCTTGGACTGGGCTTTCGCCGCCTCTCGATTATCGATATCGACGGCGGCCACCAGCCTATGTCAGATTCTGCGGGATCGATCCGTGTGGTGTTCAACGGCGAAATCTACAACTTCCCCGAGCTGCGGCGTGAACTCGAGGGTTTCGGCCACGTCTTTCGAACCCGCTGCGACACGGAAGTGATTGTTCTCGGCTATAAGCAGTGGGGGGATGAGGTTCTCAATCGCCTCAATGGAATGTTCGGCCTTGCGATCTGGGACGAACCAAAAAGGCGGCTGGTGATCGCGCGGGATCCGTTCGGCATCAAGCCCGTCTATTACAGAATCGAAGCTGGCAACGTATCGTTCGGTTCGGAGATTCGAACCATCTTGGCCGCTAACAACGAGAGTCCCGAGACTGATCCCACGGCTCTGAATCTTTTCCTGCGGTATCGTTTCACTCCTTCGCCTCACACGATTTTCAAGGGCATCTGGAAGCTCGCGGCGGGAACCATGCTGATCTTCGAATACGGCGGGTATAGGCTCCGGCGCTGGTACCGCTACCGTCCTCAGCCATTTTCTGCCGCAAAGTCTAAGCGACAGGCCACGGAAGAACTGCTCGAAATTTACAAGCGCGCGATCAAACGCCACCTGCTCAGCGACGTGCCCCTTGGACTGCTGCTGAGCGGGGGCGTGGATTCCGCGCTGCTCCTGGCGCTCATGAATCTGTACGGGAATTCTTGGCGCACCTTCACGGTTGGGTACGGCAAAGCTTTCGCCGACGACGAACTCGCGGATGCGACGCAAACGGCTACCGTGTTCGCCTCGAATCATACGGAGGTCGTGCTCGACCGGCAGACCTTCGAGGAGTCGCTCCCCCGCGTCGTTGAGTTGATGGAAGAGCCGGTGGCCACGCCTTCGATTTTGCCGATGTTTTTTGTTTGCGAAAGGGCGCGGCGAGATGTCAAGGTCGCGCTCATCGGGCAAGGTCCCGACGAGCTATTCGGCGGGTATCGTCGCCATTTGGGAATTCGCTACGGCCAGCTCTGGGGAGGTCTGCCCAAGTGGGTGCGAGGGCCGATCTCTTCGGTGGTCGAGGCGCTGCCGAGGAACGAAACCTTGAAGCGTGGCGTGCGCTCCCTAGATACCCCGGAACGCTTGCGAAGATACCAGCAGGTCTTTTCGTTGTTGCCCGGCGATCAGGTCGATGGACTTTTTGAATCGGACGTTTTGGCGCCCGGGGCGGGGGACGAAATTCTTAGGTCCTGGGAAGAATTCTCCGATCTGATGAGCGAAACCGACGAACTGGGCGGCTTTCAGTTCATCGAGCTGCGCTCGACCCTGCCGGATGAGCTGCTGATGTACGCCGATAAGCTCTCCATGGCCCACAGTCTCGAAGTGCGTGTACCCTTTTTGGACAAGGAAGTGGTCGAATACGGAGAAAGGCTTCCGGCAAGCTTCAAGGTGCGCAATGGTGCGGGCAAGTGGTTGCACCGCAAAGTGTGCGAGGCCTTCCTTCCTGCTACGATCCTGGGACGCAAAAAGCGTGGTTTCGCGATGAATGTCGTGGATGAGTGGTTCCGCGGTGCGCAATCGCGAAAAATGGAAGGAATGTTGCTCGATCCGCAGTCATACATATTCGATTATCTGCGGCCTGCCGCCGTCCGTGGGCTCCTCGAGCAGCACCGCTCGGGCAGCAGCGACCACCACAAGACGCTTTTTAGCTTGGTAGTTTTGGAAGAATGGATGCGAGGGCGCTTCGTGACGGCGGCCTAGATGCGCTACTAACAGCCTTGTCTTCAAAAGACTGTGGAGAGCATCGTTAAGCACACCTGAAGAAGAACAAAATTACATTATGCCGATCGAGAAACTACTCACCTTAGAACTCTGCACCGATGTTTCGGACCTCCGATGACATTGCAGCGCAAGTTTAGCGGTAATTGAACTAGCGTACATGAATCCTTCAGTTGCTAGCCTACTGTGTATCTGCGGAATTGCCGGACTTTTCTACCTTGATCGAGATAGTTTGGTCCGCATCTCTAAAGCTCTTTGGTTGCCGGTCATTTATCTCTGGATTATTGGCTCGCGACCTATGTCACAGTGGCTAGGCATTACGCCACCGGCCGGAACAAACGTGCAGCTTGATGGCAGTCCTCTTGATCGGGTTGTTTACGAGTTCCTCTTGGCTGCCTCGTTAGTCGTCCTCATTAGGCGAGGCAAGCGGCCAATTGCGCTCCTCACGGCAAATTGGTTGATTTCGATTTACTTCCTCTACTGCCTCGTCAGTATCAGTTGGGCATATTTCCCCGATGTCGCGCTCAAGCGCTGGATCAAAGCGATCAGCGACATAGCTATGGTCTTGATCATTCTTACAGATGGACAGCCAGTGGAGGCACTTCGACGTCTAATCTCTCGGGTAGGCTTCATTTTGTTGCCCACATCAGTGCTACTTATCAAGTATTACAGCGGCGTCGGGCGCTTGTATTCGGTCGACGGTGATCAAGTGAATGTTGGAGTAACAACAAACAAAAATTCGCTAGGCCTCCTAGTATTGGTCATTTCGCTCGGCGCCCTGTGGAATGTGCGTTCACTGGTGCTCCATAAGGAAGAACCCAATCGAGGTCGGCGCATCTTGGCTCAGGGTGCGCTGCTCGCATTTGGTTTGGCGCTGTTCGGGATGGCCAATTCGGCAACCTCTATAGCATGCTTTATTCTCGGAGGGGGGCTCATCCTGATGACAAGTGTCCGTGCGATCAGAAGCCGGCCTGCCCGAGTGCACGCACTCTGCTTGATAATCGTTCTACTCGGAGGATTCACATTCCTGTTCGGTGGCGATGCCGGTGTCGTGCATGCGCTGGGTAGGAAGACAAATTTTACGGGGCGAACAGACATATGGGAGGCTCTGCTTCCCGCCGTATCCAACCCCATTGCCGGCGCCGGATTCGAGAGTTTTTGGATTTCGCCCGACGTGGAAAAAATGCAGCGGCACCTCAGGCTTTCAGGCTGGTACCACCCTGAAGATCTCAACGAAGCGCACAATGGTTATTTAGAAATGTATTTAAACTTAGGCTGGATCGGTGTGTGCCTAATTGCCCTCGTTCTAATCAGCGGCTATCGAAGCGCCGGCAAAGCATTTCAACTTTATCCCGAACTCGGGAGCTTGATTTTGGCTTACATTGGTACGGCAGTAATCTACAACCTGACCGAAGCGGGTTTCAGGGAACAGTGTCTGTCCTGGATTTTTCTACTACTAGCTATGTTCAGTGCGAGTAGTGTCACCGTGGGTCGCTTACGTGGCAAGAAATCCAAAATTTCTGCTTCGTACTGTGTTACAGCTGCCAGAACGGATGCCATCAACCGACTCGGCCCGGAGAGCGAGACCATGTACACCGGCGTCGCCAAGTGGATGTAATTTGAAAACACTCGGACTAACAATTTTCGCTTCAGTTGGAATTAGAATTCTGGAATTAGAATTCTTAGTGCAGTGACGTCGGTTTTGCATGTTGGGCTGCTGATGGTTCCCATTAGTCATTTGAGCGTTTCGCCTGTAAGTAAGCTTCATTGTACTTCATTGTCATGGCGAGATGTTATCTTCGCTATCGCTCGCGCTACGAGCAACATCACGTTGCTCAACGCTAGGCTTGATGGCGAAGCGAACGCAATGCTAGACCCATTTTGCCGCGGTTCCTGACATACTGGCGTCAAGTGTGACGGCCAGGTCGCGTTGCGGGAGCCGCAACTGTTTCACAGCCTGTGTTTTTCTCCTGTTTCGACGCGCGATGGTGGGGATCTCGGGTTGGAATACGTACGAAAATTCAGGAGGGTGAGAAAGTATCAATCGGCATCCTGCGTCGTCCGATTTCGTGCAAGACTTACCAAAAACTAATGACGGTTGGATTTGCCTCAGCCCAGGTTGTCGAGATTTCGTGGATGGGTGCCGTGCGCTGCGCGATCCTGAAATCTGCCGTCCGTTGCAGCTGATCGTCATCGATATGTAGTTTCTGGTGTACGCCAAAGGTTCAGATCCAGCCATCTGGTTCTTACTGAACCGTGGATGTTAAGTTTGTTGGTGGAGAAGGCTGACTGCCACCTGCAGCGGCTTTGTATACATCAGCCTCCGCTGCATTACCCGACAATCCGCCACCGTTGGAAGTGACCGCCGTCCATGATTCTGCGCTCGCATCTGGCGTGTGGAATAAGCCCCACGTATTATTTGCCGCGCAGCCCCCACCATCCGTATTGGTGGGTAATTCGGTCGATTCAAAGCATCCTTGGTAAGAGGCCCCGCTTGGACCGCCAAATCCTGTGGTGGTGCTAGTATTTTGTGAACCCGTGACTAGCACCAAACCATTGGTGTTGGTGGCGCTCGGTGTCACGCTAATCAAAGCCGCTATATTGCCATCGACCTTGGTAACCGCCTTGTCAAAGGGCGATGCGGCTGCTCCGGCAATGCAGTACAAATGTGCTGTATCCGCTCCCAGTCCGCTCAGCGTCAGATCAACGCGCTGCGTCTGGTTTGGCGTGGCCCCGCTTTTGGTTGACCAGGTGCTGACACAGGCTGTTCCACCCGTACCAGTGCTGCATGTATTAGTGGCTGCATTGCGCGACCAAGTATTTCCTGCAGTATCAGTGACGTTGGTGAGATCAACATTTGGACCGGCGTAGTCAGCCGCCATCAGGTTCCCGCCCGTACACGGGAAATAGATATGCGGATTAGTGAACTCGAAAAATGGGCCGAAATTGTTGCCGCCAGATGAATTCAGGCTAAGATTTTTCTTGTGTATAACGCGAATCCCGGAAGGTACACCACCTGCTTGAGCGGTTTTGAAAAAAGCGGCAATACGCAGAGCACCCCGCGTACCGGAGGGGCTATCGGTTGTAAATGATGGATTGATTGCAGCTGGAGTGCTCGGTAAAACCGTCCACTGTCCGCCTGTGGCCCAAAATGCAGAATCGTGAAACTTCGTCCACCCGGAAGCCGCTGTGTAGAAAACCCCTACGCCACCTTCTCTCGGCAGATCTCGGTAAGCGTCCCAGGCACTTTCAATTGCTAACTCGTTGCCTTGTGTCGGAGTGAACGCACTTGCTCCAGCATTGAAGGTAAAAGCGCTCGTGCCTCCTTGACTGGCAGAACAAACAAATCCATCAAGCGGTGAAGTTGTCGCAACGTTCGCCCATTCCGCCACTACCGGACCTCCGCCAGTGATGTTGGTGGCGTGAAAAGCGACTTTGATGGCGTGAAACCCCGCCTGCACGTTGGGCAGGTAATACAGGTAGATAAAGCGACCGTTCGCTGTGCATGAGCCCATTGCGTTGACCGGAGTGAACGTCTGGATGGCCGTTGCTGTCCAACCATTGACGGCGCTGGCGTTATCGGGTTGTAAGGTAAGCGTGGGCGGCGTACCACCACTGTCCTGTTCTATCAATGCCGTTAGCATGTTCCCGGCAGTGGTCTTTTCAGGCAATTCAATAATGCGATAAGTACCACTGGCCTCATTACCGATGAAAGACTGGACTCCAGGAGTCCACTCAACGTCGTCGCTGACCTGAACTAGTTGCGGGGACCCCCACAACTGAGTCGTAAAGAACGGGACGAAAAGAATCAATATGAGTATCAGTTGCTTACGAACCATAATAACCTCCCATTTTTGGCCTAAACACTTCGTGGATCCATGTGCCGATACCGCTAGCGCCGCTGGTTCTCATGAATGACGCGCCGAATCACCCACCGTCAAAACTCACTTACCATTACAACCGGAGTTGGCGATGATTTGTTCTTAAAGCGGAATTGCCAACTGACACTTCACCGCAATAGAGCGGCAATGGATTTAACTGGATCGCATACGAATAGGAATGGTCGTCGACCAAAGCGTGCACTGTAATCAGCAGAGGGATGGTGCTACAGTTGGCGGTTCGGCGGTCGCCTTCAAACAAATCAATTCTCAAGAGACAACCTTAACGGCACCGGCCCTGTGCCGTGGGGGAGTAGCACCTATTCTGTCCGAGCTGGGGTGCAGAACAAACATTCTACAGTTTCGGTTGCGAACCTGTGAAGCTCTGGGAAGTACACGCACTTTAGTTTCCTTGGTGACCCGCGAGGCTTTCCCTTTGTGCGTGCGCAAAGGAGCCATACCTTTCGTGATCGGACCGATTAATGTAGGCTTGCCTTGGCTGCCCGGTTTGACGCAACTAGTTAACCCGAAAGAATGGATCTCAGACCTGTGACAATCTCGCTTGCGGTTCTTACGAGAAGCGCATCATCTCTTCGCGGCTGGCATCTCTTGGGCAGAAGGGGGGTGGTCGAAGTCCGAGGGGCAGTGTACTTCCGTGACTGGCGCTTCAGGTTATGGTGCCATACCATTCATGCACGACGTTGGAGGCCCGAGGTAAATGAAACTCCGATTCCCCCTTATCTCGATTTCCCTATTGTTTTCTGTGCTTTCATATGGTCAGTCGTCCGGCATTCTTTCGTCCAGTCGCTCTAATGATTGGAGACACGCTGGACTCCCTGCCATCTATCCTGATAACGAGACGACGCCCAATGCGTGGACGCCACCGACTCGCAGTGTATGTCAGACACTTAGCCCAGGCGTAACTACCGCACAAATCAATACCGCGATCTCCTCTTGCTCGGCCAGTCATGGCGTCGTTCTGCTGAATGCTGGCACGTACAACCTGTCAGGTACGATCAATCTAGCCAACTATGTCACTTTGCGCGGTGCTGGTGCGTCCAAGACAACTATTAGCGGAGCCAGTATTGCGACGGGTAGCACGAGTTTTGGGAACGCCTCGCTTCTCACTGGAAATATTACTCAAGGCTCCAGGACCCTTACGATAGCCAATGGGCAAACAGCGTTTCCAGGAGCGGGGCGTCTGGCCATTATGAGCCAGTGCGATAGTGGAACCACCTCGGCTACTGCTGGTTTTATGATTTATGGGGGCGGTGGCTTCAATGATAACTGCGCAGGTTCCATCAGTGATCCAGCATTGACGCGATCCACCGCTACGCTCTGGGTGTGCGCTGGTCAGAGAGAGTGTAGTGCGAGTGACGGTGGAATGACCGATCCCCATGCAATGTCTCAAGTTTTTTGGGTTAGTGGAGTAAGTGGCAGCACCATTACCATTGACCCCTCCTCGATGATTGAAGCCCCTAACTGGTCCACCAGTCGAAGTGCCGCGGTTGGCTGGCTGGGAGGGGCCAGTATGGTAGGCGCGGGCGTTGAAGACTTCACGTTATTAAATAAAGTAGCCATCAATGGCTGTTACGGCTGTTGGATGAAAGGTGTCCGAACCATTACTGCCAGCGGTGAGATAGACTTGACGGCAGGCGTCGCCCATACTCTGATCGCAAACAATTACTTTGGTGGCAGCAATGGACAGGTCATTATTGTCCTAGGTGGACCTGCGTCAGACGCCTATAAGACGGATAGCGATGGGTTGTTTCTTAACAACATTTTAGATGGTACTTACATCGAGGAAGATGGTGCCGATCATGGCTTGGTACTGGCTTACAACTATATCCGTAGCACCGGTTTTAGTTTTCTAGTCAACCTCGACTTTAGTCACAACCAAGATAACCAGATGCTGATGTTGCGGGAGGGCAACATTCAGGGTTCGAGCCAAGATGACGATACCCACTCTGCCCATAATCTTAATACGTTCTTTAGAAACTGGCTGTCTGGTTATGATTTCGGATCCGGGGTTACAGGCAATGCCGTCAATGTGGGGGGCTGGGCAAGATTCGAAAACGTAATTGGCAATGTGATTGGTTCCCCTAACAATGCCACTAGTTCCTATGGTGGAAATAGCGGAATCTTACGCGTTAACTACGACAATCCCGGTACGAATAACTGTAACGGGGGCGCTGCCGGACCTTGCGACCATACGGGGTTAACCGATAACTCCCTGATGCGTTGGGGTAATTACGTTTTCTGTTCGGGCGACGCTTCCCACTGTAATGTCGCTGGCGGTACTTGGGATACCGCGGAAGTGCCTACCACTAGTGGGAGTTTGTCCGGCTGGTCCGCCGCCGTTCAAGCTTACGCTAACCCCGTGCCCGCCAGCCATAATCTACCGCCCTCGTTCTTCCTGAGCATTGATCGAACGAACTACATGCAAGCCCATCCCAGCGGGGGCACGGGATTGAGTTGGTGGAAAACCTGTTCCAGTTGGACGAGCTTCCCGACTACCTGTGCTTCCTATAGTACGCCGCCAATGCCTCCCATCGGGCCAGATGTTCCAACCATTTCTCCAGGCGGACAGCACGCAAATGGTTATGTCTGGAGCATTCCAGCTTACATCGCCTACGCCAGTCTACCCGCTGATGGCAATTATGCTGGCTTGAAACAGTTCGACGAGCGCGTCTACGGAAATGACTCTGGGAGTGGTACTTCGTCTTCCCCGGTCCCCCCGTCTGGCCTCAGCGCGGTTGTTCAGTGATGTGAACCTACTTTGACGGCGATTTGAGACCACACGAGGCTGACCGCCGAGGCGAGCAGGTACGTTGTATATTGCTTTGGCATGGGCTATTGTGCTTGCGGCCGTGTACCCGAAAGCTAGTCCAATATGATTAACGCGGACAGCATCTGTAAGAACACAGCCCGCAACAGCTGCTCCGGCGGGATCGATGGAGGCCACCGCCTGTGTACATCGTATCGAAACGCCGAGTAACTGGTTGAGGACTTTCCTTCTCCCTGGCCCGAAGCGAACGCAGCGGACGTCCTTCCGCACCCTTCCGTGACAAATAAATGAAGATGTGATTCTACTGCTGATCGGCTCCTCGGTACCATCTCCTATCACATATAAGGACCGTGGATGAGGATTGGTTTTATCAGCAGCCTTGGTAGTGAGAAGTACGTTATTTTGTTCGGCGCCCGGTGGATGAGCTGCGGTTACGTCTGAAGCGTTGCACTACGGACAGTGGAGAGGCTCGTCGATGAAATCTATGAAATCATGCGTTGGCGGTGATTCGAATAGGGATCTTTTTGAGTATCAAATTCCGAAACGGATTGTACAAATTGGCAAAGATGTCAACCTTCCCTTGCGTAATCGGGCCGCCGTAGCCACTATAAGGCTACTAAACCCCGATTACGAGTACCTATTTTTCGACAATCTGCAACAAAGGGAATTTGTCGCTAGAGATTTTCCGCATTACCTCGCTGTCTTCGACTCCTTCAGGTTTCTCATTCAACGGTGCGACTTTTTTCGATACCTCGCAATTTACCGTTACGGTGGATTTTACTTTGATCCAGACGTTTTCCTGGCTTTCGGCCTGTCGGATCTGTTGGAACATCGTTGTGTTTTCCCATTTGAGGCACTAACCGTCAGTAGATTCTTGCGGGACGATCTTGGCATGGATTGGTTGATTGGGAACTACGCCTTTGGAGCTGTCCCACAGCACCCCTTTCTTGAGGCGATAATCGAAAACTGTGTTCGACTTTCCAGCACAGTGGGATCCGAAGCTTGGAATTCACGTGACTTGAAGTCGCGG
>JADMIO011107678.1_pt1 | contig 99839 bp, 90 predicted proteins | sample 8958161 | NCBI WGS metagenome assembly JADMIO01 (sample SAMN16585339, study PRJNA669376) | soil metagenome | isolation source: Crop rotation soil | place: USA: Cullars Rotation, Alabama | collected 2011
GCGACAACTTGTCCACGTGGAATTCTAAGCTTAGGATCCCAATGTGCTGGAAAGATAATGCTGTTGGTTTCATTGCCGGCAAATTACCGGTAACATTTACAGCGCAAACTGAAAATGGAATAAAGTATAAGAGCTGGTTCTTCGGGGTGGGAATTGCTATTGATAATTATTATGTTCAGACATTGCCCTTGTATGGTGCTATAAAAAAAGAATTTCCTTTTAAGGCCGGCAGTTTGTTCCTGTACGCAAATGCCGGAAAAGATTTGGTTATAAAAGACAAATCAGTAAGCGATTTGTATTCGCATTCCTATACTAAAGGAGGTTTTTATGCTGATGCTGGCCTGGGATGTAAAATAAAAACCAGTAAAACAACAAATGCTTTCTTTTGTTTAGGGAATAGCGTTAAACATACCAGGGAAATAACAGAAATCTATGATTATTTTGGAATGCCCGGTGTTTACGATGCTCAAAGAAAATTCGCCAGGATATCTTTTAAACTCGGCTTCCAGTTTTAAGTTTGTATAAATTTTAAATTTCGTTTTATACCAGCGAACCTGGTTCTCTTTAAAGGCGAATCTTTGAAAATGACCTTAAACGATTCTTCAGTAAGTTCTTCCCAATCATTCCTGGTGAAATTTAAAATTTCGGGCAGCGGTGTAAAACCAATTTCATTGTTCGGTTTGCTGAACCTGTTCCATGGACAAACATCCTGGCAAACATCGCAGCCAAATAACCAATTATCAAATTTGCCTTTCATTGTGTCGGGCAATAAGGCATCCTTTAATTCAATGGTGAAATAGCTGATGCATTTACTGCCGTCAATAACTTTATCAGGAAGGATAGCATCAGTAGGACAGTTGTCAATACATTTGGTGCAGGTTCCGCAATAATCTTTTGCAAATACATCATCGGGCTCCAGTTCAAGATCGGTAATTAATGTAGCAATAAAAAAGAAAGAGCCGGAACCTTTATTGATCAGGTTGCCATTTTTTCCTACCCAGCCAAGGCCGCTTTTTTGGGCCCAGCTTCTTTCTAATACAGGAGCGCTGTCAACAAAACCACGGCCGTGTATCTCTCCAATATTTACCTTTATTAATTGAAGCAGGAGCTTCAATTTACTTCGGATCACTTCATGGTAATCTTTTCCATAAGCATACTTGGCAATTTTTGTTGCTGCAGTAGGTTGTTGTTCGGCAGGAAAATAATTCAGCAATAAAGTGATAACAGACCTGGCGCCCGGTACTAATTTTGAAGGATCTATTCTCAGGTCAAAATAATTTTCCATGTACTGCATGCTCCCGTTGAAACCTTTGTTCAGCCATTGTTCCAGCCGTCTTGCATCATCATCCAGTTGCACCGCTTTTGCAATGCCGCAATAATCAAAACCTAATTGCGCTGCAAAAGATCGTACCAGTTGTGTATCTTTTTCTTTACTCATGTTGCTTATTCATCATCCAGGTTTAACCGGTGAAAAAAACGGTGTGCGATAGGCGCTGATAAGATACCAATGGTAGAAATAAAAGTTACGCCGCTAAACAAAGCGTATACCGATGCAAATACTTTTGCGCCATTGGTCAATACGATCTTTGAATCTATCATGGGCCCCATACCGCTTAATATCATTGAGGCATTCAGTAAACTGTCATAAAAATCAAATTCAGGGATCGTTATTTTATAACCGATAATCCCTATTGCCAAACTTACAGCGAGTATTATTGCAGCAAAGAAAAAATTCTTCCACAATCTTTTATAATAAACCTCTTTTGGTGCAAGCGGTTGATTTTTGCTTTCGTACATTTTTTCCCAGTTTATATAAAAATACAAAAGCCCTGCAACATTATGCACGGCTTTAAGTTTACTGCTTGTTAATGATCAATTCTTTTGAAGCAAAGCATCATCAATAATGCTCTTTAATTCTTTATAGCGTTCATTCCTGCCTTTGCTTTTAATATTAAAGGTCATTAAAAAGCCGGCGTATTGTTTTTTATTGTCCACCCATGGAAAACTACCGAATAGCCCCGGGCTTGTAACTGCGTCCGAACGTTTATTATTACCAATGTCTTCCATTACCCATTCGCCTAAACCGTAACCCCAGTTTCCTGCTTCGGCAGGTGATGATACGATCACTGCATCTTTTGTAACACGGTCTTGCTGCATTTCAATGACAGACTGTTTGCTCAATACTCTCTTACCATTGAACACGCCTTCCTGTAATATCATCAATAAAAAATTTCCATAATCTTCAGCTGTGCTCCACGCGCCACCCGCAGGTAAGGCGAGTTTTCCTTTTCCAAAATCAGAGTTGATCATGTTGCAGGGTTGTGCAATGCGTTCCGCAAATAATGTTTCAAAACTTTTACCGCTGATCTTTTCAATAACCGCTCCTGCAATTTGTAATCCTACATTACTGTAATGAAATGTTTTGCCGGGCTCGCCTTCCATAGGTTGTTTTGCAATGGCGGCCATCGCTTCATCCATGCTGTTGAGCCCTTTCATTTCATTGAGAGATTCTTTCAATGTGCCCGATTTAATCCCGGTAAGATGGCTGAGGCATTGCCATATTTTTATTTTGCCTTTTCCATTTGCAGTCATCACCGGTAGAAATTTCCCGATACTGTCTTCCAAACTTAATTTGCCTTCATCTACAAATGTCATTACCATCGCAGCGCTTAACCATTTACTGCAGCTGGCAATTCTTTCTTTTGTACTGGTGGTAAAATCCTGCAACAGTTCATCGGCGTCTTTTCCCTCTCTTTTAGCAATGAACTTACCGATCCTTTTCTGCCTTCCTGTTAGATCATTCGATGCCTTATTGTAGATCATTTTCCCGTCTTTGTAAATTACGAGCACGGCCCTGCCGCCAATTTCATTTAAATTATCTTTTAACCATTCATCTGCTTTGCTAAAGTTGTATTGGGAAAATGAAGCCTGAAACAATAGCAGGGCAACCACAACGAGGCTGAATTTGCGGCAGGTGGAATAAAATTTGTATGACATATTTACCGGGATTTATTCTTGGATTATAATTTGACGATTAAGTTTAAAATTACAGAATATGAGTTTACAAAACCTGACTATAAAATCACAGGAAAGGATACAGCATGCACAGCAATTGGCATTCAATAATAATAATGCCAATATTGAAACTGAGCACCTGTTACAATCACTCCTGGATGATGAAGATTCAGCAATTGAATTTTTATTGAAGAAGAATAATGTCAACATCAATTTTGTAGAAACAAAATTGGCGGAGAGCATTAAAAAATTAGCAAAGGCTTCAGGCGGTGAACCTGCGCAGAATGTGAGCAGGGACCTGAACAATGTGTTGCTGCGTTCTTCTGCAGCATTAAAGCAATTCAATGATGAGTTTGTTGCGCCGGAACATTTACTGATAGCTTTACTGGAAGGCAATGACAATACAGCAAAAATTTTAAAAGATGCCGGCCTTACAGGAAAGGGATTGATCGCAGCTACAAAAGAATTGAAGAAAGGTTCTACCGTTTCTTCCCAAACTTCCGAAACACAGTTCAATGCTTTGAACAAATATGCCAAGAATTTAATTGAAATGGCAAGGCAGGGCAAACTGGATCCTGTTATTGGAAGGGATGAAGAGATCAGGAGGACATTGCATATTTTATCAAGAAGAAGCAAGAACAACCCGATATTGGTTGGTGAACCCGGTGTTGGTAAAACAGCCATCGCCGAAGGCCTGGCCATGCGTATCGTTAATGGCGATGTGCCGGAGAATTTAAAATCCAAAATTATTTATGCCCTTGATATGGGGCAATTGATTGCCGGTGCTAAATACAAAGGTGAGTTTGAAGAAAGATTGAAATCGGTTGTAAAAGAAGTGAGCACCAGTGACGGGGAAATTATTTTATTCATTGATGAGATACATACATTGGTTGGCGCAGGTGGTGGCGATGGTGCTATGGATGCAGCCAATATTTTAAAACCTGCTTTGGCAAGAGGCGAACTGAGAGCGATTGGTGCAACTACTTTAAATGAATATCAAAAATTCTTTGAAAAAGATAAAGCACTCGAACGCCGTTTTCAAAAAGTATTGATCGATGAGCCAACAGTTGAGGATGCTGTTTCTATTCTTCGTGGATTGAAGGACCGTTATGAAACTTATCATCACGTTAGGATAAAAGACGAAGCCATTATTGCAGCTGTTGAATTATCTCACCGCTATATAACTGATCGTTTTTTACCCGATAAGGCGATAGACCTTATTGATGAAAGCGCCGCTAAACTTCGCCTGGAAATGAACAGCATGCCCGAAGAGCTGGATAGGCTGGAAAGGCAGATCCGCCAATTAGAAATTGAAAGGGAAGCGATAAAGAGGGAAGACGACACACAAAAATTAAAAGAACTCAATACTGAGATCGCCAATCTTTCGGTAGAAAGAGATACTTATAAGGCCAAGTGGCAGCAGGAAAAAGAAATTGTAGAAAAAGTACAGAATGCAAAAGCAGCGATCGAGCAATTAAAGGCCGCGGCAGAAAAAGCAGAAAGGGAAGGGGATTATGGCAAAGTAGCCGAGATCCGTTACGGCAAAGTGCAGGAACAGGAGAAGATAATTGACGAATTGAGCCAGCAATTGGATGCCCATAGTGAAAAAAGGATGTTAAAAGAAGAAGTGGATGCAGAAGATATTGCACAGTCTGTAGCCAAGGCAACCGGCATCCCAATCATGAAAATGCTGCAAAGTGAAAAGGAAAAACTCCTGAATCTCGAAGAAGAATTGCACAAAAGAGTGGTTGGCCAGGACGAAGCAATTGAAGCGGTTTCTGATGCGATACGCAGGAGCAGGGCTGGTTTACAGGATCCAAAAAAGCCGATCGGTTCATTTATCTTCCTGGGAACCACGGGAGTAGGTAAGACGGAGCTGGCAAAGGCCCTGGCTGACTACCTGTTTGATGACGACAGCATGATGACCCGTATCGACATGAGTGAATACCAGGAAAAACATTCTGTGAGCAGGCTGGTGGGTGCGCCTCCGGGCTATGTTGGATACGATGAAGGCGGCCAATTGACCGAAGCGGTAAGAAGAAAACCCTATAGTGTAGTACTTTTAGATGAGATAGAAAAAGCAAATCCTGACGTTTTTAACGTATTATTGCAGGTGTTAGACGACGGCAGGCTGACGGATAACAAGGGTCGTATGGTGAATTTTAAGAATACCATCATCATCATGACCAGTAATATGGGCAGCCAGATCATACAGGAGAACTTTGAAAAAGTAACGGAAAAGAATAAAGAAGAGGTGGTTGAAAGAACAAAGGAGGAAGTGATGGTGTTATTAAGACAAACCATTCGCCCCGAATTCTTAAACCGTATCGACGAAGTGATCATGTTTCAGCCCCTGATGCAAAAAGAGATCAAGGGTATCATCAAGATCCAGCTTGACAGCCTGAAAAAGTTAGTGGCCCAAAGCGGTATCAACCTTCAGTTTGGCGAATATGCACTGGATTATCTTGCTGAGAATGGATACGATCCGCAATTTGGTGCAAGGCCTTTGAAAAGGCTGATCCAAAAAGAGATCGTGAACCAGCTGAGTAAAAGGATACTGGCAGGTGATATTGATAAAAGCAGGCCGGTATTGGTAGATGTATTTGATGGTGTGGTAGTATTCAGGAATGAAGCCCTTGAACCGGAAGAACCAGTAATAGCGAATAAAAAATAAAACAACAGATCGATTAACAAACATAGAAAAGATAAAAGATAAATTATGGCAATGAAACCGAAAGAGGTTGCGGAAATTATTCCAAGCAAGGACGTATTCGTAGGCAACCCGGATGCAACAGTAACATTAACAGAGTTTGGTGATTACGAAAGTGAAGAATGTGCAAAAGCAAATGAAGTGGTTAAAAAATTATTGAATGAATTTGAAGGGAAAATAAAATTCAATTTCCGCCACTTCCCGCTTACCAAGATCCACCAGCGTTCGATGAAAGCTGCAGAAGCTTCATTGGCAGCCGCACAAATGGGTAAGTTTTGGGAAATGCACAATATACTTTTTGAGAACCGCCGCCAATTGGGAACAACCAGTTTGAAATTGTATTCCAAAGAAGCAGGTGTGGTGAACAAACACTTTTTAGATGAGCTGATCAACTCTACGTACGGCTGGCAGATCCGCAACGATTTCCAGGATGGCGTAAACAAAGGAGTGAAAGATATTCCTGCATTCTTTGTAAATGGCGAACAGGTTTCCGGCAAAGGTTCTTTTGAAAACCTGAGCAAAGAAATTGAAACTGCGCTTAAGAAATCAAAGAAGAAAGCGCCTGTTAAACAAAGGGCTTAAATAATAAAAAAGGCATCAACTTTGTTGGTGCCTTTTTTATTTACTAAGAAAAATTTTCCCTGTTGCTGTTACCGGCTCCAATGGCCAGGTACCCATACATAGCCCCTTCTTCCGGGTTGCCAGTAACCTTCTGTCCAATACCTCCCGCGCCTGGGTTCGGCCCAGTAACCATTTACATATACATAACGGCCATTTCTCCAAACATAATCACCCGAAACCCATACATGTCTTGGTGAAGGACGGTTTGGCCTTACCGTTACTACAGCGGCGGGCCTTACGGTTACTCTTTCTGAAGAAGAGCAGGAATTTAAACCGGTTAATGCGATAAAAGCAAGAGCTGCTATAAAAAGATACTTTTTCATACTATGTTTTTTTCTTTTGACAAAAAACATATGCAGGAGTTTATCGCTCACAATTTTTTAACAGAAATGCTATTCTACTTCAACAGTATATTCAATTAATTCTTTTCCATTTATTAAAACGATAAGCGGGAAGTTATCTTCTTCTTCAAATTTATAAGTAAAGCCAAGCATGCCGTTATCAAATGAAAAAGGCACATCTTTTATCTTTCTTCTTTTGCCTTCTCCTGTAATAATGGATACTTTGTTTACAACAGCTCTTCCACTCAGCTGGTAAGTAAATGGAAAAGATTTACCAGCTTTTGCCTTGATAGCGCCATTATTCGGGTTCATTTTTTTTAATCCGAATTCGTATGCGGCTGACTTGATCACGGGCATATCAAAAAAATCGTTTTTGTTCTTTGGTCCCGGGCCTAATTGCCATGCGATATTATCAGGGTAATGCTGCCAGTTAAAGATCGTAAGATCGGCAAAAAAATAATCAGGGTTGAATGATTTGGTAAAGCTTTTGAATTCAGCATCGGTATAGCCGCTTCCCCAGCAGGGATCAGCATAATACCAGGCTTCAGGACTTTGTCCTAATTGCACTACAGCCCAGCTATGATTGATCTCGGGATTTTTTTGATTGATCTGCTCTGCACTGAATTTTACAAAGCCATCTGCAGTAAGGCATCTTATGCCTGCACTGCTGCACATATCCTGGAAAAGGTTGGCATAACCTGCTCCTGTTGCTTTACGGTATAACAAAACTTCGGTGCTTGAATTTTTTTCTGCACCACCATTTCTTGCAGTCTTAAAATCATAACTGATATTATAAGCTACCCAGTCGTAAATGGCGCGTACTTTATCTGTTTTATCGGTATAGTTTTTTGTAACCAAATTACTGATAGTGCCCATATTCATACTATCCAGTGGCCCCAGTTTTTTTACGTACTCATCAATATCTTTAAAATCGCGGCCGTTCTTTTGTGCAGCAGCATTGAAGGCAATGCAAATTAATAAGGAGAATAAACTGGTTGTAAAAAGATTTTTCATGCACTAAAATTAAGCATACAAAAGTTAATAATAACTGAAAGTGGTTTATTTGCTGGATGCTGGATTGTGGATACTGGATTATTATCATTGAAATATTGTATCAAGTATCGAGTATCGAGCATCTAGTATCAAGTATTCAAATTATTCTTTAAAATCAAAAAGCGTAGCAGTGAACACACCTCTTTCGCGTGATTTGAAAATGGCTTTCCAATTGCCGGTGTAGCGGATAAGCGATGGCACAGTGTAGTGGCCAAATTTTGTCATTGCTACTTCCATATGTACTTTAAAATCATAAACACCTGCGTCGTAACTGATACTGTAATTCCTTGCCAGCACATCATAGGTCTTTTCATCAAACCATGTTGTCATCTCATCCACTACCACATCGCCTTTGTTATCGGGTTTTACAGTTTGTTTAAAAACATAGCAACTACTGTTATTATAAATATCCATATCAATGCTCATGTCGTATTTATCAGCAATATCATCATCAAATATGGCTGTTTTATTACTCATGAATGGAAGGCCATTGATCCTTTTTCCGGGATTAAAGAACAGCATCTTTAATTGTTCTTTATGTTTTTCCATGCCGCTTTTCCCTGCAGTACTAAACTCTTTTCCCAATACGATATTGTCTTCGCCACAAACAGAGTCTTTCGTAAAAAAAAGCGAAGCATACATCTGCGCTGTATAATAATTGTAATTGTGGTTATCATCGTAAAAATCGCCAGTGGCCTGTTCTTCCAGTATTTCCATTTTACGGCAGTTGTTACTGCGTATTTGCCTGGTCTTGCTGTGCAGCGTTGCTTTCGGCTCTCCATCACTGTTGTTCATACGTATATCGTTGATAGCACTAAAGCCAAGCACACGAAGATTGCGGAAGGCTTTATAAAAACTGGTATCGTTCTTAATACGTTCTATAAAAGCAGGTACATTCAGTTTATTGTCGATGATCACTTCGCTTAGGGTGATTGTTTTTTTTCCGATCATCAGCGTACTATCGCCGGGCGATTGGGCATAGGATCTTATAACGGGCAATAAAAAAATAAAAACAGGCATGAAATATTTCATGCCTGCAAGTTAAAAATCATATTTAATTATTTGGGAAAAACCATCCGGTAATCCACCTTTATTTTTCCCCTGGAGATATCAGTTAATTTACCCTGTAATAATTTTCGTTTTAAGGGTTTGATATGATCAATGAATAATTTGCCTTCGATATGATCATATTCATGCAATATCACGCGTGCCGTGATACCATTGAAAGTTTTGGTATGATGGGTAAAGTTTTCATCATCAAACTCGAGTGTTACTTCTTCATCGCGGTATACATCTTCCCTTATCTTGGGGATGCTGAGGCAACCTTCATTATAACTCCATTCTTCACCATTCAGTTCTTTGACATGCGCATTGATAAAAACGCCTTTATAACCCGGTGCATCAGGAAATTCATCTTTCTCATCTTCTTCCTGGTTGGCAAAGATCTGGGTACTGTCTATAATAAAGAGACGGATATCTTTATTGATCTGCGGGGCAGCCAAACCCACACCATTGCTGTTGTACATGGTCTCCCACATATCAGCGATCAGTTTTTCCAGGCCGGGATAACCGGGTTCGATATCGCTGCAAACTTTACGCAGTATCGGGGTGCCATAAGCTACTATCGGAAGAATCATTCGATTTTAGATTTGCGATTTTAGATTGTCGATTTTAGATTTATCGAACTGCAAATTTAAGGTTGTTACGGTACTAAAACAATCTAAAATCTGCAATCGCAAATCTACAATCTCTCAAGGTATTCCTGCAGTATGATGGTTGCTGCAATGATATCAACATTGCCTTTTATCCTCCGGTCTTTTTTCTTCATCCCCATTTCAAGCATGGCATCTTTGGCCATTTTGGAAGTATAGCGTTCATCAACAGTTTTAAGCGGAATGGCGGGGAATTCTTTTTGTATTTTTTTTATCGCGGCTTCTACCAATGGTGTGCCATGTGTATCGGTATCATCCCAATTCTTGGGTAGGCCAATGATGATCAGCTCAACCGTTTCCGTAACAAAATATTTTTTTAAATAAGGGATGAGTTCCTTTGAATCAATAGTGGCCAACCCTGTTGCGATGATCTGCAGTGGGTCGGTAACGGCTATGCCGGTTCGCTTTCCGCCATAATCAATTGCTAAGATCCTAGCCATGTGCCTGTTTTATGAAGAAATAGATCCAGTATCACAAAGATGGCAAATACAACCGATGCAATACCATTGGTTGTAAAAAAAGCCATGTTTACTTTGCTTAGGTCGTGGGGTTTTACCAATGTATGCTGGTAGATGAGCAGCCCTATGTAAAGCACAACGCCTGTCCAGTACCATATTCCAAAATGCCCGTAAAAACCAGCAGCAATTACGCAGGCCGCAGAAAGTACATGCAGCATTTCAGAGATGCGCAATGCTTTTATTTTTCCTACAGCAGAAGGTATGGAATGCAATTGGTTTTGCTTATCAAAATCTTCGTCCTGTAAAGCATAGATGATATCGAAACCACTTACCCAGAATAAAACCGTAAAAGAAAAAAGTATCGGCAATAAATTGAACACACCTGTTACTGCAATATAAGCACCAATAGGAGCAAGGCTTAGGCCAACACCCAGTACCAAATGGCACAATGCAGTGAAGCGCTTGGTGTAACTGTAAAATAAAATAATGAATAAGGCAACGGGCGAAAGAAAGAAACAAAGCCTGTTGATGAAGAAGGTGGTGATCACGAATAACAAGCAGTTAACAATTGTAAATATCAATGCATTGTTGGGCTTTATTATTCCTGCTGGAATTTCCCGTACAGCGGTTCTTGGATTCATAGCATCATACTTAGCATCGAGCCAGCGATTGAATGCCATGGCTGCAGAACGGGCGAAGATCATGCAGAGGATTACCAGTAAAAATTTAACCAGCAAATACTCCTTTGAATAAATGGTGGTATGCCAACCTTGAACATTATTATTCCAGCCAATGTATGAGCTGACCGAAGTCCCTTCCTCATCGAAATATTGAGGTTTTAATATGGCTAAAAAAAAACCGATCAACGCAAAAGGCATTGCAAAAATGCTGTGTGAGAATTTTACTAAGGAGAGATACTTTTTGATTTCAGTCATAAAGCGTAAAGATACTATACCTTGAACGATTAAGAAAAATACCGTAAAAACCACAAGATTGTATAAGGAAATCACGCATAAAAGTGATAATAATATTTGATTATCTGCATTGAAGTATATACTTTTGTTAGACTCTATTCATATAACTAATTACTTTAAAACTGTTTCTTTTAACCTGTTATGTAAACAGTTTTTTTTAAAATTTAAAATCAGATAAAATGAAAAAATCTTTCCTATTATTATTTTTTACCCTTGGTGTATTAATAAGTGTACGCGCTCAAAATTTGATCCAGAATTCTACTTTCGCTGGATTTGCTTTTTGGAATGAACCTCCTTTATGTGCCGGACTTGATCCCGAAGCTGGCTTTACAGAAGATAATTACGGTGGCCCTAGCACTACAAATCAGGTGGCTGAAATTGATGTTGAATCATGTTTAAGACAAACTGTTCCCGTTACTTCCGGATCGATCTATAATATTCAGTTTGATGCGACCCGCAGAACTACTAGTACCTGCCCAGAATTACTAGGCACCAACCCAGGCATTAATGTAAAAGTAACTGGTGTTACTACTGGAACTGTGTATTCAACTGCGGATTATCATTATAATAATGAAACATGGGTTGGATATACGACCCAAAATCAAACTTTTGCAGTTACAGGTGCTGACGCACAAGTGAAAGTTGAGATCACTCCTATTGACAACAATTTTCAGTGCGGTGTTGTTATGGATAATGTGACCATGGTTAAAACTGGTATTTTAGCGGTAAACCTGGTTTCCTTTAATGCAGCAGCAAAAAACAATACGGTTGACCTAAGCTGGGTTACCAACAGCGAAGTGAACAATGATTATTTTGAAGTTTACCGTTCTAAGAATGGAGTTAGTTTTACTCAAATAGGAAAAGTAAATGCTACTGGTTTTGCCACTGGTTCTACCTATAATTTCAATGATGCCCAACCAGGTACCGGAACTACTTATTACAGGTTAAAGGTAGTAGATAAGAGTGCGAACTATAAACTTTCTGGTACAGTTAAAGCTAACCTGAATACCAAGAGCCTTGATATAGCTGTTTACCCAACAATAGTTACCAGTGTATTGAATTACGTTGTGGAAAGCCCCAAAGCTGAAAAACTTAGGGTAATGGTGACTGATATAAGCGGAAAAAGAATCGTTAGTTCAGTGGAATCTTTCACCGGTGGCACTACGCAAAAATCGATCAATGTAAGTACACTTGCATCAGGTGTTTATTTGCTCACCATCGTGGATGATAGCAATACATTCAAAAAAACAGTGACGTTTAAGAAGAACTAAGCACAATAAGTTTTAAAAATGATAACAGCCATAGATATTTTCTATGGCTGTTTTATTTTGTTGATTTGACTAGCTTTTATAATAGTTTACGATTGGGAAAACATCCGCGTCCTGATGATCTCCCATAACACAACACCAGCAGCAGTTGCAATGTTTAAAGAATGCTTCATGCCTAATTGCGGTATCTCTATACAGCCATCACATTGTTCGATGGTGGACTGCTCAACACCTGTAACTTCATTGCCAAAGATAACAGCGATCTTTTCATTAGCCTTGAAACTGGCCTGCTGCAGCTGGAGGCTGTTCATTGCCTGTTCTACAGCAAATACCTTATACCCATTTTCTTTCAAAGCAAGAATGGCATCTGTTGCATTGGCAAAATGCTTCCAGTCTACACTGTCTTCTGCACCTAAGGCTGTTTTTTTTATTTCTTTATGAGGGGGAATACAGGTATAGCCGGTAATATAAATGGCTTCCAGTAAAAATGCATCCGCGGTACGGAATACACTGCCTACATTATAAGCACTTCTGATATTCTCTAATACAGCTATCACCGGCGTTTTTTCGGAACGCTTGAATTCTTCCACCGATTTCCGGTTGAGCTCGTCCATTGAAAGTTTTTTGTTGGTTGCCACGAATTCGAAATTTACACTAATTGTTTTTTTAATAAAGTTGCCCAAAGATATGCTGCTGAAGTGTGCGACGCAACGATGATGACATGAAATACAAAAGATCACTAAATAAAAATTGGACCAGTTTGGAAAACTGGTCCATGAAAAAATTCGTGTAAATTAGTGTAATTCGTGCCAACCTAACACGCCGCAGGCGTAGTTAAATCATTTCACTTTGTAACAAAGGATTCTTCACCGCATCTCTTTTTTCTGCAAATGCTTTGGCTGCTTTTACAAAATGAACAAATATCGGTTGCGGGTTCTCTACCGTACTTTTTAATTCGGGATGGTACTGCACACCAATAAAGAATGGATGATTGGGTAGTTCCACAATTTCAACGAGGCCACTCGCAGGATTTTTACCACTTGGTATCATGCCCGCTTTTTCAAAATCATCAATGAATTTATTATTGAATTCCCAGCGGTGTCTATGCCTTTCGCTGATCTCGGTAGTACCATAAATGCTGTGGGCCAATGTACCTTCTTTAATAGTACATGGATAAGCGCCCAACCGCATAGTGCCGCCTTTATTAGTAATATCTTTTTGTTCTTCCATCAGGTCAATAACAGGATGCCCGGTTTCTTTTACCATTTCAGTTGAATTGGCGTCGGCCCAGCCCAGCACATTTCTTCCGTATTCAATTACGGCCATCTGCATACCCAGGCAAATACCAAAGAAAGGCAGGTTATTTTCACGGGCATATTTAACTGCTGTGATCTTTCCTTCAACACCACGGTTACCAAAGCCCGGTGCAACCAATAAGCCATCGAGCTTGCTTAATTTTTCAGCAACATTATCTTCCGTTATCGTTTCGCTGTGTACATCCACCACTTTAACCTTGCATTCGTTCATAGCACCGGCGTGTACAAAAGATTCCAGTATAGATTTGTATGCATCCTGCAACTCGATGTATTTACCAATGAGGCCAATGGTAACTTTAGTTTTAGGATATTTTAATTTATCTAAAAATGCACGCCACTTGGTTAATTCCGGTGCAGCATAACCGTTGATCTGTAATTTTTTCAACACGATCAGGTCCAATCCTTCCTGCAGCATCATTAACGGCACTTCATAAATGCTGCTGGCATCCATCGCTTCAATTACAGCATTGGGTTTTACATTACAGAATAAAGCTATTTTCTTTTTGAGGTCATTATTTAATGGCTGTTCTGTACGGCATACGATCACATCCGGATGCACACCTTCCTGGCTTAATAAACGCACACTGTGTTGTGTAGGTTTTGTTTTTAATTCTTTAGCAGCGCTTAAGTAAGGAATTAATGTAAGGTGTACAACCATACAATCTTCTTCAGGCATTTCCCATTGGAGTTGCCTAACAGATTCAACAAATGGCAGGCTTTCGATATCACCCACAGTGCCACCTAATTCAGTGATGATAATATCATATTTTCCTTCTTTGCCTAATAAAAGCATGCGGCGCTTGATCTCGTCGGTAATATGGGGGATCACCTGAACGGTTTTACCAAGATAAGCCCCTTCGCGTTCTTTATTGATCACCGTTTGATAAATGCGACCGGTGGTAACATTACTTGCCTGTGAAGTAGGTGTATTTAAAAAACGTTCGTAGTGGCCAAGGTCGAGATCGGTTTCAGCTCCATCGTCTGTTACAAAACATTCGCCGTGCTCATAAGGGTTCAATGTACCCGGATCCACGTTGATATAGGGATCAAATTTTTGAATAGTAACTTTCAAACCCCTTGCCTGCAGCAATTTTGCCAGCGAAGCAGCTATAATTCCTTTTCCTAATGATGATGTAACACCGCCGGTTACAAAAATATATTTTGCCATAATATCTGATTTCTGCTGTCAATGAAAACTTTGGGGAAAACAAAAAATAAAGACCAGTGACGTTGTTATTTTATTGCAACGTATAATTCTTTTGTTCAGTGAAAAATTTCGAATTTGTTAACCCAATCTATTTTGACCAATTGGGATCCGTATAGAGAAATCCTAGAGGTCATGCAAAGATAGGGCGATTATTTGGGTGGATGAAATTTGAGGGAAAATTTGTGGAAAAATGGTATAATTGCTTACAATTCAAATAATGAAAACTTTAGTTTTATTACTGCTATGCTTGCCATACCTGGGCTGGGCGCAGGATAAGAAACCCCAGGAAGATAACCCTGACATCTTACCTGGTAGAGATTTTACATTAACTGTTAAAAAAATTGCACCCGGAGAAATAAAATTACCCTTTTCATCTATTACAATTATTGACAACCGTTTCGATACTTCGAAACTGGGTTTTGTACCGGTGCAGCAATTGATCGGCAATAAGAAAAGAGTAGGAAGAAAGATCGTATTCAAGGAAGGGCTGGCAAAAGCGATAGAAAATTATTACAATGAATTTTATCAAAATGCTTTTTCAAAAAACAATATCGGGTTGGTAATTGTGCTGAAAAAAATGTGGTTCTCAGGAATTGATAATGAAAAGAACAGGCCACTTGATTTGCTTAAAAATGAAAAGGCACGAAGTTTTTTATACTGCAAGTGGGAATATTATCTCCACCAGGGAGATAATTTTTTCCCGGTAAAAAGAATAGATACCGTAGTGAACGGTGTAATATTTGAAACTGAAACAAAAAATGATTTTCAAAGAAGAACTGACAAGGCCGTTTTAAAATTGATATTAAACGGTTTGATCGAGGTGCCCGATTTTAATAATGCTGTTCTCAATATCAATCAATTTTCAAAAAAGACCTGGCCGGAAATAGAAAGATACAATGCTGTTTATTATACGATACCCATTTTAAAAGATACCGGTTTTAATAATGGGGTGTACCTTAATTTTAACGAATTTAAAAATAATGCACCTTCCATTACCCGTTTCCAGGAGAAAAAAGTTAAACTGGGTCTGAATAAATTTGAAAATTATTTAGAAGATGATAAGGGAAACCGTATAACAGATTATTGGGGATATGCTATTGCAGGTGAACTAAAGATAGGGCGGTACGGAAATGAAAGGCTGTTTAAAAAAAACCATACGTTTGAATTTTTTATACCGCATACTTACTTACAGGCAGGCAACGATTTTGTTGCGGGCACATCCTACAGGGAAAAAGAAGTGTGGATCCCTTACCAACTCGATATGGAAACCGGGCGGATCTATTGAGCCTTTATAAATTTTATTATTGCTGGTGGCAACCCTTTTGAGAGAAAATTTGTGGGAAAATGGTATACTTGTGAAATGGTATAATGTTATCTAATAAAACCTAATTCGTAAATGAAACTTTTTCTTACCCTTTTTAGTATTAGCTTTCTGCATTTGCCTTCTTTTTCCCAAACGGAAACACCCGTTCTTAAACCGGATCAAGTTATCGTTGTACAACCTGCTAGGGAAGTTTCCAATAAAGATGTTATTGGCCATTTTATAAAAGGAGTAGTAGTTACAGATGACAGGGAGGATACTACGCTGTTAGGATATTATACTGGCGATATCTTTGGCAAAAAGACAAATCGCCTGCGCTTCGAATCTGCTTCCAATATTGAAATAGCCCATTGGTTGGCCAATTATTTACGTATCGACAGCAATAAAATTGATGACGAGATATTATATGTATCAATAAAGAAATTCATCCTGTCTGAAGAAGTTACAGAAAAGGTATTTGATAACGGGCACCAGGGGCAGGCTCAAAATGGATGGGATGAAGGGGTACTGGCTAAAATGGAATTCTATTTTATGAAAGACGCCGTCTATTACCCTTTATACCGGTTTGACAGTATTTTGGTGATCAATGCTAAATTGAAGGAAAATGCAGGCGAATTTGTCACTACAGCTCTAAAGCTGGGTATTGACAAGTTATTTAATATAGATATTGGCGCGGTATTAATGAAAGCAAGAAAATTAACGCTTTCAGATATTGCAGCACACAACAATAATAAAATAAATGTACCGATACTGGTACAAACAGTTTATAAAAAAGGCGTTTATAGAACGTTCGAAGAATTTAAAGATAATAACCCCTCTATTAAAGACTTCCAGTTTAAAAAAGGAAGCGCAGGCGATATATTATATGTAACTGTGAACGGCCAGGAATATCCTGAACGTAGTGCCTGGGGATTTTGTGATGGAAAGAATTTATTTATCAATTCATCTGATAAATATGCTCAATTAGTTAATGAAGGACGAACTTTTTATTTTAAAGGTGTAAAAAGTGTTACCAGAAGTGCGAAGCACCGCACTATGAAAACGTCCCTTTTTAATTTGGCGACCAATACCGGAGAAAAGAAAACAGCATACAGTATGGACTATAAATACTATATCATTGATATGGAGACAGGAGAAGTTTATTAATGAAAGATTTTAACGGGATTAATCAATAAATAATTATTTATGAAGTACTCTTTTTTATTATTGGGATTATTTTTTTGCTGTTCTTCATTCGGGCAGCGAAGAGAAAAATTGCAAAAGAATAAGTTCAATTCAGAAAAATTCAAACCCTATGAAGTTGAACTTAAGAAAAAGTGGTTTGACAGTACAAGACTGCAATTTTGTGATGATGCAGAATTTGTTGATATAAGAGCAGACAAAAGCAAACTGGGTTTTATCCGTACTGGTGATGCGAATGAATTTTTTAATCTTAAGTTTGGTGAAGAAACGGGAGCGTATATCAATTCGCGTTTGGTAAATATGATCAGGCCAAAGCTAAAGACCGGGAATACGATCAAGATCGTTATTAAACATTTTTGGCTGTCGCAACTTATTGTACGGGGAGCGCTGGTAAAAAAAATATTTCTTGGCGATTCAAAAGGATTTTTAAGTTATTGTTTTTTTAGCTGCGATTACTATTTACACCGGGGCGATGAACTGCAATATGCCGGCAAATTAGATACTGTTTTTTATTTCAGAAAATGGATGGGCCATTCAACGGCAGACCTGGCAAAGAATGCTGTTGAAACTGCGATCGAAGTAGGAGATAGCCTGGCTGCAAAACCTCAAGCCGGGTCGCTTTCATTTAAGGATAAACAGTTTACTGATACTATCAATGCTATGTATAACTTTCCTATTCTTGCCACTAATGCACCCAAACAGGGTATTTATGTAAGGTATACGGATTTCCTGAACAATACACCTTTGGAAGGAACATTTGAATTGGTTTCAAAAAAGGGCGAGGAAAATATAATGGCACAAGGCATCGACACCTCAATAACAAATAATGCATGGGGTTATTGTAATGACGAAGGGATTTTTAAGCATATCAATGATGAATATTATAGAATGACCAGGGTGCAAAATACATTCGAGATGTCTGGGCCGCGGGAAATAAAAAAGACCTATACCACTGGAGAAAATTTTTTTATTATAGGGGTGAACACATTCCTGGGAGGCATGCTTGGCGGGGCAGGCTCAATATTTCAAATGCTTTCGGATAAATCTATCATGAATGAATTGGTGCCCTATCAATTGAACATTAGAACCGGCACCTATTATTAACCCTTTACAATTTTATTATAGCTAGTCGCAATACCTTTTATCAAAGACGAACTGAATCCCTGGTGTTCCATTTCATTCAATCCGGCAATAGTGCAGCCTTTTGGTGTAGTTACTTTATCAATCTCCTGTTCGGGATGCGTGCCTTTTTGCAATAATAATTCAGCAGCGCCCTTTACTGTTTGCGCAGCGATAAGGTTTGCAGTAACACTATCGAACCCGATCTCAATCCCTCCCTGTATGTTGGCGCGTATATAACGCATTGCATACGCAGTGCCACAGGCGCCAAGTACTGTTGCTGCATCCATCAGCTTGTCTTCTATCATCGTTACTTTGCCAAGTGTTTCAAATAATTGTTTTACAAATTGCACCTGTGCTGCTGTTGTATTGGAGTGGCTGATGCAGGTCATACTTTCCTGTATGGCAATTGCCGTATTAGGCATGGCACGGAAAACAGGATTTTTCTTTTTAAGCATTTCATCCAGGTCATTCAGTGAAACGCCCGTGATCACAGAAACAACAATATGTTTTGCAGTGATATCTTTTTTTAATCCTGCAATAACTTCTGCTACCTGGAAAGGTTTTACTGCCAGGATAATAAGTTCAGCCCGTTTAATTGCTTCATTATTGTTGCTCGTTACAAAAACGCCTTTATCACCTAATGATTTTAGTGTGCTGATATTTCTTTTGGTAATGGCAATATCCGCTGCCTTGCAGAATTTACTTTTCAATAATCCCTCTGCAATTGCAGTTCCTAAATTGCCGCCACCAATGATCGCTATTTTCATTTGAATATTTTAAGCCTTATTTTATTTAGTAAAACAAGTTTTGGTTTAAATAATTTCTTACATAATCATCAATACCTTCTTCTAAAGAATAAAATTTATTGGAATAACCAATTGCTTTTAGCTTTTCCATTTTAGCTTCTGTAAAGTATTGGTATTTGTCCCTGATATCTTCGGGCATATCAATATAACTGATCGATGGCTGAAGATCCAATCCTGCAAAAGTTGATTTTACCAGGTCATTAAAACTTCTTGCAGTTCCGGTTCCAAGGTTGTAGAGGCCGGGCTGCAACTGTTGGAGGGTTTTAAATTGTCCAACAGTTTGCTGGTATTGCTCCATCAACCAAAAACAAACTGCGATCACATCTTTTACATATACAAAATCACGCAGCTGTTCACCGTCTTCAAAACCATCTTTGTGCGAACGGAATAATTTTACTTTGCCGTTTTGTTTTATTTGATTGAAAGAATGAAATATCACGCTGGCCATTCTTGCTTTATGGTATTCATTGGGGCCGTATACATTAAAGAATTTTAATCCTGCCCAAAACGGCGGCAATTCTTTTTGATGCAATACCCATTTATCAAATTCATTCTTGCTGATGCCGTAAGGATTCAAAGGTTGTAACTGTTCTACGATATCATGGCTGTCATCATACCCATATTCGCCTTCGCCATAAGTAGCAGCAGAAGAAGCGTATACCAACGGTATTTTATTGATGGTGCAGTATTGCCATATCTTTTGGGAATATTCTACATTTAGTTTTTGATGCACACTGTAGTCAAATTCCGTTGTATCTGTTCTTGCGCCCAAATGAAATACAAATTTAACCGGGGGCTTTTCTTTCTGTAACCAGTCAAACAGGTTTTCTCTTTCAACCCTTACTATATATTTTTTATGCAGCAGGTTCAGTTCCTTCTCATCATCATCAAATTCATCTACTAGAATTAAATTTTCAAAACCCTGCTGATTCAAATAACTCACCATGCAGCTTCCGATAAAGCCGTAGGCACCTGTAACGATAATATAATGATCTTTGTTCAGCATTTCCTATTTGAGTTTATATACGATCTTTAAACACAAACTTCTTAGTTTCATACTCTGGTAAACATCTGAAGAATATGCATTTGAAGAGTAAGCCCTGGTTAATCCATGATTATATTCTAATCCCAGTTTAAACTTATCGTTCAATTGATATAAAGAGGCAATTGATACTGAAATAAAACTTTTTGTTTCATTATCTGTTGCTGGCTGGGGGTCCTGTGGATTTAACGTCCAGGGAAAAATAGGTTGTATTTCTGCGTCTGCTGGTTTTTTTATTTCGGATAATTTGGAATTTAAAATAATCGAAGGAGTAATTCCAAAATTTAATTCCCATTTCTTATATAGATAGCTGCTGCCTAAGGCAATATCTAAATTGGAAAAATTAAAAATTTCGGTTGTGATATATGTTAAGTCAGGGCCATTAAGCGAAAAGCCCTGAAAAAACATTGTATTATTTCTCTTTGCTTCTGCAAATGAAAATGATAAGCCTGCATAAATTTTAAGATTCTGTTTAAGCAACTGCGAAGCCCTTACACCTAAAGATATTTTTGAAGATGTTATACTTTTATATTCGTTGGTAGTTTTAGAGATGCCGGGTATAACAGTAATTGTTCCTGTATTTGGATCATATACAGCAACTCCCGGCGTGTTTTTTATAATAGCATCTGAGTGACTAAAAACAGCGCCGGCATCGAAAAGTAAATCCAATGAAATTTTTTTCTGCGCCTTTGTATTTAAAATACTTAATGTCAATATAAACGAAATAAGGTACTTCATTTTATTTATTTAGGTTAACAAGATAAAGTATTTTCATTATAAGGCTGTCAGTGCATGCTCGCTTTCATGGCCAGCTAATAAATTGCTGATCGCATTATCGTATTTTTGTTTCCATTCTTTTACATTACCCCAGTCTTCTCCATCGATATTAATTGAACCGCTTGTAACTGTGCCCAAATAAGTTACCGTGATCTCCATTTTTTCTAACAGCATATTAAAGTCATTCCTGTTTGCTTTAGAAACAGAAACCACTACGCGGCTTTGTGCTTCACCAAACCAGTACGCGTCTTTTCTTATTGTTGTATCGGTAGTAGTGGTTTTAAAACCAAGATCCCTGTTAAAACAACTTTCTATCAATGTTATAAACAAACCGCCTTCACTTACATCGTGTGCAGAGTTGACCAGCTTTTTATGTATCATCTTTTTTATTTCATGCTGCACTTCAAATTCTTCATCAAGATCAAAATAAGGAGCAGGAGAAAATTCCACTCCGTGCAGTTTATGTAAATATTCGGAAGAATTGATATCATTGCGTTGTGTACCTACTAAATAAATTTCATCATCTTCACATTTAAAATCCATTGTCATTTTATCGTCGGGGCTATCCAATAAACCCACCATGCCAATAGTGGGAGTAGGGTATACGGCACCGTCAGGGCCCTGGTTATAAAAGCTTACGTTGCCGCCAGTAACGGGCGTATCAAATTTCCTGCAGGCTTCACCCATTCCTTTAATGGCGTGTACAAATTGATAATATACTTCAGGATCATAAGGGTTACCAAAGTTGAGGCAATTGGTGATACCCAATGGCTGCCCGCCACTGCATACAATATTCCTTGCAGCTTCTGCTACCGCGATCATTGCCCCGGTATAAGGATCAGCAAACACATAACGGCTGTTGCAATCTGTAGTTAATGCCAATGCTTTGTTGGTAGGTTTTGCAATTACAATTGCTGCATCACTTGGTGCATTGGTGCTGGCATTGCCGGCGCCAACCATGCTGTCGTATTGTACATATATCCATCGTTTGCTGGCGATATTGGGAATTTGAATGAGTTGTTCAGCCGTAGCTTTCATGTTTGCGGGAACTGAAATTGCGGCTGCATTGAATGCTTTTATTTTTTCAAAATATTTTGGCTGTGTGTAAGGCCTGTCGTTTTGTGGTGCACCGCCTCCCAATACCAGTTCATAAGCAGGTAAAGTCGCTTCTAAATTCCCATTCATATAAAAACTCAGTATGCCGTCATCAGTTACTTCACCGATCTCACTGCAGGGGAGATCCCATTTTTCAAAAACGTCAATTACCGATTGTTCTTTTCCTCTTTCAGCAACCAGTAACATTCTTTCCTGGCTTTCGCTAAGTAACAATTCCCAGGCTTTCATATCTTTTTGTCTTGTTGGAACTTTCTCTAAATCTATTCTCATGCCTGCTTCGCCTTTTGCACTCATTTCACTGGTGCTGCAGATAATGCCTGCGGCGCCCATATCCTGCATGCCTACTACAGCTCCAGTTCTCATTACTTCCAAACAGGCTTCTAATAATTTTTTTTCCTGGAAAGGATCACCTACCTGTACTGCAGGCAAGTCTTCCGCACTGTCTTCAGTAATATCGGCACTCGCAAAACTTGCGCCGCCAATACCATCTTTACCAGTGGCACTGCCTACAAAAAAAACAGGGTTACCTTTTACTTTACCCGAAGTAGCGGAGATGGTTTCTCCATTTTTTAGAATACCCACACTCATCGCATTCACTAACGGGTTGGTGTGGTAGCAATCTTCAAAATATATTTCTCCGCCAACGGTAGGTACGCCAAAACAATTACCATAATGCCCGATACCATGCACCACGCCTGCCAGTAAATGTTGTGTTTTGGTTTCTTTTAAATTTCCAAAGCGTAAACTATTCAATGATGCAATAGGCCTTGCACCCATCGTAAATATATCCCTGTTGATGCCGCCTACACCAGTTGCTGCACCCTGGAAAGGTTCAATGGCAGAAGGATGGTTATGTGATTCAATTTTAAAAACAACACCATAACCATCACCGATATCCATCAGGCCGGCATTTTCTTCTCCTGCTTTTACCAGCATCTTTTTTCCTTCACGCGGCAGGGTCTTTAACCATTTAATAGAATTTTTATAACTACAGTGTTCACTCCACATGGCACTGAAGGAACAGAGCTCATTGAAATTAGGTGTTCGTCCCAGCTTTTGTTTTATTAATTCAAATTCATCTGCTGTAATTCTTAATTGTTCAGCGGTGGTAACTGTTATTTCCATAAATGTTGTAGAAGAAAATGTTAGAAAGTGCAAAGGTAATGACGCAAGAGTTTATTCGGGTACAGCGATAGTAAATATTTTAACTATCTTCCCACATTGAAAATTTACAGATTTGCCTTATATCCTTTTTATTATTTACCTGGTGATCCTTTGCTGGCTGCTTACAAAGATCCGTTTTGTAAAGAATTCCGGTCTCAGCAATAAGTACATCATATTACTTTTTATAGCGAAGATATTTGCTGGTCTTGCTATTGGCTGGATATCGTTGCATATTTACAGCACAGGAAATGATTACTGGGATATAAACCGCGAAGGCTGGAAGGAATATCAATTATTATGGAGTGATCCACACGAATATTTTACCAATTTATTCAGGTCAGGTTATTCACAGGGTTATGGTGGTGTGTTCGATTCATTCCAATCTTTCTGGAATGACCTGAGGAATAATATCATCATAAAAATACTTTCGGTATTCGACTTTGTTACAAGAGGTAATTATTACCTCAACAGCCTGCTCTTTAATTTTTTCGGGTTTATTGGGCATGTAGCTTTTTACAGGATATTTATCCAGGTATTTAAAAAGCAGCAAATGGCAGTAATAGCGTGTTGTTTCCTTTTACCTTCTATGCTCTATTTTACTTCCGGTATTCAAAAGGACGGGATCGTTTTTACAACCCTGGGTTTATTACTGTATGCAGTATTTCAGTCTTTGCAGGAAAATCTCTTTACAGTAAAGCGGTCGCTGATCATTTTACTGGGCTTTACTATTTTATTTTTAATAAGAAGTTATGTGTTAGTAAACTTATTGCCCGCATTGACCATCTGGATATTGGTTGTTAAATATAAATGGCAGCCTTTAAAAAGTTTTTTAATTGGTTACCTGATAGCGGCGTTGCTATTTTTTAACTTCAATGCTATTGTGCCATCAATTGACCCACCTAAAACGGTTACTGATAAACAGGCTGCTTTCTTTACACTTCCTATTGCTGTTACACAAATTGAACTGGATACATTAAAGCCCAATTTCAAAAGTTTTTTATTCAATGCACCCCAGGCATTGAACCACCTGCTGCTAAGGCCTTATCCTGCAGAGGTGCCGGCACCAAGTATATTACCGGTAAATATTGAATTGCTGGCCTTTCAATTCCTTTTTCTTCTTTTTCTTTTTTTTAAAAGAAAACCTGAACCTTCGGAGCGTGACCCTTTTTTACTCTTCGGGATATTTTTTGCACTCAGTATGTTCCTTTTCATTGGTTATATAATGCCTAACCTCGGCTCAATTTTACGTTACCGGTCTGTCTATATTCCCTTTTTAATGACACCAGTAATATGCCGGATAAATTGGCGAAAAATATACGGGCTTATTAAAATTAAAAAATAATTGCATATTTCATTTTTTCCACAAATGAGATGTTTTTTATAACAAATTTCAGAAAAAAATTGTTTTATAACGATTTTTGACGTTTTTTTGTTACTCAAAACATATAAATATGCAATCTTTACGGTCACATGCGCTGGAAAACCTAACCAGCAATCCAGTAGAAGTTAACGTGTCAGGTTCTTCAAAGATCACGGGAATTTTTAACGAGAATGTATTTACTCTTAAGGTAGCCCGCCAATTTTTAAGTGACGAGGCTTACAAGAGTTTAGTAGCTTCAGTAAAAAGCGGTAAGAAAATCGACCGTGCCATGGGCGGCCAGATCGCCAACGGTGTTAAGGCATGGGCAGAAAGTAAAGGTGTTACTCACTATACACACTGGTTTCAACCTTTGACTGGTTTATCAGCAGAAAAACATGATTCCTTTTTTACTTTGAAAGGAGATGGTACCCCGATCGAAGAATTTGACGGCGGCGCTTTGATACAGCAGGAACCTGATGCATCTTCTTTTCCAAGCGGCGGCTTAAGGGCAACTTTTGAAGCCCGCGGTTATACTGCATGGGATCCTTCTTCTCCCGCATTCATTATGGAGATCGGCCTGGGTAAAACTTTATGTATCCCTACCATCTTTGTTTCCTATACCGGCGAATCACTGGATGCTAAAACACCTTTGTTGAAAGCACTGGTTGCTTTGGATAAAGCTGCAGTTGAAGTTTGCCAGTATTTTGATAAAAATGTTACCAAGGTTACACCAACATTGGGTTGGGAACAGGAATATTTTATGATCGATGCAGGTTTGGCAAATGCCCGCCCTGATCTTTTATTGACCGGCCGTACGGTATTTGGCCACGCTCCTGCAAAAGGCCAGCAGTTGGAAGACCACTATTTTGGTACCATCCCGGAAAGAGTGTATGCGTTCATGAGAGATTTTGAAGAAGAGAGTTATAAATTAGGTATTCCTTTACGCACCCGTCATAATGAAGTAGCGCCTGCACAGTTTGAATGTGCGCCTATTTATGAAGAAGTGAATATCGCTGTTGACCATAACTTGTTACTAATGGATATTATGACAAGGGTTGCAAAGCGTCATAATTTAAAAGTATTATTACACGAAAAACCATTTGCAGGCATCAACGGAAGTGGTAAACACAATAACTGGAGCCTTGCAACAGACACTGGTGTAAATCTATTGGCACCTGGTAAAACTCCAAAAACAAACTTAATGTTCTTAACATTCTTTGTTAACACCATTAAAGCTGTTCATGATTATTCCGACCTGCTAAGGGCGTCTATCGCCAGTGCAGGAAACGATCATCGTTTGGGTGCCAATGAAGCGCCTCCTGCGATCATCTCTGCATTCATTGGTAAATATTTGACTACTGTTCTGGAACAGGTAGAAACAAGGGTAGGCGGAAAATTTGATGAACAGGATGAAGCGATGCTTAAACTGGATATCCATAAAAGCATTCCTGAACTGATGCTGGATAATACCGACAGGAACAGGACCTCACCATTTGCATTTACCGGTAATAAATTTGAGTTCCGTGCAGTAGGTTCTTCAGCTAACTGTGCTACTAACATGACCGTATTGAATACGATCCTTGCTGAAACTTTGAAGAATTTCAAAACAGATGTGGATGCATTGATAGAAAAAGGCGATAAGAAAGAAGTAGCGATCATGCACATTCTTCAGAAATATGTAGTAGAAAGCAAAAAAGTTTTATTTGAAGGCGATGGTTATAGCGAAGCATGGGCAAATGAAGCTGCAAAGCGTGGCTTGCCCAATGTAAAAACAACACCTTTGGCATTGGATGCATATGTAACAGATAAGGCCAAGAAATTATTTGAGCACAATGATATCTACAACCATGCCGAGCTGGAAGCGAGGCACGAGATCATGCTGGAAGATTATGTAAAGAAAGTACAGATCGAAGCAAGGATCATGGGCGAACTGGCAACTACATACATTTTACCATCTGCTGTAAAATATCAAAATATCCTTATCGCCAATATCAAGGGTTTAAAAGAAGCAGGATTAAAAGAATCTGCTTACGCCAACCAGTTAGAAGTACTGGGAGCGATCAGCGACCATATTGCAGTGATCAGCGACAGCGTTAAAAAAATGATCGAAGCAAGAAAGGTAGCTAATGAATTGAGTAGTTCTAGAGACAAGGCTATTGCTTATTGCGATAAAATCAAAGGCGAATACTTTGACCTCATACGTTACCACGTGGATAAACTGGAATTAGTGGTGGACGATGCACACTGGGTATTGCCTAAGTACAGGGAAATTCTTTTCTTAAGATAAAATAGCTGGCAAGCAAATCGGTTCCGTAAAGGGACACAATCGTTGTAACCCCGCCTTTTGGCGGGGTTATTATTTTATTTATGGGAACATTAAACTTTTATTTATTTTTTGTATCTATAACGCATAAAAATTCATGTATGAAAAAAATAGTTTCAATGATGGCTTTGGTTTTGCTCGCAGCTTGCTCATTTGCCCAGGTGCAGCGTAATAAGCCAAGCAGTTTGGCAAAAACAGATTCGGCCAACGGCGGTATAGAAAAAAGAAAAGCTGCCGGGATGGATAAAAAACAAATGTTGAAAGAGCTGGACCTTAGCAGGGAACAAAAAATAAAATTGAAAGAATTGCGCCAGTCAATGAAAGAAAAAAAAGAAGCCATTGAAAACGATGATAAATTAAGCGATCCCGAAAAACAAACTAAATTAAAAGAATTGCGCCAGGAGCAGGCAAAAAATACGATGTCCATCTTAACACCCGAACAAAAAGTAAAAATGCTGAAGTTGAGGAGGGAAAAGAAAGGAATGGAAATGGACGAAATGGATAACGAGTAAATGTTGTACATATAAGGCGGTTGAGCAAAAAGAAAGCTGTTCCATTTTTGGGACGGCTTTTCTTTTATTACGTGCAGCAGTTAAGCTATTTTTGTTTGATGGATAAAATATATACTTACCAGCAGCTGAGCGATCTTTGTACAGCTGTTTTTTTAAAGATGGGTTGCAGTCAAACCGATGCCGCTATTGCTGCGAAAGCTTTGCTGGCTGCTGATTGCAGGGGAATCGACAGTCATGGTGTAGCGAGGTTGAGTGGTTATGTAAGATTATGGGAAGCCAAAAGAGTGAATGGCACACCACAGTTGAAGATCGTACATGAAACGCCTTCTACTGCTGTTGTGAATGGTGATGCAGGATTAGGATTGGTAGTTGCACCTTATGCTATGCAGGTGGCCATTGATAAAGCAAAAAATGTTGGAACCGGTTGGGTAAGCGTTACCAACAGTAATCATTTTGGCATTGCGGGTTATCATGCGATGATGGCTTTGCCCAACGATATGATCGGTATTGCCATGACCAATGCCAGCGCATTGGTAGCGCCAACTTTTTCTGTAGAAAGAATGCTGGGCACCAATCCAATTGCTGTGGCTATACCTGCAGGTGCAGAGCCAGCATTTGTTGCTGATTTTGCAACTACCACTGCTGCCAATGGAAAACTGGAGATACTGCAAAGAAAAAATGCTGAAGCTCCTTTAGGATGGATACAAACAAAAGAAGGCCATCCAAGTAGCAATGCCAACGAATTAAAGAACGGCGGCTCACTGTTACCGTTAGGTGGCGACAGGGAGCACAGCAGCCATAAAGGTTATGCATTGGGGGCCATCGTAGATATTTTTTCTGCTGTGTTAAGCGGTGCCAACTATGGGCCATGGGTGCCGCCATTCCCCGCGTATGTGCCAATGCCGGAAAATATGCCGGGCGAGGGGATAGGCCATTTCTTTGGGGCGATGCGTATCGATGCTTTCAGAACTGCCGATGAATTCAAACAACATATGGACAACTGGATAAAGCGGTTCAGGGCAGCAAAGACTGTAACCGGTGAAGATAAAGTGATCATACCCGGAGATCCTGAAAGGGAAATGGAAGCAGACCGGTCTAAAAATGGGATACCTATCGTATCCCCGGTAGTAGAAGACCTTAAAGTGCTGGCCGCAAAATTTAGTCTCTCTTTTTCCTGATTGCATTTGGAATAGCCCGCTACTTAAAATACTTTTGCAACAATTTTAAAATCATTTATTAATTAAAAATCAGCCGCAGAAGCGGCTTTGGGGGGGATTATGAAAATAATGAAATTTGGCGGCACCAGTGTTGGCAAGCCGGAAAGAATGCACCAGGTATCTCAACTGATAACTGCTGATGATGAAAGTAAGATCGTAGTATTATCTGCCTTAAGCGGCACTACCAACAGTCTTGTTGAAATAAGTAATGCCATGGCTGCAGGCCATAAATCAGAAGCCAAACAGCTGATCGAAAAATTAGAAAATCATTATAAGGATTTTATACAACAGCTTTTAAAACAGCCTTCCAGTTTGGAAGCAGCGAATAAAGTATTGCAGGAGCATTTTGAATTCCTGTATATCATCTTGAGGATATCATTCAGCGAAGCGTTGAATAAAGATATCCTTGCACAGGGAGAATTACTGAGCACCAAATTATTTTCTCTCTATTTAACTGAGCATAATATTGACCACAGTTTTTTACCTGCACTGGAGTTCATGACCATTGATGGACATGATGAACCACAGGTAGGAGCGATCAAAGTAAGATTGTCACAACTATTGCAACAGAGCGATAAAAAATTATTCATCACGCAGGGTTATATCTGCCGTAATGCAAAAGGTGAAGTAGATAATTTAAAACGTGGGGGAAGTGATTACAGTGCTTCTTTGATAGCAGCGGCTATCAACGCCAGTGTTTGCGAAATATGGACGGACATCGATGGTATGCACAATAATGATCCAAGGATCGTGAACAAAACTTTTGCCATTGAACAGTTAAGCTTTGAAGAAGCTGCTGAGCTGGCTTATTTTGGTGCTAAAATCCTGCATCCTGCAAGTATATGGCCTGCACAATTCTATAACGTGCCGGTTAAATTACTCAACACGATGGAGCCTTCTGCAAAAGGCACATTGATAGCTGAAAAAGCAGGCAGTGTTGGTGTAAAAGCAATTGCTGCCAAAGATGGTATCACTGCAATAAGGGTAAAGAGCAGCCGTATGTTACTGGCTTATGGTTTCTTACGCAAGGTGTTTGAAGTGTTTGAAAAATACCGCACGTCCATCGACATGATCACCACTTCGGAAGTAGCCGTTTCTGTTACTATTGATAATGATACCAATCTTAAAGACATCATCAAAGAACTGGAGCCATTCGGTACCGTAGAAATAGACACTGATCATACGATCGTTTCTATCGTGGGTAACGAGATCGCAGAAACAAAAGATGTGATGAAGAAATTATTTGATGCTATTGAACCGATACCCGTTCGTATGGTAAGTTATGGCGGCAGCAAACACAATGTATCATTATTAATAGCACGCCAATATAAAGAACAGACTTTGCAGTTGCTGAATAAAGGATTGTTCGGATTGTGAATTAAAAAGTAAAAATTAAAAAATCAAAAGTCAAAAAGACGGCTTCCAGTGTGAATGCCCTTTTTGACTTTTTAATTTTGACTTTTGATTTTATAGCGCTATTCCTAATTTCTTGTAGATAAAGCTCATCAGCCAGGCCGGCCCAATCATGAGAAATTGTATGTCTTTTAAAAAAGATGGTTTCTTGCCTTCTACTTTATGACCGTAGAACTGCCCGATCCATGCGGCAGTGAATGTTATTAAACAAAACAGCCATAACTGGATAAAACCAGTCCGCTCAATTAAATTACAGATCCATAAACACAATACGCCAAACAACACCATGCCTATCCATAATGTTTTTGATAGTGAGATATAATAGCCTATCACAAGCACCATGATGATCATAGCCAGGTTGACCTGTATACCTGCGATCGTCCATGGTAGTTTTACTACGTATAATAAACCTACTACCGAAAAGAAAATCGTTGGAACGCAGATCCAGTGTATGGTTTTGTTAGTTTCGTTCTTGTGGCTTTCACCATATTCGGCAAGCCATTGCTGAATTGATTTCATAACAAGCGTTTGTGTTCCTAAAATTAATTAAAAGTCTTAACAATTCATTTACAACATTTCGATGCCTTTCGGCGTCTAACAAATGGTTTTTCATAGGATATTGGATTTAAAACGGGGCTGGATTTTTATCCTGGCCCTTTTTTATGTTTAAAATTGAACAAGTGCTTAACTACCCCATAACATTCGTTAAGAAGAATGCCTTTTATTTTTAAAACGGGCAATACACAACTAATTGTAAATTCGCTACTCACTCCCTAACCAACTATATCATGGCAACAGAAGAGCGAAAAATTAAGCTGGAAAAGATTGCTGATAAAGCAACTAAATGGATCGGTTCAATCCCATCACTGGTCATTCATTCTATCTTTTTTATTGTTGCATTTGCACTCCCGGCATGGGGTGTTATGAGTTTTGAAAAAATGTTGTTGATATTAACCACGGTGGTATCACTGGAGGCAATTTATTTAGCCATCTTTATCCAGATGTCGGTAAATAAAAACAGCCAGGATATAGAAATTATCCAGGAAGACGTAGGCGAAATACAGGAAGATATTGAAGATATTGAAGAAGATATCGATGAGATACAAAAAGATGTGGACGAGATACAGGAAGACATTGAAAGCGATACCATAAAAGAAAATGTGATTGAAAGCAAAGAAGCTCACGCACTGGCTGCTATTCAAAATATACTGTTGAAACTGCAGGGTGAAATTGAAATGATGAAGAAAAAGTAAACTCAAAATATAGCTGTAAATTATTGCTACGCTTTATTTAAAGATGTAAGCCTCGCTCATAAAAAAACTCCCCAATAAATTGAGGAGTTTCAAAAATCATATAGCAATAATTAGATGATCAGCATCGCATCTCCATAACTGAAGAAACGGTATTTATCTTTAATGGCTTTTTTATACGCTTCCATCATCAGGTCGTAACCGGCAAATGCACAGGCCATAATTAATAAGCTTGTCTTTGGTAAATGAAAGTTTGTTACCAGGGCATCGGCAATATTAAAATTGTAAGGCGGGTGAATGAAATGGTTCGTCCAGCCTTCAGATGGTTTTAATAATTTTTGTGCTGTAAAAGAACTTTCCATCGAACGCATGGTGGTTGTTCCGATAGAACAAATGCGGTGGCCGGTCTCTTTTGCTTTATTTACAATATTGCAGGCAGTTTCTTCCACCCTGTAATATTCAGCATCCATTTTATGTTTGCTCAGGTCTTCTACTTCAATAGGGCGGAAAGTGCCAAGGCCGGTATGCAAAGTTGTTTCTGCAAAACGGATGCCTTTTATCTCCAAACGCTTGATCAGTTCTTTACTGAAATGCAAACCGGCAGTTGGTGCGGCAACAGCGCCTTCGTGTTTGGCATATACCGTTTGATAACGTTCTTTATCTTCTTCTTCAGGCTTGCGCTTGATGTATTTTGGTAATGGTGTTTCACCTAAAATTTCCAGCATACCGCGAAATTCTTCATCGGTACCATCCCATAAAAAACGGATCGTACGGCCACGGCTGGTGGTGTTGTCAATTACTTCAGCAACCAGTTCATCGCTTTCGCCAAAATATAATTTGTTACCTACGCGGATCTTACGGGCAGGATCAACAATAACATCCCATAATTTATTGGGCTTATTCAATTCTCTCAATAAAAACACTTCGATCTTGGCACCTGTTTTTTCTTTGCGTCCATACATGCGTGCAGGAAAGACCTTGGTATTATTCACCACAAAAACGTCTTTGTCGTCAAAATAATCAATGATCTCTTTGAAATGCTTGTTTTCAATATTGCCAGTCTTACGGTCGATAACCATCATTCGGCTGTCTTCGCGTTTTTTGGTGGGGTTTTGGGCAATTAAATTGAGTGGAAGGTCAAAACGGAACTGGGATAATTTCATGTAATCTAAAGTTTTTAAAAGGTTACATGCCGTGTACGAGAAGTTATAGAGCTAGCCTTTCCGGAGGCACTTATCATGTTACGGCATGATTTTGAAGGCGCAAAGATACGACTTTTTAGTGTCAAAATAACACGATAATGATAAAATGTTTATTAATTGTGCGCAGGAGGAGGATAATTAGAAGGCAGGACAGTTTTTGCCGGATTTGTTAGCAGTTTGCCAAATGAAGGGTACCCCTGTATGGAATCAATACCTTGTATGATCTTTGTATTATCTTTATTATCATAATTAACCACTAAATGAAATTAATAGCAACCCTTTTGCTGTTCACCCTCTCCGTACTATCAGCAAATAGCCAGTCCGCAGGACCCAGCGGGCAGGCTAAAAAAACCGAAAAAAAATACCAGGGGCTTTTATGGGAAATAAGCGGCAATGGGTTATCTAGGCCGAGTTACCTTTTTGGTACCATGCATGTGAGCAATAAACTGGCTTTTCACCTGGCAGATTCATTTTATAATGCGATCAAAAATGTGGATGTGGTGGCACTCGAAACCAACCCGGCTAACTGGCAGGATGATTATAGTAAACCGAATGTGTTTGATCGCGGAGGCGATGATAACTATGGCTATAAATTATTTGATATTCCCAACGACTATATTCATAAAAGTACTTTTGCTATTGACAAGTATGAAAGAAATATAAAACTGGCCATGGCTACCGAGCCCGCCATGATCAATGGCATGTTGTACCGCACTTATAACCAGGGCGCCGATTTTGAAGAAGATACTTATTTGGATATGTACATTTTTCAAACAGGCAGCAAGCTCGGAAAAAAATTAACCGGGGTAGAGAATTTTGAAGAGAGTGAAAAATTAGTAGCACAGGCTTATAAAGATGCTGCAAAAGAAAAGCGTAGCAAAAGTTATGAATCGGAATATAACTATGATGATTATATTAAGAGCCCTTATTCTATTGAAGATGCTTATCGCAAAGGTGACCTTGATATGCTCGATAGCCTTGAAGGAAGGCAATTCAACAGCAAGGCTTTCTTGGAAAAATTTTTATACAAGCGCAACGAGATACAGGCCAACTCCATTGATTCGATCATAAGAAGCAAGACCAGTTTATTTGTTGGTGTAGGCAGTGCGCATTTGCCCGGTAAGCGTGGTGTTATTGAAATGCTGCGCAGCAAAGGATATACATTGCGTCCCGTAAAAATGGGAGAGCGTGATGGCCAGCAAAAAGATGTTATTGATAAGATAAGGGTGCCGGTAAATTTCAACATGATCGAATCGGATGATAAAACTTTTTCAGTAGAGATACCCGGTAATAAATTTTACAGCTTCAGCAGGTTTGGCGACCTGAACACAAAGCAATATGCCGATATGGGTAACGGGGCTTATTATGTTGTAAGCCGCATTAAGACCAATGGATTGCTTTTAGGCGAAGATGAAAATACAGTTTATAAAAAAGTGGATAGCCTGTTGTATGAAAATATCCCCGGCAAAATTTTAAAAAAATCAGCAATAGCAAAGAATGGCTATAAAGGTTTTGATGTTACTAACCGTACAAGAAGAGGGGATATCCAGCGCTATAATATCATTGTAACACCATTCGAAATATTATTCTTTAAAATAAGCGGCATTGGGGATTACGTACTGGAAGGCGGTGAAGCCGACCGTTTTTTTAATTCCATAAATTTTGCACGGCCTAAAATGGATAGCTGGGTCAATTATACTCCACCAACCGGTGGATTTCAAATAAGGTTGCCACATTCCCCCATCCTGCAAAAAGATTTTGGCAGCGACCGCCTGGAATATAGCGCTGAAGACAGGAAAGAAAATATCGTTTACACGTTGATGAAAGCCAATGTGCAGAATTATGGATTTATTGAAGAAGACAGTTTTGACCTGAACCTGATGGACGAAAGCTTTGCTTCTAGCGACGTAATTGAAAAGCAGGTGAGCAGGCAATTGGGAAAATACCAGGGCTATCCTGTACTGGATTGTAAATACAAATATAAAGACGGTTCGTTCAGTTCTGTAAGGTACCTGTTGCAGGGGCCTAATTATTATGCACAGGTGGCACATTACGAAAAGGAAACAAAGGCCGTGGAGGATTATTTTAACTCGTTTAAAATTGTTCCCTTTATTTATCCTGAAGTGGAACAGCATGTAGATACTGCTATGCATTTTACCGTAAGGTCGCCGTTATTCCCCGACGGAAAAAAACAAAAAGACCTGATGGAAACATTAAGGAATATGATCGACAGGTATGGCGGTGACGATGACGATGATATGATGCCGGAGTTTGGTGTAAAACTGATCGGCAATGATACCATTGGTGAAAAGATATTTGTTGCCTGGGCGAAATCTCCAAAAAATACTTATGTAAAAGATTCTGCGAAGATATTCAGTAATTCAGATTTTAATTTTGGAGCTGGAGGAAACAAGACCCAGAGTTATTTATACCTTTCAAAAGACAGCGGTATAACAGCGGGCGGCATGCGTTACCAATTTCAGCAGGTGACTGACACCAACAGCAGCCGTACGATAATTTCAAAAGCCTTTTACAAATCGGGCAATTATTTTGTGCTGATGACTTTAACGGATACACTCACGCCAAGGAGTAGCCTGCTTTCTAATTTCATCCAAACCTTTACGCCGTCGGATACTGTAAAGGGCGAATCTCCATTTGTAAAGCGCAACGCCGGCTTTTTCAAAGATCTTGCAAGTAAAGACAGTGCTACACATGGCAAAGCCATGAAGAGGCTTAAAACAATGGATTTTGATTCGGCCGATGTACCCTCACTTAAAAATATCATAGATACACTCAGCTGGAAGACCAAGGGTTACCTGCAGTTAAAACAAAATTTTATCAGCAAGCTTGAAGAAACCAAGGACACTAATATCGTTGGTTATCTAAAACAATTGTACGTGGCTGCAAAAGATACTGCTGACCTGCAGAACACAGTTTTGCAAACCTTGCTGGCTATACAAACCAAAACATCTTTTATTGCATTTAAAGACCTCGTGATCAATGAACCTCCGGTAGTAACATCAGCCGGCGGTTCTGCTGATTATGATTATGGCAGCATGATCTCTTCCTTAGGCAGGTTATCCAAAACATTTGCAAGAACAAGGAATAATTACGGTGATAACGATGGCAACTGGTATCCTTTGTATGATACGCTTTCGCTGGCAAAAGTTATTTTCCCTGATATATTACAATTGATCAATTTAGATGATTATAAGGGGAACGTAATGGAATTGCTGACAACAATGGTAGATAGCGGTTATGTTAACAGTAAGGAGTATGAAATGTATTTCTCTAAATTTTATGTAGAAGCAAAACAGGAACTTAAAAAAGAAAGGGCACGTGAAAGCCAAAAAGAAATTGCCAAAGCAGAAAAAGCAAATAAGGCAGACAGTGATGACGAAGTATCAGTATATACACGCAAAGGCGATGGCGATACCGGCAATGAATTGCTGAAAAGTTATGCTATACTGCTTATGCCTTACTGGGACAAGAATCCCGGAGTGCCCACTTTTTTTGATGAAGTAATGAAGTTGAAGAATAAACAGGTCAGGTTCAGTACAATGATGTTGCTATTACGCAATAATAAAACAGTACCTGATTCTTTATTGAATTTTTATGCAGGTGAAGATGAATACAGGATAGACCTGTACAGGGCTTTAAAAAAAGTAAAATTGCTCGACAAATTTCCTGCTAAATACAATAACCAGGCTGATCTTGTAAGAAGCGCTATCGTAAATGTTTCTTCTTACGACAGGTTTGATACGCTTGCTTTACTGGATAAAATGCCGGTGACCTATAAGAATAAAAAAGGCTTCGTTTATTTTTATAAATACAAGACCAAGAAGGAAGAAAAAAAATGGAAGATACTTTCCTATGGTATGCAGCCAGAGAATGCAAAAGAGTTTGATGATGATAATGATGATTTTAATTCGGGCATATCTTACAACTATGCAAGGAATGAAGATGATAAACTGGATGAAACATTACCGGTAAAAACGCAGCTGCAAAAATTAATGAAGACAATGTTGTATAAAACACATCGCAGTGCCAGCCAGTTTTATGGCAGCGACTATAGTGATGAAAAAGATATTTTGACCGAGCGGATAAAAACTAACCGTTTTGGAGATTGAGGAATTGGCTGCCCGGGATGGCTTCAATTAATTGTTGCGTGTAGGCATTCACGGGATTATTATAAACCTGTTCAGCATCACCCTGTTCGATGATCTTCCCTTTATGCATTACTAATATCCTGTCGCTTACATATCGCACTACAGAAAGGTCGTGGGATATGAATATCGAAGTAAAGTTGAATTCTTTTTTAAGATCATTCAACAGGTTCAATACCTGCGCCTGTACACTTACATCCAGTGCAGAAACGCTCTCGTCAAAAATTAAAAACGAAGGATTTAAAGCAAGCGCCCTTGCTATACAGATGCGCTGGCGTTGCCCGCCACTGAACTGGTGCGGGTAACGGTTAAAATGATCAGCTGATAAACTCACCTTTTCCAAAAGTTCGATCACTTTTTCTTTTCGCTGTTCCTTATTATCAAAAACTTTGTGTACTGATAATGGTTCAAGAATAGCATCGCCGATCGTGATGCGTGGGTTCAACGAGCCATATGGATCCTGGAAAACGATCTGGAGGTCCCTGCGCATTTGCCGCAATGCAGCAGATCTTATTGCCGTAATATCTTTTCCTTCTAAATAAATTTTACCTTCAGTTGCGGGGATCAATTGCAATAGGGTTCTTCCCAAAGTAGTTTTACCGCATCCACTTTCACCTACAAGGCCTACTGTTTCTCCCTGCATCACATCAAAGCTTACATCATCAACCGCTTTAAAGAATTGTGATGGCTTACCAAATAATTTTTTCTTTACAGGAAAATAGACTTTTAGATTTTCAACTTTTAGGACAGGGGTTTGTTGTTTATCGTTTGTGGTCTGTGGTTGAACTGTACTCTGTACTAAAGTACTCAAAACTTTTTCACCGTCTCCCATAAAATCACTCACCACCGGCAACCGTTCTCCTTTTGGTTTACCCGCAGGCCTGCATGCCAGCAATGCTTTTGTGTAAGGATGTTGTGGCGACTGCAACACTTCTTTCGTGGTACCCTGCTCTACAATTTCGCCTTTATACATCACTACGATCTTATCAGCGATATCTGCTACAATGCCCAGGTCATGCGTAATTAATATCACACCCATCCTGTTTTGTACCTGTAATTCTTTTATCAGTTCGAGTATTGTTTTTTGAACAGTTACATCAAGTGCCGTAGTTGGTTCATCAGCGATCAGTAAAGATGGGTTGCAACTGATGGCCATAGCGATCATCACGCGTTGTTTTTGCCCTCCGCTTAATTCATGCGGGTAACGGTCAATGATAGTTTCCGGGTCAGGAAGCTTCACTCTTTCAAAAAGCGCAATGGTCTTTTGCCTTGCCGTTTTTGTATTTACTTTTTGATGCAGCTGTATCGCTTCCATTACCTGCTTGCCGCAGGTGAACACCGGGTTCAATGATGTCATCGGCTCCTGGAAGATCATGGCGATATTCTTTCCACGCACTTTATTGATATCAGCATCAGGTAATTTGACAAGGTCGTCAGGCTGTTTTTCTTTTTGAAAAAAAACGGTCTTGCCACTAATAATAGTTTGCTTGGGCAACAATTGTAATAATGATAAAGCCGTAACAGATTTCCCCGAACCACTTTCACCAACAATAGCTACCAGTTCTCCTTTTTTTATTTCAATAGAACTGCTTTTAACAGCCACAGTTTTTTTACCCTCGTTGAGGAATTGTATGGAAAGGTTTTGTATGGAGAGGAGAGAAGGCAATGATGTGAATGGTCAATAGTGAATGGTGAAATATTCAATCTTAAGGTTGCATTCACGATTGACCATTCACCATTCACGTTTTAAAATTTCAAATGTCGAACTGTTAGTCCATTATTGATCAATTGCTTTAACGAATCAATACCGATCTTCAAATGACGTTCTACAAAAGATGCAGTAACATTTTTATCACTCGCTTCTGTTTTAACGCCTTCAGGTACCATCGGCTGATCGCTTACCAATAACAAAGCGCCTGTTGGAATGGAATTATAGAACCCAACAGAAAATATCGTTGCGGTTTCCATATCGATGGCGTATGCTTTTACTTTTTGTAAATACGATTTAAATTCTTCATCATGTTCCCACACACGGCGGTTAGTGGTATACACTGTTCCTGTCCAGTAATCCGTTTCATAATCCCTTATTGTTGTAGATATGGCTTTCTGTAGACTAAACGAAGGCAATGCCGGAACGATGGGCGGAAAATAATCATTGCTCGTTCCTTCGCCACGCATTGCTGCAATGGGTAAGATAAGATCGCCGATATGGTGGCGTTTTTTCAATCCACCGCATTTGCCTAAGAATAATACAGCTTCGGGTTCTATAGCACTTAACAGGTCCATTACTGTTGCAGCACCGGGACTGCCCATTCCAAAATTAATGATCGTGATATTCTCAGCAGTGGCGCATTGCATGGGGCGGTCAAGACCAACGATGTCAACTTTATTCCATGCTGCAAACATGCTTACATAATTACTGAAATTGGTGAGCAAAATATACTTACCAAAATTCTCTAACTTTTCGCCGGTATATCGCGGCAGCCAGTTGTTTACTATTTCTTCTTTTGATTTCATACGTGTTTATTTTTTGAACCAGCTGAATTTCTTTGATCAACATTCTTGCGTCGCACTCTTCAACCGCATACCTTTGTTGAACTATGCCTTCAGGCAGTTACATTTTTTAAAATTACAAAATTCCCTTCAGGTACGATGATAAAAATTGAATACCCTCCTTACCAGCCTAAAATTAAAAATGAAGCCGGTAAGAAAATTATCTTTGATGAAGTGCGTAAGAAATGGGTATTACTAACCCCCGAAGAGTGGGTAAGGCAAAATTTTTTACAATACCTCGTTCAAATCAAAAAATACCCGGCTTCTTTAATTGCTGTAGAGAAAGAGATCAAACTGGGCGACCTGAAAAAAAGATTTGATATCGTGGTGTATGATGCGACTTCAAAACCATGGATGATCATTGAATGCAAAGAAATGAACGTGGAATTAAATAAGCATGTACTCGACCAGGTATTGCGGTATAATATTACCATGCAGGTGCCTTACCTTGTTATTACCAATGGCAGTTACTGCATGGCTTTTCAATGCATGCTTAATGAGTTGAAAGCAATAACTGAGTTACCTTAAATCAATTGTCCATACCTCATTAATTTACGGAAGGACACCCCAGCTTACTTTTGCCGGTATTCTTTTTGTTGAATGAATATATCACGCCAATACTATGGCTTAAATAATGATCATTCTTATTGGGGTTTGCAGCTTTACTGAATCCGTCCAGGTAGTCAGTAAAACTTAGCCGGTAACTCGTTTCCCCTATCAAAGAAAAGCGGTCATTCAATGCATAGCGTACACCAGCGCCCACAGGTACAACGGGCATGATGCGTGGCGTTGACTTTGCTGCATCAATTGCAAGCCCAGCCTGTACATCAGAACCATCATTGAATACAGTTGTATTCATATTACTCCAGTCTCTTTTAATTTTTAAGAAAGAAAAGCCGGCGCCTGCAAAAACATAAGGTGAAAATCTCGGTGACCTCGATTGCAAAAAACTCCACACGCCCTGTACCGATAATTCTGTTACCGGTGTAGTGAAATTAAAATTTCTTTGTTGTCTCCAGTCAGGGTTGCTATACTTCGCATCATTGCCATATAATTTTCCCCTGTTGATATTAAAGCGTACAGAAAACGCGGGGCTGATGATGCGATAAAGATGCAGGGCCAACTGCGGCTTCATCGTTTTATATGATCCTAATGCCTGCGGTGTAAGGTCACCCTGGTAAACAAACACACCACCACTTAAACCTACTTCATATTTTGAAAGGTCGATCTGTGCATTAACCAGATAAAAATTACCGGATATGATCACAACGGTGAGCAGCGAACTTTTTAATACAGACTTCATTGGATTTACTTTTAGGTGAGGAAATAATACAATGTAAAAATCTGTACTTCGATAAGGTATGTTTTAAAAGATGATTTGATGATTAATTGATTTGAAGATTTGGTAATTACCTCATTTTCAAATCACGAAATCTTCAAATTGAAAGATGATCGTTAATTATGTAACTGTATAAATGAAAAATTATTATTTTAATTATTGTCCCGCACTGTTAAACAAAAGTGAAGATGAGGATTTGATAATTAAGCTCTATTCAATCAACTCATTTTCAAATCACCAAATTTTCAAATCAAAAAGAAGCAGGCTTATAGAAATAAGCCCGGTTCTTTGTTCGCCATTAAACCTTACTTAACCTGTATAACTATTGAAGCGGAGTCCTGGCCAATCTTACACTGGCCCCTGTCGTGGCCCTGCAAATGCCATATACTATCAACGCGGTGATTCCAGATACTGTCGGGTACATGATGCCCGATACTGTCGGCATGGTTGCAAATGTGAACAGAGTCAAGGTCGATGCCTCTTGCCCTTACACCGATCACATAAGTTCCTGCGCTTGAGAAACTGTAATAATTGGTCTTTTCCGTTGTAACACCATAAGTGCCCGTTGCTGTTGCAGCAGGTGTTGCCGACCAGCTCAATGTATTTACATTTGTGCTGGCAGTTACTGACACGGTTTGCCCAACTGCAACCTGTGTAGCTGATGCTGTTAAGCTGATCGCATTAGGGTCGCTTGCTTTATTGCAGGCAAATAAAATGGTAGCGGCAGATAGCAATAATAGTGGCTTTTTCATGCTTGATTTTTTAAATGAGGAATATTTTTGTTGGTTATAATAAAAACACAGATGTAGAGTTTTAAACAAAAGGTTGGGTGAAAAAAAATATTTTCAAACAGACCCAACCATTTAACATTTACCTGGCATCTTAGAGCTATTCACCATATGCAGGAGCAGTTAAACCAGCTTATACAACATTGTATCAAAGGGGAAAGGCATTCCCAGAGCAGGTTGTATGCGCTATTGTCTCCCAAAATGTTTGCTATATGCCTGCGGTATTCCAAGAACAGGGAAGAGGCAGAAGAAACTTTGCAGGAGGGCTTTATGAAAGTGTTTGAAAATTTACAGCAATTCAAATTCGCCGGTTCTTTTGAAGGCTGGGTAAGAAAGATCATGGTGAATTGCGCACTGCAAAAGTTCAGGAGCAAATCCCATCTCCGCGCCGTGGTCAATATCGACGATGTTAAAGTAGAATATGGTGATACCGAAAACATCTCTTCGCAACTGGGCACAAAAGAATTATTACAGATGGTACAACTACTGCCCGCAGCTTACCGCATGGTATTTAACCTCTACGTTTTTGAAGGCATGAAACACCGGGAAATAGCAGAAGCGCTGGGCATTTCGGAAGGCACTTCAAAATCCAACTTATCTGATGCAAGGGCCATTTTAAAAAAAGCTGTGGTGAACAGCGCACAAATTGCTAAACAAAATACTAACTAACTATGGGAGAAAATCTACACGATATTGACAAGTTATTTAGAGATTCTCTTGAAGAGCATGAAGAAATGCCTTCGGAAAAAGTTTGGGATGCCCTGGATAATAATTTAGATAAAAGCAATGTTATCCAGATCAAAAGAAAATACAATAACCTTAAGCGCCTTGCTGTTGCCTTGCTGTTGCTTTTACTGGGAACGATAATTTACGAGATACAATCTAAGAAGACCGGGAAGGAAATAGTAGCGAATAAAAATGCGGCAGAAAAAAAAGGTTCTAATAACAGTGCAAATAAAGAGAACGAAACGGGAACATCTTCAACTGTTACCAATTCAAAGGCGGCTAATAGCAATAGCATTAATAATGCAGGAAAAGATAGTTCGAATAATCCTGTTCAGCAGGCTGCACAGGATCCCGGTATAAACACAACCATCAACTCAGAAAAAAAACCTTCGGGCGAAAAACAAACCAATGCAACTGTGATCAATAACAACAGTGATCACAAAAGGAAAACTGCAGCTATTGCTGAAGATAAATTTGCTGATAACAACGAAGCAAATAAATCACAGGTGAAAAGATCATCAGGGCACAGGACAAATATTACTGTTAAAAAAGGAAAGGCAGAAGAAGACCTGGTTGATGAAAACAATGCTGCAGTACAAAACGCTACCAGCAATGCAACTGATCCTATTAATGAGTTAATAAGGTTGCAAAGCAATCCTGCTGAAAGAATCAATAGCTGGTTGCAAAAAGATAATGATGCAACTATCAACAGCAAAAGGATTTCACCTGATGCTGACCTGTCGGGCAGCACTGCAAAGAATAAGAGCTTAAAGAACCCTAAACCTTTTCATTTTAATGTAACCGCTTTTTATTCACCGCAGTTTAGTTTTAACAGGCTGGAAGATGATCACCACGATCCCGGTCCGCAGGGCCCGCAACAGGGCAATGGCAGGGAAGAAATAAAAAAAGATGAGCCGCATGAAAGGTCTTCTTCTCTGGGCGTATTGGTTGAAATTCCTGTTGGAAAAAAATTAAGCCTGCAATCAGGCGTTACTTATTTGAATAAAACCATCAGCATTGAACCCAAAAAGATATATGCCAAATTGGATAATGATGGTAAAGTAAAATACCGTTTCGATTGTTCTTCGGGTTATACTTATATAGCGCCTAAGTCGGGAACTACGCCTGCAGTAGGCGATAGCGTGAATGCTGCTGCTTCTACCAACACATTACAATATGTTGGAGTGCCGCTTGGAGTTAATTATACTTTTGCTTTGGGCAAGTTTAATATCATACCCAATATCGGCACCACTGCAAATATTTTGGTGAAGCAAAAAATTGAAACAGAATTGATACAGGGAAGTGCTAAAGAAAAACAAACGATCAATAATATAGAGGGAATGAAACCTGTTTATTTCAACGCCTACACCGGCGTTTCCCTGGAATATAATGTGAGTAAAAGAATTGCAGTAAATGTTACGCCTTCTGGTAATTTTGCGTTGAGTTCTATCAATAAAAATGCTGCTGTAAAATCTTATCCCAATTCATTTGGGATAGGTGCAGGAATAAAAATAAAATTCTGAGACTATGAAAAAACGATCATTGCATTAGCACTTGTTTCTGGCGTAGTGATTTTTTTATTTACAGGGAAGTTCGCTGTAAGCAATGTACTGTAGATAATTATTCACCTGTTTTTTCAATATCACCTGCTGTATCGAAATGTTCCTTTGAAACATAAGGCCACCTGCGCTGTAATTTGGCATATACCAAATACACAACGATGCCGCTTATGAAAACTACGAGGAAAGAAACGATGATGGTTAATCCTGTTGCACAAAAAACAAATACCCACATCGCAATGGCAAGGATAACAGGCAAAGGATACAGCGGCATTTTGTAAGGTAAATTTTTTGTGCCATTCCTTTTTCTTAATAAAATAACTCCAACAGCCTGGCCAATAAATTGTACAATGATGCGCATGGCTAAAATGCCATCGATCACATGTTTCATTTTGAAAAGCATACTGAAGATAAAAGCAAAGCCCGCTAATACCAGTAAAGAAACATAAGGGAAATTTTTTGTTGGATGCAGTTTGCCGAATATTTTAAAGAATGCACCATCCACAGCAGCTGCATAAGGCACTCTTGAATAACCAAGCATTACTGCAAATAAAGAAGCGAGTGCTACCCACAGGATCATCACTGTAGCAATATTCGCAGCAGCACCGCCATACAATCGTTCAATAAAAGTGCTTACTACAAAATTATTCTGGCCGTGATCCTGCCAGCTTTTTATTTCCTGCCAGGGGATAACACTGCTTACACTTATATTCATTGCCAAATACAAAATGGCGATCCCTATTACAGAAATGAACATACTTCTTGGTATATTCTTTCCCGGTTCTTTTATTTCCCCCCCTAAATGACAAACATTGTAATAACCCAGGTAACTGTATATTGATTTGATACAGGCCTGCCCAAATACAAACGAAATCAATTGCTCCCATTTGAAATCTGTATTGATATCTTTTAAAGGTTGCAAAAAATTACCATGAGCAATACCTCCAAAAATTATCCAGCCCAATGTTAGCAATACACCACTCCACAACAATACACCGATCCTGCCTATGCTGTCGATCTTGCGGTACAATAAAAAAGTGATAAGGATGATCACGATACCCGAAACAGCTTTTTGTTGCCATAAGTTTAAATGAACTAAATAACCAAGGTATTGTGAGAATCCAATGGCTGCTGATGCGGCAACCAATGGCGCCTGTATAACAGTTTGCCATACGTACAAAAAACTCATCATCCTGCCCAGGCCATTCTTGCCATAAGCTTCTTTTAAAAAATTATAACTTCCTCCTGCAAGCGGGTAAGCGGCGCCCAGTTCGCTCCAGATCATCGCATCGATCAGTGAAAGTACGGCACCCGCGATCCAGGCATATAAGAACATGCCGCCCATCAATCCTATTACAATAGGCAATGTAACAAAGGGGCCAATGCCCACCATGTCGATCATATTTAAAACCGTAGAATGAAAAAGCCCGAGGCTGCGCTGAAGTTTTGGTGCAGTCATTTAGTTGTTTGAACATGGAAATTACGACATATAAAAAAAATGCACATAAAAAGGATCATAAGGGTTGAAATGTTGTCAGCCTGAGCTTGTCGAAGGCAATTGTTTAATTATCATATTTGCCTTCGACAAGCTCAGGCTGACAACCTATTATAGTTATAATAAAAAACCGGATCCCTTTCGGGACCCGGCACTGATTGAAAACCATTTACCATTAAACCTTATCCTATGAAAAACCGGTTATTAGTCGGTTTTAAATGAAGGCGGGTTGCATGGCTATAAATATTTTACCATTTGGCAACAAACTCTTTCATAAAATCGGGGAAATTCTTGTTCTTATAAACACCGTCACCAAAAAAACGTAATGGCGGCTCCAGTTCTGATGGCTTAAGATAACCGGATAAAGGAGCGGGCTGTGCATCTATTGCAGATAACAACACCGTGGTTGGATAACCCATCCTGCCAAACAAAAGATATACTGCGAGGTCGCTGGCTTTGTATGCAGGATTATATCCGTATTTTTTTGCACCCAATTCAACAGAGTCTTTTGATTCGGCATTGAATTTTACGGCATAATAATTTTCGTTGATATAATCGGCCACTTTATCGTTGCCATAAGTTTCTTTATCCATCACTTTGCACCAGCCGCACCAGTTGGTATACACATCAATGATAATGGGCCTGGGCTGCTTTTGATAGGCTGCTGTAAGCTCTGGTAAACTCAACCAGTTCACCTTGTTTTTTTTAGGGGGATCAGTTGCAAATAATAGGGCCGGAAGCAACAGGAGTACGGAAAAATATTTAACCTTTTGCATGAAATAATTGTTTTGTAGCTTAGATGGTTTATAAACGTAAATGCATGAAGAAAATTGTTGTGGCAATCACCGGTGCAAGCGGCGCTATTTACCCCAAAATATTAATCGATAAATTACTACAGGCAAAGGAGCAATGGTCGGACCTGGCCGTAGTAATGACAGAAAATGCAAAGCAGGTTTGGGTAACCGAACTTGACAATGAAGGATACAAAGAACTACCCGTAAAATTTTATAGCCAGCAGGACTTTAATGCCCCTTTTGCTTCGGGCTCCGGGCAATATGATACCATGATCATCATCCCGTGCAGCATGGGTACTTTGGGGAGGATTGCGACTGGTATTTCAAACGACCTGATCACAAGAGCGGCAGATGTTGTTTTGAAAGAAAGGAGAAAACTGATCTGCGTAGCAAGGGACATGCCTTATAACCTTATTCATATTCGTAATATGGAAACGGTAACGCTGGCCGGAGGCATCATCTGCCCGGCAACACCTTCTTTTTACAGTAAACCAAAAAGCATTGAAGAAGTAGCCGCCACCGTTGTTGACCGTGTGCTCGACCTTGCGGGCATTGATATCAAAACCTTCCGTTGGGGCAGGCCCCCACTATCTCCCCCAAAGGGGGAGGAAACATAAAAGATATAAGCGTAGAAAAAACTAGTTAAACAGAATACAACCCATTCGAGTTCCCTCTCTTTTGGAGAGGGGTTGGGGTGAGGCATTATCTCAGGTCTACCACTTCAACGCCTGGATATTTTTTTTGATCAAACACGAATTGTGCATCTGCAACAGGAGCAGTAGTATTCATGCTGCTTACCGTATAAGTAAAACGATTCCCTGTTTTTTCAAATACTTTGGTAGAACCAATGGTTTGTGTTGCTTTATTTACATTCACTAACACTTTATGAAAAGCCTTGCTCTTATCTATGGGAGTTAACTCCACTTCCTGGATGCCTTTTACATCGCTGTTCAATTTATACAGGAAATCCTTATCGTAGAAATTGGTGAATAATTTTTGTGGGGTAATGGTATTGTTGGTAGCGTCCAGTTTGCTGATGGTAACTTCATTGCTGGCTTTATCATAGGTCCAAACATTGCTGCCATCACAAAATATCTCCTGACCGGTAACACTCACCCTGTATTTGGTGCCTTTCATATAAACGGTACCCGATTTTGAGCCCAGGCTTTTACCTGCACCATTTTCCATTTTTAAAAGGAATTTTGCCGTAACCGCTTTAAATGTCTTGAACTTGGCGCTAACAGCATCCAATACTTTTTTTGCAGCCGGGTCACTTTGACCCATGCCCTTTGGAGGCTGCGCATTAATTGTTGCCACCATCATCATCGCAAAAACTATACTGTATATTTTTTTCATATTATCTGAATTTATAAACAAACCCCTCTCTTTTTGAAGAGGTTGCAAAGATATGTGAATAGATGCTTTTATACAACCCAAGTTTAATGCCGCGATTTAAAGAAACTGTTAATGTATTGCCAACCCAAAATAAATGTCATAATGCCCCGTTAATCCTGTAAGATTATTTATTTTGCAGCACTTCAACTCTTCTTTCAGGTTCAACTCAACTTTTCGAACATTATTAATTCATTCAATTAATTACAATGACAGAAAGAAACATTCCCCTTTCTCAAAGGGAAACTTATGAGCCATCACAACTAACCGAATTCCTATGGTGGTTGTCTACAGCCGAAAGAGAGATCTTAGTGGATTCGGTGGTGGACAGGAACCGTTACCGCATCATCGGCATGACGGTTTTAGCTACCTGGTTATTCGCCAGTTTTACATGGACGTACTTTTTCAGTACCATAGTAGATTCCACTGTTTTAGCAATAGCATTGGGCCTTTTCATGGGCTTTATCATTCTTACCATCGACAGGGCACTAATAAAAGGCATCACTAAATTCAATAAGAAAAAATTCACGCCTTTATTATTCCGTGCATTGCTGGCCATTACCATTGGTACATTCATGGCGCAGCCTGCAGTGTTGTATATGTTCGACAAGGAAATAAAAATGCAGACCTCGCTTGATAATGAAAAAAGAAAAATGGTAAAGCGCCAGGAACTGGATTCTTTATACAGCAACCGTAAAAATGAGTTGTTGCTTCAGAAAGAAAAGATCAATACCGTACTGGATAATAAATACGCCGATGTTAATAAAGCCAGGCAGGGATTTTTAGCGGAGACAGATGGTAGCGGCGGCACGGGGAAGATCGGTATTAAAGATATTGCCATCGCTAAAAGAAATGAATATCAAAAACTGGATGAAGGTTACCAGGCCGCGTTAAAGACGGAGCAGGTAAAACTAAACGATATCGACAAAGAGCTGAATGAGATGGAAGGAAAAATAAAAACGGAAGAAGCCGCTTTTACCCAATACCTCAATAATGGATTTTTAACGAGGGTGGATGCACTCAGTAATTTATTAAAGAACAATCCCGCATTGCAATTCCGGTATTACCTCATCGTGTTTATTTTGATGTTGATAGAATTGATGCCGGTGATCGCGAAAACATTATTACCCAGTGGCAGTTATGATGAAAAAGTAATGCTGCGTGAAGAAATGGAAATTGAGATCGCACATAGTAATGTGCGTAAAGAAAAAATGCTGAAAGAAATGTACAACCAGATGGCGCATGAATACGACAGTGAAGCCATCACCGCTTTTTTCCGGCTTACCAAAGAAGATAGAACCGAAAAGATGAAAGATTTCAGCAGGAGATGGAGAGAAGAAAACCACCAGACATTCGATGGACTTTGGGAAAAAATGAAGAAAGAGATATTAACGAAACAGGAGAATTAGAATAGACGACCGACCACGAACGACAGACCACGGAAAAAAGCTTTCAATCCGTCGTCTGTGGTCTGTTGTCCGTCGTCCATTTTCCCTATTTTTGCCGACTCCCGATAAATCGGGACAAGTTATGGCAAAAGCAGTTGGCGAAACTCCATTAATGCAGCAACACAATGCCATCAAGGCCAAATACCCTGATGCTATTTTGTTGTTCAGGGTAGGGGATTTTTATGAAACATTCGGGCAGGATGCCATTACAACAGCCGGTGTGCTGGGCATCACATTAACCAAAAGAAATAATGGTAATCCTGATGCTGCTGAACTGGCAGGGTTTCCACATCATGCATTAGATACTTATCTCCATAAATTAGTAAAAGCCGGTTACCGCGTTGCTATCTGCGACCAGTTGGAAGATCCCAAGCAGGCCAAGGGTATTGTAAAACGTGGCGTAACAGAACTGGTAACACCCGGTGTTGCCACCAGCGATAAATTATTAGAACATAACAGTAATAATTTTTTAGCCGCATTACATTTCAATGATGAAAAGATCGGTATTGCTTTTTTAGATATCAGCACCGGCGAATTTTTTTTAGCCGAAGGGGATGCAGCTTACGCAGATAAATTGTTACAAAGTTTAAAACCTGCCGAAGTTATTTACCAGCGCAATAAGCAAAAATATTTTAAAGAATTATTCGGCACCAACTTCTTTACCTATACTTTAGATGAATGGATATTTACGGAAGCTTATGCTACCGAAGCTTTATTAAAACATTTTGGCACGCATAGCTTAAAAGGTTTTGGTATTGAAAATCTTCCTTCGGCAATTGTAGCCGCCGGCGCTGTATTACATTATTTAAAAGACACAGAGCATCCTAACCTGGGGCATATCACTTCTGTGCAGCGTATAGACAGGGATGAGCATTTGTGGATGGACCGTTTCACCATCCGCAACCTGGAATTATTTGGTGGCGAAGGTTCCAACAGTTTATTGAAAGTAATGGATAATACCGTTTCTGCCATGGGTGCAAGGTTGCTGAAGCGGTGGATCATTATGCCGCTGAATAATATTGATAAGATCAATGAACGGCTGGATACTGTAGCGTTCTTCATAAAGGAAGTGGATACACGCAATAAGATCACGCAGCATATCAAACAGGCGGGTGATGTGGAAAGGCTGGTAAGCAAAGTGCCGCTTAAAAAAGTAAACCCGCGTGAAGTATTGCAGATCGCAAAGGGGCTGCAGCAAACCGAAGCCATAAAAACGCTTTGTGAAAATTCAACCAATGGCTATTTAAAAAGGTTGGGCGATTCGCTGAACCCCTGCAAATATATTTTAGATAAGATCGTAAAAGAGCTACAAGAAAATCCTCCCGCAGTTGCGGCCAAGGGCGGTGTGATAGCCAATGGTATCAATGACGAATTAGACAGCCTGCGCAAAATTGCCAGCGGTGGTAAAGATTATTTATTACAATTGCAGCAGCAGGAAGCATCGGCCACGGGCATCTCTTCTTTAAAAATAAGTTTCAACAATGTGTTTGGTTATTATTTGGAAGTAACGCATGCGCATAAAGCAAAAGTGCCCGATACCTGGATACGCAAACAAACATTGGTGAATGCCGAACGTTATATCACACCCGAGTTAAAAGAATATGAAGAGAAGATAGTAGGCGCAGAAGATAAGATACTGCAAATTGAAATGCAGCTCTTCGAAAAATTATTGAACGAACTGCAGGATTATATTTCTCCCATGCAGGTGAACGGCCACGTGATGGCCGTGCTGGATTGTTTAACTTGTTTTGCAGGCAATGCACTTCACTTCAATTATAAAAAACCTGCTTTAAGCGATGGCAATATCTTAGACCTGAAAGATAGTCGTCACCCTGTAATAGAAAGATATTTGCCGGTTGGGGAACCCTATATTGCCAATGATATTTTACTCGACCCCGCATCGCAGCAGATCATTATTTTAACAGGCCCAAACATGAGTGGTAAGAGCGCCATTCTTCGCCAGACAGCATTGATCACTTTAATGGCGCATATGGGAAGTTTTGTTCCTGCTTCGGATGCAAAGATCCCGCTCACTGATAAAATATTTACAAGGGTAGGCGCAAGCGATAATTTAAGTGGCGGCGAAAGTACTTTCATGGTGGAGATGAATGAAACGGCAAGCATCATCAATAATATCACCAGTCGCAGTTTGATCTTACTCGATGAGATCGGCAGGGGCACATCTACCTATGATGGTATTTCCATAGCATGGAGCATTGTAGAGTTCCTGTATAAAAGTGCCGCTTCTCCCAAAACATTATTCGCCACACATTACCACGAATTGAATGAACTGGAAAATAAATTGCCCACGGTTAAGAATTATCATGTTACCAATAAAGAAGTAGGCAATAAAATTATTTTCCTGCGTAAACTGGCACCAGGAGGCAGCACCCACAGTTTTGGTATCCACGTAGCACGCATGGCCGGCATGCCGCCTTCGCTGATCAACCGTGCCAACGAAATTTTAGTACAGCTGGAAGAAAGCCGCAACAGCAATACAGATGAAACAGTAAAGCAGTTGAGCGCTCCAAAAGTGCAGCTCAGCATTTTTGATGCACACTCTGCTACCTTTGATGAAATAAGGAATTTACTCGAAGCTGTGGATATCAACAGGCTCACTCCCGTAGAAGCATTGCTTAAATTGCAGGAAATAAAAAGCAAGGTAAAATAGCCGGGTAAAAACTTTATTTTTGTGTAATTGCCCTTCTTCCTTCATCCGGGATGTTAAAACCTGTTAACATTGCAGCAAATTTGCTTGTAAAGGCATCTTTATAATAATTTAGCCACTGTATGTTCAAAAAGATACCGATCCTGCTGTTTTTTGTTTTTGCTTTTGTCTCCAAAGATTATGGACAGGCCTGTTCATTACCCGGGATGACACCCGATAAAGCTTACCCCGTTTGTGGTACATCTGTGTTTCATGAAGATAAGGTAACCAATTGCACAGGCGATAATGTTGCCACTTCAGGTTGTGCAATAGGTGTGACTTCCAGCAGTTCCTTCTGGTATAAATTCACTTGCTTTCAATCAGGTACATTGGGCTTTTTAATTAGCGGTATTGATGCTAATGACGATTATGATTGGGAATTGTTTGATGTTACAGGGCATAATCCCAACGATGTATTTAGTAATGCCTCTTTAATGGTTTCTTTAAATATTTATGGAAAGGTTGGTACCGGCGGGTCTACACCTAATAATTCACCTACGGGCTGTACCCCTACAGGTTCGGGTAGTGTACACTGCGAAGGAGATGCCAATGGCAATAGCCCGTTTAACAGTATGCCAACTATTACTATCGGGCATGACTATTTGCTGATGGTTACCAACTGGACAAAAAGTACAGCCGGGTATGATCTTTCTTTTACCGGGGGTACAGCAAGTATCACTGACCCTAAAGAACCACACCTGCAGGGTTCAAGGGCTATTTGTGATGGAACACAGGCGGTGATCACCACTAATAAAAGAATGAAATGTTTAACCCTGTCTGGCGATGGATCAGAGTTTGCCATTTCGCCCAATGTAGCAACAGTTATTGCTGCTTCGGGTTATGGTTGCAGTAATGGGTTTGATATGGATTCTATCATTCTTACACTTAGTAATCCATTGCCACCGGGCAATTATACGATCTCTATAAAAAATGGTGTTGATGGAAATACTTTAAAAGATAATTGCGACCGGTTGATACCGGTTGGAGAAAGTATTCCTATGATCGTGTATCCGCAATTCCCAACGCCAATGGACAGCATCAATAAAGTTTTTTGTAAACCGGATGAAGTGGTGATCAACTTTAGTAAACAATTACGCTATATCCGTTGCAATAGTATTGAACCCAGTGGGAAAGATTTTAAAATTACCATGATATCGGGCACAACACCGGTTAATATTATTAGTGCCACAGGGGTTTGTGATGCCAATGGATTAACTCCCGTTATAAAACTAAAATTTGACGCACCTATTCAAACTAAAGGCGTATATCAAATTCAGTTAGTAAATACCCGTCCTGATGGTAATACGATCATAAACGAATGCGGCCAGGAAACACCTCCCGGCGCAACATTAACCTTTACTACAAAAGATACCGTAAATGCGGATTTTAGTTATGCAATTAATTTTGGCTGCAAGAGAGATACCATCAATTATTTTCATGATGGCAGGAATGAAGTGAACTTTTGGAAATGGAATTTTGACGATATACGTACCAGCAGTTTACAAAATCCTTCGATGGTATATGCTTCGTTTGGAGAAAAGAAAGCGCAGCTCGTTGTATCCAATGGCGTTTGTAAAGATACTTCTGCAATAAAGATCATAAACCTGGATAACGATTTGAAAGCAATATTTGAAGCCACATCCATTGTTTGTCCCGGCGACCTCGCCAGTTATAAAGAAAGCAGCATTGGTAAAATATTGGAATGGCAATGGGATTTCGGCAATGGCAATACCAGTTTATTACAGCAGCCACCACAGCAGGTGTATCCTTTTTCAACAACCATAAGAAATGTTCCGGTACAATTAATTGTGACCAACGATATCGGCTGTAAGGATACTGCAGTGCACACCATTAAAGTTGTAGGCAATTGTTATATCGCGGTGCCCAATGCATTTACTCCTAACAACGATGGTATCAACGACTACCTGTACCCCTTAAACGCTTATAAAGCAAAGGACCTTATTTTTAAAGTGTACAACCGTTTTGGCCAGTTATTATTTCAAACTACCGACTGGACGCATAAATGGGATGGGAAATTTAAAGGGCAGGGTGTTGATCCTGCAACTTATGTATGGCTATTGCAATACACCAATATTGATACAGGAAAACGCGTGGAGCAAAAGGGTACAACTGTATTGATCAGGTAAAGAGGTGAATGGTGAATAGTGAATGGTGAATGGTGAATAGTGAGTCGTCTGTAGTCTGTCGTCCGTGGTCTTTTTACCGGCCTGTTAGTTTCTTTCGCTCGTCTCTCTCTTCACGAAGCATAGCACCGAAATCTATTTTTCTTACCATGGTCTTAATCACCAATGCGATCCGTTTGGCTTTGGTAGCATCCGTCTTTGCAGACTCTATCCATTTGGTAAAATAATTCCTGTGGCCCTGTGGCAATGAATTGAAATATTTTAGTGCTTCGGGTTCGTCGGCCATGCATTCCAGTAATTCTGATGGCGGGAGTATGGGGGCATCATCGGCCTGCAGTTGCAGCTTGATCGTTGCACCTTTTCTTTTGCCCGTTCCCTTACGCATAGCCGCATTAAATGCCATGATGAAATCGCCTTCGCCCATGGGCATCAACGCAACTTTGCTGATCTCGTAATCATCTAATTTACCTTTAACGCGGAATGATTTTTTATTACCGGGTTTTAACTGCTGTGCAATTTTTGCAGGAATATTAATATAGGTCCAGCCGGTCTTTTCACCCTGTTCGTCAAATTTTAATAATGTAGCAGAAAATTTTACCATGCAATAACCGAAATATTTTCTTATGAAATGAGGTTGTATAAAGATAGAAAAATATACAGCGTTTAAAAAATGCTGAACAACCAAGTAGTGGCTTAAGTTGCCATCTTATCCTGGTTGTATCGCAATTTTTCAGGCCAAATTTAATAGGTCAAGTTTGCTAATATGTCAGTTAGCCGGGACTTGTTCTGGTCTTGTTCGTACCTTGTTCGCTTCCAGTGCGTCTCCAGTGCGTCAGTTGACGCACTGGAGACGCACTGGACCAAAAGCAATCCCGGGCAAAAACAGGACAAATCCCGGCAAAAAACCAGTAAAAAGAGGAATTTCTTAAGATAGAAAATAAAACAGGGATTATTGTATTGGACAGTTTGGCAGTTTTTTGCTATTGTTGTTGCGAATTTTGAATAATAGCTCAATTTGAAAAATTGGAAGGCGGGCAAGCTTCAACAATCCGTTTTCGTTAGGCATTAATGATTGCCCGTTGCATCTGCATAACCGTCATAAAAGCCCTTTCCACTTTTCATCCCCAATCTTCCTTCAGCAATATATTTTTTCAACAGCTCTCTTGGTCCTGCTGGTAATGATGGGGTTAATTCAGCATAATGTTCTTCAATGGCCAAAACAACATCAAGCCCTACCATATCCATTTCTTTAAACGGCCCGATAGGAGAGCCTGTATTCACTAAAAAGATATTATCAATATCCTGGGGCGTTGATACGCCCGTTGCAACAACATTTAAACATTCTCTTTTGATGGCGGCCCAAACTCGGTTGAATATAAATCCCACACTTTCTTTATGTACAAAAAATGGCACCAATCCTCCATACTCCGGTAAAGTATTCATTAACGTATCAATCACCGCCTGGTCGGTAACACCACAGCTCATCACTTCCACTGCATTCTGTGTTGGTGGCATATAAAAATGAGTGTTCACCACGCGGGCCCTTCCTGTTTCACTCATTTCATTGACGAACTGGCTTGCAGGAAAAGAAGAAGAATTACTGGCGAGGATCGCATCTGCAGGAGCCAGTTTATCCAGCTCACCGAAGACCTTTTTCTTGAGCTCCAGCTTTTCAGGTATCACTTCAAATATTAACCAGGCATTTTCTACGGCTTTGGCCATATCATCAAAGAGTGTAAGTTGACCATTGCTTTTTGTTTTAAGTTTTTCCCAGAGCTTTGGTAATTGCTCATCAATATATTCTTTTGCTTTACTGCGCTGTTCTGCAGAAAGATCGAATATCCTTACTTCATTGCCCTGTGTGCACATCATTAAGGCAATGCGCCTGCCCAGTGTGCCTGCACCAATGATAACAATAGGACGCTGTTTATAATTTGTAGGTTTTGAGTATGCCATAGTGCAAAGTTTTATTAGAGATCGTTATGGCATAAAATAATCTCTTTTAACCCTAACCGGGTATAACCAATTTGTAGTAGATGAGTGTATTTGCGATTTTAGATTTGTGATTTCAGATTTAATATTTTCAACTCTAAAATCTACAATCTGAAATCTACAATCCCAAATACTTATACTTTTTTAAAAAGAAGTGTCAATATGCGGGGAATTGCTTGCCTATTATCATCATCAAAATATTCATCGATGTCAACAATAGCAAGGCCATATTTTTTTGCAGTTTGAATGAATTCTGAGATATGGTGATCATAGCAGGTTACAACCTGGATTCCCTGCTCCGTTTCAAATCTTGCTTTGCTGCCATTGTATTGTTTGAAAGGGTGCAGTTCTCCAATATAAACATGGCCGTCTTTTATTAAATATTTTGATACTTCACTGAAGATATGATCAAGGTTTTGGATATGCTCCAATACCAGGCTGAATGTTATCAGGTCATATTTTTTTTCCGCAAAGGCCCATTGTGCTGTGATATCTGCCTGGATAAATTGAACAGCATTGTTATTGATCTTTGCTTTAGCTTTTGCCAGCATCTCTTCTGAAAGATCAACTGCAGTGATCTGTTTTGCTTTGGTAATAAGCCAAACCGTATTCTTTCCTGTTCCGCACCCGATCTCCAAAACATTTTTAAGGTCGATGCCGCACAATATTGTCTTTAATGCTTGTGCTTCCAGGTCGCGGGTTTTATTTTCGTTGGTATCGTATTGCTGCGACCAGTTGTTATAGGCGTCTCTTGTATCCATCCTGAAATTATTAAAACGTTTTCAGTTTACCGTTTTCTGTTTTGAGTTTTCCCGATTTGAATCAGCCACGGTTTTTGAGAAACAGTAATATTGCGAACTTAAAAAACCGAAAACAGTAAACCGAAAACGGTAAATTATTCATGTGCTTTATGCCCGATATAGTTGCGCCATTTTTCAATCACAGCTTTCATGTCGTCGGGTAAGTCGCATTCAAAATGCATTTGTTGTTTTGTTACAGGGTGAATGAAGCCCAGTTCTTTTGCGTGTAAGGCCTGCCGTGGGCAGAGATCAAAACAATTATCCACAAATTGTTTGTACTTGGTGAACACGGTACCTTTTACGATCCTGTCGCCACCATAAAAATCATCATTGAAAAGCGGGTGACCTATCAGCTGCATGTGTACCCTTATCTGGTGGGTGCGGCCCGTCTCCAGCCTGCATTCTACCAATGTTACGTAATTAAAACGCTCTAGAACTTTATAATGCGTGATGGCATCTTTACCATGATCGCCATCGGGATAGGCCGTGAATAATTTTCTAAAACGTAAATGCCTGCCCACATGCGCAACGATGGTGCCTTCATCTTTATCAAAATCACCCCACACCAATGCCAGGTAGCGGCGGTGGACGGTATGGTCGAAGAATTGTTTGGCCAGATTTGTCATGGCAGGTTTATTTTTGGCCATTACCAATAAGCCCGTGGTATTTTTATCAATGCGGTGTACCAAACCAAAACGGCTCAATTCCATTTCACCAATATTGGGATCCTGCTGTTGCAGGTGATAAGCAACGGCATTTACCAATGTACCGTTTGGATTGCCGCTGCCGGGATGCACTACCATGCCCGCCGGTTTATTGATGATCATGATATCATTATCCTCAAACTGTATATTGAGCGGGATATTTTCCGGGATGATCTCTGATGTTTCTGGCGAACGGTCATCATACACCACGATCTTATCAAATGCCTTTACCTTATAATTATTCTTCACCGGTTTTTCATTCACCAGCACCATTTCATCATCAATGCCCTGCTGTATCTTGTTGCGTGTAGCGCCTTCAATTCGGGTCATCAAAAACTTATCAATGCGCAAGGGTTCCTGCCCCTTGGGAATAACGATCACCAGCCTTTCGTAAAGTTCGTCTGATTCTGTAATGTCAATGTCTTCTGTGTTTTCTTCGTGTGTCATCTTTTTTGTTTAGATGTTTAGGGGTTTAGAAGTTTAGTCAACCTCAAACAGTAAACTGCAAACCGTAAACGGAAATTCTTTTCAATTATCTTTGCAAATTAAAACATTGCAGTGGATAAGCGTAAAGTGATATTTAAAGACCTGGGCATTATCGAATATAAAACAGCCTGGGATTACCAGGAAGAGTTGTTGCAGCAAAATGTGGCTGTCAAGTCTGCATTGCGCAAAGCAGCAGAATTAGTTGGAACCGACGACGGACAACAGGCGACGGACCACGGACAACTAACCGAGAACCCCAAACTGAAAACCGAAAACTATTTTCTCTTCTGCGAACATCCTGCCGTTTACACTTTGGGTAAAAGTGGTAATGCCAACAATGTATTGATGAGCGAAACAGAATTGGAAGAGAACAATATCCAGTTCTTTAATACCAACAGGGGCGGTGATATTACTTTTCACGGATTGCAGCAGGTGGTGGGCTATCCCATTTTAGACCTGGAAAATTTTTATACTGATATCGGCAAATACCTGCGCAATTTAGAAGAGGTTATTATTTTAACTATTGCAGAATATGGTATCAAAGGAGAAAGAAGCAGTGGTGAAACAGGTGTATGGATTGAGCCAGGTGTTACCGGGAAAGAAAGAAAGATCTGTGCCATTGGCGTTCGCTGCAGTCGCTGGATAACCATGCATGGCTTTGCATTAAATGTAAATACCGACCTGAGTTATTTCAACCATATCATCCCCTGTGGCATACAAAATAAGCAAGTGACTTCTATTGAAAAAGAATTGGGTAAAAAAGTGGATTACGAAGAAGTGAAAGAAAAGATCAGGAAAAATTTTGAAAAGGTTTTTGAAGCAACTGCTGTAATTTAATCTGATGGCGGCGGTGGCTGCTGGTTCTTTCCGTCTTTTAAAATATAGAATTTATTTTTTTCTATCAGCTTGCCATTTTCATAGATCTCGAAATGGAACCAGCCCGCGTGTACAAAATTCACTTTCTCCACGATCAGGTAATTCTCATGCAGTTTATTCAATTCAAAGATCGGCGACCCGAGCTCATCAAAGAATTTAACGGTATATTTTTTTGTTTCTGCTTCAGGTAAATAAATGATCACGTTATTATCCTTGCCCACATAGATACGTTTACTGGGGTAAGTGATCACATCTGTATTGGCGATATTGGGCACCGGCGTTTTGGGCAATATCTTTGAATTAGGATTCTTGGGATCATAAATAGGAGGTATGGCTGATTTGTCCCTATCCCTGTTTAAAAATGGAAAACTGGTATCTGCCGGGTTAATGGGGTCTGATATTTCTTTTACCGGCCTGGCCACGTTGCTGAATTTATAACTGCCGCCTTCAAAAGAAATAAATACCCTGTAATACATTTTGTTATAGGGTGGCTTGGCATCGGCATAACCATTTTCAACATTTTGCGGGCTTAATACCGAGCCAATAGTGGTATAATTTTTCAGGCTGTCGTAAGAGCGCTGGATATTGATGGTGGCAACAGGAGCTTTATAATTGTTGATCCAGCTCACGATCACCTGGCCATTAAGATTCCTTACGGTAATGCCGGGCAATGTGTCCTGTGCAGTAAGGGAAACGGCTAACAGGTTAAACAACAGGATAAATAAAAACGAAGCCCTTTGCATATTATTTAAACGAGGATAAGCGATAAAAATTTTATTGGCAAAGATAATAGGATGTAGCAAACTAGAATAATAAACTGCCGGCAGGCAGGGAATTATTGCCCTGTAAGCCCCCTGTATGCAGGCAAATGATACGGCTTCCCGCCGGGAAATGGCCATTCTTAATTTTATCATAAATCGCGAAAAACATTTTGGCGGTGTATACAAAATCAGTGGGTAGTCCATGCTGCCGCCACATACCGTTCATGAATGCAATAAGTTCGGGTGTTCTTTTTGCATAACCGCCAAAATGATACCGGTCAAAAATTTCCAATCGCTCTATATTAAAACTGCCGCATAAAAAATTAAGTCTTGATGCAATATCAACCATGCCTTTTAAAACCGGTACGCTAATGATCTTTTGATCTCCTGCCAATAATAAACCTGCGGTAGTAGTAGCGGTGCCGCTGGCCGTACAAACATGGGTGTAATTACCATCTTTTATAATGTGCTGTATCAATGCAGCGCCTTTTGCACCGAGCGGGTGATAACCGCCTTCAGGGACGATACAGCATGCTCCCCATTTATTTTTTAATTCGTTTTGAAAACGTACCGTTTCTTTTTCATCGTAATCTTCTCTTGAAATAAATTGCAGCTGCATCCCATAATTTAAACATTGCTGCAGCGTGGAGGATAGTTTTGCAGGCTTTTCTCCTCTTACGATACCAATGCTCTTTAAGCCATTGGCTTCGCATGCAAAAGCTGTTGCTACCAGGTGATTGGAATAAGCGCCGCCAAAGGTCAGGATGGTTTTATGTTCAGTGCTCATTGCCTCCTGCAAAAAATAATGCAGCTTGAATAATTTATTACCCGATACCACGGGGTGAATAGCATCTAACCTTAATACCGCAACCGATAATTCTTTTTGCCTGAATAATTCGTCGTGCAATAATGCTATGGGTGCTGTAAAAATATTAAAAGGCATTTTGATTATAACTTATCGGTTTATAGTAATTTCGCTGTACAAAAATCAACTATTAATTTTTCATTTTAATTAAAATTATAAATGCAGCCAACTCTATTGATCTTAGCAGCCGGTATGGCAAGTCGTTATGGAAGTATGAAACAAACGGAAGGATTTGGCCCGAGTGGCGAAACCATTATGGATTATTCCATCTATGATGCGATACGTGCGGGTTTTGGTAAAGTAGTATTCATCATCCGCAAAGATTTTGCAGATGCTTTTAAAGCCAGCTTCGAACCCAAACTAAAAGGAAAAATAAAAACCGAATACGTTTACCAGGAAATGGATTCTTTTTTGGATGGCGAACCTGTGCCTGAAGGCCGTACCAAACCATGGGGAACAGGCCATGCCGTATTATGCGCTAAAGATGTGATCAAAGAACCTTTTGCCGTTATCAATGCTGATGATTTTTACGGCAGTGATGCCTTTGCAAAAGCAGCAGCTTTTTTAAAGAATGACTGTAATGAAAAAACTTATTCCATCATTGGTTATGAACTGGCAAAAACTTTAAGTGAACATGGAACGGTGAGCCGCGGTGTTTGCGTAGTGGATGCTAATAATAATTTACTGAGCATTAATGAAAGAACAAAGATCTACAGAGAAGGAGATAAGATCGTATATGAAGATGACAATGGTAAGCATGAAGTGCCTTTCAATTCAAGCGTGTCAATGAATTTCTGGTGCTTTCACCAGTCTTTGTTCCCAATGACAGAACAATCCTTCCACCAGTTTGTAAAAGAGAACAGCCATAATATCAAAGCAGAATTCTTTATTCCATTGATAGGCGATGAATTTGTAAAAACAAAAGGCGGTACTATAAAAGTGATCCCCTGTTCTTCACAATGGTTTGGCGTTACTTATAAAGAAGATGCGCCGGTAGTAAAAGCAAGTATTGATAAATTAGTGGCCAGTGGTGAATATCCATCTTCACTCTGGTAGTCTTCGGCTTCGCTCTGACGTGAGACCTGAGAAAACAGTAGCAGCATTCGGATAATTGTTGAATTGTTTTATGGTTAAATTGTTCTAAGCAATTTAACCATGCAGCAATTAAACAATTATTGTAGACCTCACGATAAAAAAATCCCCACAATACTGCGGGGACTTTTTTATGTTTCGCTTTTTGCTCAGCCTCTTATTGATAGCTCTTAATTAAAAATACGCAGCTGTTTACTTTTTCAACCTGCTTCTCTCTTCCTAAACTTTTAATGCTGTTGGTATTAGCCAATTTGATATTTGCAAATGCTGAATCTTTTTTAAGATTTTCAACAGTCTTGAAAATGTATCGTGATTTCACGGCAAATACCGCACCAGTTTCAGTCGCTTTTTTAGTTACGATACCGATAATATCACCATTTTTATTTAACACAGGTCCGCCACTGTTACCATGATCGGCACTGATGGCGATCTGGTAAGTTAAAGTGTCGCTCTTATCGCCTGTTAAGCTGCTTAAATAACCCTCACCATACACAATATCATCCTTTGGATAGCCCATCGTATAGATCGGTTCAGCAAGGTTTACCGAATTGTTGATGCTGTAAGGAAGAGATTTGTAAGGCACAAAATCCTTATCATTTATTTTTAGTACCGCAATATCACGGGTATTATCCTGCATACAAACCGTAGCTAAAAATTGCTGTCCTTTTTCGTTAGTAGCTATGATAGTCTTTCCTTCTAAAACGTGGGCGTTGGTAATGAGGTAACCCTGTCCGTCTATTAAAAAGCCTGTACCGCCGGATACCGGTTTCACCTCGGGGTTCATGTAGAATTCTTTGACATCCTTCAGCTGGTTCTTCGTTTCCTTTACGCCTTTATCCAATGCCGCTAATTTCCTGTTCAGGTTTTCAATTTCAGGATTTGTCTTATTGTTATTATAAACCGAAGTTAAGCCAGCTGTAAGAATAGAAACGATACCGGCAATGGTTGCAGCTACTGCGGCAATACGCTTGTATCTTTTCCACAGGAAAGCTACTTTGGCCTTGCCCTGTAATTTAGAAGGGTTGATAACCCCTTCATCTGTTAATTTAGCTTCTGCTTCAATTAAAGAATGCCTGAAATTCTTTATAGCACCAAATTGTTCTACTTCATTCAAAAAGAAAGTATGTTCTACCACCATCTGGTCTACTTCGGGATTTGTCTTGCGCAAGTCTTCAAGCATCGCCCTTTCTTCGGCAGACATTTCACCTCTCAGGTATCTTTCAACAGCGTCCAGTAATAATATGTCGTCCATTTTATTGTCCATTTTTATATTGTGCAAAGAATAATTTCTTCAATCTCATCAGGCATTTGTACTTCTGGGTCTTGGCATTATCTGCGTTGGTATATCCAAAATCTGCTGCTATTTCCTGCATATGCTTCTTTTGTATATAATAAGCATCCAGCAGGCTTTTACAGGGTTCGCCTATTTTACTCATGGCCGTTTCCATCAAAATAAAGTCGGCATTCCTTTTTTCATGCGATTCCAGCTCTTCTTCTACCGGGATGGTCTCTTCCATATTATCCAGGTTACCGGTGTACCGGCTCATCTGCTGGAGCCTTTTTAACCAAAGCCGCCTGCAAACCGAATAGATATACGTCTTTATCTGGCTGCTCAGTTCAAAACTTTCGGTCCGGGCTTTCTCAAACAACACGATCATCGCCTCCTGGAATATATCCCGTGCATCGTCGGGGCTCCCGCTATTATTCAGTATAAATGACTGGATCATAGCGTAATTTGCCCTATAGATCGTTTCAATGGCCTGTTTATCGTTCTGCGCCAACCCCTTAAGAATCAATTTTTCTTCTTCTAAAGTACTCACCCGCTTAATATTAATACGTTTACTGATTATTTGTAACCCAAAACAACGAAAAAAAAATTATAAAATCTCTGGGTTACCTTTTTAAAATCCCGGTATAAACATGAAATTATAATTTTTAAAAATTAAACAAACAAAAATGAAAAAAGTATTTTTAGCAATCGCAGTAGCTTCAGTATTTACTGCTTGTAACAATGGTGGTGAATCAACTGAAACAAAAACAGCTGATACAACAAAAACAACTGATACTACTAATGCTGCAAAAATGATCGATACAGCTGCAAAAATGATCGATACAGCTGCAAAGAAATTAGATACAGCTGTTCATAAAATGGCTGCTGACACTACTAAAAAGAAGTAAGCATTCAAATCCCGGCACTGGTTGCTTGTTTGAATTAGCCGGCTCTGTATAAAGATTTTCATATGGCAAGCAATCGTTAAAGTCCCTCTTATTTTTTAAGAGGGATTTTTTTTGCTGGTATAAGGTTGTTTTGTTATTTTTGGTCTTCAATGATGAACAAAAGCAACCATAGCTTCTTTTATTTTAGCTACTATTTTATAAATAGGCCGGGATGCTTTTGTTAAAACTGAAGAAAAAACAGACTAACATAAAAAGAATCCCGGCTAAAAGGCCGGGATTTTGTTTTTATAGCAATTATGGAAAAAAGAGTATCGATACAGGGATTTGAAGGCAGCTTTCACCAGGTGGCAGCTGAACAATTTTATGGTAGCCAAACCAAAGTGATCTGTTGTGCTACATTTAAAGAAGTGATAAAGATCGCCGGCGATAAAAAGCAAAGTGATGGAGGGGTAATGGCCATTGAGAATTCAATAGCCGGGAGTATTTTACCCAATTATAATTTATTACTGAAAAGTAATTTGAAAATTGTGGGAGAAGTATACCTGCAGATCAAACAAAACCTCCTCGTAAACCCCGGGGTAAAACTGGAAGACATCAGGGAAGTGCATTCGCATCCCATGGCCATTCAGCAGTGCTTTGGATTTTTAGATAAGTACAACTGGAAATTGGTAGAGACCGAAGACACCGCGTTAAGTGCCAAACATATTCACCAGCATAAGAATAAACATGCTGCAGCAATTGCCAGCAGGCTGGCGGCCGAGTTGTATGACCTTAACGTGATCGCACCCAATATCCATACACTTAAAAATAATTACACACGTTTTTTGGTTTTGCAAAGACAGGATAATGTAAATGAAGTGGCAGGTGCTGATAAAGCCTCGATCAATTTCTTTACCGATCATTCAAAAGGAAGCCTGGCGAGGGTGCTTACGAAAATCGCAGACGAAGGCATTAACCTTTCTAAACTGCAGAGCATGCCCATACCCGGGAGTGATTTTAAATATTCTTTTCATGCCGATATGGAATTTGAAAATATGGAACAGTTTAAAAATGTAATTCAAAAAATAGGAACATTAACTGAAGGATTGGTTGTATTGGGAGTTTATAAAAATGGAAAAAATAACACGGATTAAAACAGATTACACAAATTGAATGAAACAACGCTTAAAATAAATCTGTGTAATCTGTAAAAATTCGTGTAATAAAAAATATCAATGGAAACAGCAAAAAGATTAGAAGGTATCGGTGAATATTATTTCTCTCAAAAACTGAGGGAGATAGATACTATGAATAAAGAAGGGAAGCAGGTGATCAGCTTAGGTATCGGCAGTCCCGACCTGCCACCGCACCCCGAAGTGATACAGACTTTACAGGAAGAAGCAGCAAAACCAACAACCCATGCTTACCAAAGTTATAAGGGTAGCCCGGTATTGAGAAATGCTATTGCTGCATGGTATAAAAAATGGTATGCAGTAGAATTGAATGCTGATACCGAAATATTACCATTGATCGGCAGCAAAGAAGGTATCATGCATATTTGCATGACCTATTTGAACGAAGGGGATTTTGTTTTGATACCCAATCCCGGTTATCCAACATACAGGAGCGCTGCAACAATTGCGGGTGCAAAATGTATGGAGTATAACCTTACCCAGGAAAATAACTGGTTACCTGATTTTAACGGGATAGAGAACAATCTGTATGTGAACAGGGTAAAACTGATGTTCGTGAATTATCCGCACATGCCTACGGGACAATTGGCAACATCTTCTATGTTCAATCAGCTGATCATCTTTGCAAAAAAATACAATATCCTTATTGTTCATGATAACCCTTACAGTTTTATTTTGAATGATGAACCCATGAGTTTGCTCAGCATGGAAGGAGCAAAGGATTGTGTAATAGAATTGAATTCATTGAGCAAGTCGCATAATATGGCAGGCTGGCGTGTTGGCACTTTATGTGGCGCAAAAGAAAGGATCGACGATGTACTGCGTTTTAAAAGCAATATGGATAGCGGCATGTTCTTACCGGTTCAGTTGGCTGCGGCAAAAGCATTAACGCTGGAAAAAGACTGGCATGATTCAATAAATACAATTTACAAAGCAAGAAGGGAAAAAGTTTTTGAATTGCTTGACCTTTTAGGATGTACTTATTCAAAAGACCAGGCTGGGATGTTTGTCTGGGCGGCTATCCCTGCTGGTTATAAAGACGGCTATGAATTAAGCGATAAAGTGTTGTACGGCTCCAATGTATTCATCACGCCCGGCGGTATCTTTGGCAGTGCTGGAGATAAATATGTACGTGTAAGCTTATGTTGTAAGGAAGAAAATATTGAAGCAGCAATAAAAAGGATCAAAAGCCTCCCCTAAATCCCCTCCCAAAGAGGGACTTAGGAAGCATAATAATTTTAAAAGTTATTAAAACATTTAAGAGTGGGAATTCAAAAGAAACAAAGTGCTTTCAATCAGGCAGAGTCTAAAGTCTCCCCAATGGGGGGAGATTTAGAGGGGGCCGTGGTTACAATTGTTGGTGTTGGTTTAATAGGCGGTTCAATGGCATTGGCATTGAAAGAACACGGCATTGCAAAAAAAGTAATTGGTGTTGGCAGGTCGGCAACAAGTATTGCAAAAGCAATTGAGCTGAGCATTATTGACGAATCACTGTCATTGGAAGAAGCCGTGAAGCAAAGCGATCTTATTTATGTATCTATCCCCGTTGATGCAACCATACCTGTTATGATACAGGTAATGGATCTTATAACCGATAAACAAATTGTGGTGGATGCCGGTTCAACCAAATTTGCATTGTGTGATGCATTGAAAGACCACCCGATGCGGAAACAATTTGTTGCAACGCATCCCATGTGGGGAACAGAATACAGCGGTCCCGAAGCCGCAGTGAAAGGCGCTTTTGCAGGAAGGGCCTGCGTGATCTGCGAAAAAGAAAAAACAGGTAGCAATGCTTTGCAAACAGTAGAAAACATTTACAAAGCTGTGAACATGCACATCATTTATATGGACGCCGCAAGCCATGATGTACATGCTGCCTATGTGAGCCATATTTCGCATATCACTTCTTTCGCTTTAGCGAATACAGTTTTAGAAAAAGAAAAAGAAGAAGATGCCATCTTTGAAATGGCAGGTGGTGGTTTTGAAAGTACCGTGCGTTTGGCAAAAAGTAACCCGGCCATGTGGGCGCCCATCTTTATGCAGAACAAAGAAAATGTACTGGATGTTTTGAATGAACATATTTCTCAATTGAGAAAATTTAAAGCCAGCCTGGAAAAAGAAAATATAGAATACCTGGTTGAGCTGATGGAAAATGCGAATAAAATAAAAAGGATATTGAAATAATTGGACCCTGTACCCGGAAGCTCCAGCTTCTGGTAAATAAAAAATAAAAGATTGGAAGCTGGAGCTTCCAGGTACAACAAATATGATTTTCAGAGAAGCACTAACAGAAGACATTAAACAAATACAACTTGTTAGAAATGCCGTAAAGGAAAATGTTTTAAGCAATCCTGGTTTAGTTACCGACAAAGATTGCGTTGAATATTTAACCCTAAGAGGTAAAGGCTGGGTTTGTGAAGTGGATGGCACAATTGTTGGGTTTGCAATTGCCGATCTTATTGATAATAATATCTGGGCATTATTTGTGCACCCTGATTTTGAAGGAAAGGGTATTGGTAAAACTTTACATGATAATATGCTCGACTGGTATTTCTTCCAGCAAAAAGAAATGGTATGGTTGAGCACAGCCCCAAAAACAAGAGCGGAAAAATTTTATGAATTGCAGGGATGGACAATTGTAGGTTTATATGGAAAGGGCGAAACAAAGTTTGAAATGACCGCTGACGAATGGAAACAATTACAGCTTAAAAAATATGGCGTTGATATAAAAAAAGCCAACAAAAAAATTTAATAATTATAATCATGCAAACACAAACTCAATCAATGAAAGAATTGATGCAGGAAAAATGGAACAAGCGCCCGTTGATCATCAGCGGCCCCTGCAGCGCAGAAACAGAAGAGCAGGTACTCGCTACCGCTACACGCCTTGCAGCAACAGGTAAAATAGATGTATTACGTGCAGGTATCTGGAAGCCACGCACCAAGCCGGGATTATTTGAAGGTATTGGTACTAAGGGATTACCATGGTTAGCACAGGCAAAAAAAATTACCGGTTTGCCCATCACCGTTGAAGTAGCAACTGCCAAACACGTACAGGATGCATTGCAGTTTGATGTAGACATGTTGTGGATAGGTGCAAGAACTACAGTTAATCCTTTTAGCGTGCAGGAAGTTGCAGATGCGTTGCGTGGTGTTGATATTCCCGTGCTGATAAAAAATCCTATCAATGCTGATTTGGAATTGTGGACCGGTGGTATTGAACGGTTACAGAAGGTTGGCATCAAACAGGTGGGTATGATACATCGCGGCTTTGCTTCCTATGGTAATACTGAATTCCGTAATGCACCGATGTGGCATTTACCCATTGAAATGAAACGTCGTTTTCCGGGTATGCCATTGATCTGTGATCCTTCGCATATTTGTGGTAACAGAACATTATTACAATCTGTTGCGCAAAAAAGTATTGACCTTGATTTTGATGGTATCATGCTGGAAACGCATATCGATCCTGATAATGCATGGAGCGATGCCAAGCAACAGATCACACCCGAAAAATTTGCAGAGATGCTCGGCGCATTGGTTTGGCGTCTTGAAAATACAGATGCAAAAGAATTCATTACAGCATTGGCCACTTTGCGTGAACAGATCAATCACCTCGATGATGAACTGATGACGATATTAGGACAGCGTATGAAAATTGCGGATAAGATCGGCGAATATAAAAAGAATAATAACATCACTATCTTACAAACCAATCGCTGGAACGAGATCCTTGAAAAAGCTTATTTAAAAGGGGAGAAACTGGGACTGAGCAAAGAATTCATCACCAAGTATTATGATGCGATACATTTGGAAAGTATCAACCACCAGAACAATATCATGAACAGTTAAAGGGTTAACCGATCTTATATGACCAAAGTTGAAAATGTTTTTTCTGAAAAGAAAGTGGCTTATTATTTTGATGCCAGCTTTTCTTACCTGGAACAATTGGTTCCAAAAGAAAAAGCGATCCTCATTACAGATGAAAATGTTTTTAAACTGCAGCAACAGCATTTCGAGGGATGGAGAACAATTGTGATCAAAGCGGGAGAGGAACACAAGCAACAATCAACGGTTGATGATATCATCAGGCAACTGATCGAAATGAAAGCAGACCGAAAGACTTTTATCGTTGGTGTTGGCGGCGGCGTGGTTACAGATATCACCGGTTATACAGCAAGCGTATATATGCGGGGATTGCAATTTGCTTTTGTTCCCACTACCATTTTGGCAATGGTAGATGCAGCAATCGGCGGTAAGAATGGTGTTGATGTGGGCGTATATAAAAACTTAGTCGGCTTAATTAAACAACCTGAATTTTTATTATTTGATTATTCTTTGCTGCAAACGCTGCCCAATGAGCAATGGGTAAATGGTTTTGCAGAAGTAATAAAACATGCCTGCATAAAAGATGCAGTATTATTTGCTACACTGGAGAAATTTAGTTTGCATGATTTCGCAACTGATACCAGCCTGGTTGCTGATCTTATCGAAAGGAATGTAAAAATAAAAACAGCAGTTGTTGTCAATGATGAATTTGAACAGGGCGACAGGAAGCTGCTGAACTTTGGGCATACCATCGGCCATGCTATTGAGAACATGCACCAGTTATTGCATGGCTATGCCATCAGCATTGGAATGGTAGCGGCGTGTAATCTTTCTGAACAACTTAACGGTTTTTCATTTGAAGAAGCGAAAAGAATTGTTCAATTGTTAGCCAAATATCATTTGCCTGTTGATATGGAAACTGATTATGACAAAGTATTTGAAATATTGAAGATGGATAAAAAACGCAGCGGTGATACGATAGATTTTATTTTACTAAATAAAATTGGCGACGCTGTTATCAAAACTATCCAGCTTGAAGCATTACAAAAGCATTTAAAAGAAATAGTATAGTGGAAGCCGTAATACAACCTTCAGCAATCAACGGAACTATAATTGCGCCCACCAGCAAAAGCTCAATGCAAAGGGCCTGTGCTGCTGCATTATTACATGGGGGTGAAACAACAATTCATAATCCCGGGAAAAGTAATGATGACCTCGCTGCACTGGATATCATACAAAAACTTGGAGCTGCTGTTGCAATACAAAGTGACGGAAGCCTAAAAATAAGCAGTAACAATAATTTCACCCCTTCAGGGGATGGGAGCATTAATTGTGGTGAAAGCGGTTTATCTATCCGTATGTTCACGCCCATTGCTGCATTAAGCGATCAGCAAATGATCATAAACGGTACAGGAAGTTTGTTGAAACGCCCGATGAATTTTTTCGACGAGATATTTCCTTTACTGGATATTGAAGTAGTGTCTAATAAAGGCATGTTGCCTGTCAGGATCAAAGGGCCACTGCAACCAAAAGATATTACGATCGATGGTTCATTGAGCTCTCAATTCTTAACAGGTTTATTGTTTGCATTTGCAAAAGCTGCAACCACACCTGTAACCATCACCGTAAATAATTTAAAAAGCAAACCCTATATCGATCTCACTTTACAGGTGATGAACAATTTTGGTTATACGGTTCAGAACAACAATTACGAATTTTTCACTATCAAACCAATAAACCAGTTAACCAATAAACCAGTAAACTATACGATAGAAGGCGACTGGAGCGGTGCTGCATTTTTATTGGTTGCAGGAGCGATCGCAGGAAAGATTATTGTAAAAGGATTAGATGTTTTTTCAACGCAGGCAGATAAAGCAATATTAAAAGCTATAATGGATTGCGGCGCAAATATTTCAATTGAAGAAAAGCAAATTGAAGTTGGCCCGGCATTGGAGTTAAAGCCATTTCATTTTAATGCTACTGATTGCCCGGATCTTTTTCCGCCATTGGTTGCATTGGCATCTTATTGTAATGGCACTTCAGTTATTGAAGGTGTAAGCCGTTTAGCACATAAAGAAAGCAACAGGGGGTTAACCTTGCAGGAAGAGTTCGCAAAAATGGGAGTGGAGATCATTTTACAGGATGACCTGATGATGATAAAAGGCGGCGGAGGTTTAAAAGGAGCAACCGTTCATTCACGGCACGATCACCGCATTGCGATGGCTTGTGCAGTTGCTGCATTAAAAGCAAGTGGCGAAACAATTATTGAAGAGGCTGAGGCTATCAACAAATCTTATCCCAACTTCTATGAGCATCTGCAACTACTGAATGCTACAATATCTTTAAACAACCAAAAAATATTGCAATGAATTCTTTCGGCCGTTTATTCAGGGTACACATCTTTGGCGAATCACATGGTGAATGTGCAGGTGTAACTATTGATGGTTGCCCAGCGGGCTTATCGTTATCAGTAGAAGATTTCTATACTGATATTGAAAGAAGAAAAGGCGGCACTAAAGGAACAACGCCTCGTAAAGAAGATGATATCCCTAAAATAATTTCAGGCTGGTTCAATGGTAAAACAACCGGTGCGCCATTGACGATCTTATTTGAAAATAAAAACACCCGTAGCGGTGATTACGAAAAGCAAAGGGCTTTTCCACGTCCCGGCCATGCCGATTTTGTGGCGCATAAAAAGTTTGGTGGCTTTGAAGATTTCAGGGGAAGCGGGCATTTCAGCGGGAGGCTTACCGTGTCGCTGGTTGCAGCCGGAGTGATCGCAAAAAAAATACTCGCTCAAATTAAAATTGAATCTTCGATATTAGAAATTGGTGGAGAAACTGACCTGGATAAAGGCTTACAGAAAGCGATAGACGAAAAGGACAGCATTGGAGGAATTATTGAATGCAAAGTAAATAACCTGCCTGTTGGTTTGGGTGAGCCTTTCTTTGATTCGGTAGAATCTGTTATCAGCCATGCTGTATTTGCTATTCCTGCAGTACGTGGTATTGAATTCGGTACCGGTTTTGCAGCAGCAAGAATGTTTGGCAGCAAACACAACGATGCTATTGCAGATGATTCAGGTAAGACCGTTACCAATCATGCGGGCGGCGTTGTTGGTGGTATCACTAATGGCAACGAATTTGTTTACAGGATCGCTATCAAGCCAACATCTTCTACACCTAAAGACCAGGAATCATTGAACTGGGAAACCAATACCGTAGAACATTTCTCTATTAAAGGCAGACATGACCTTTGTATCGCATTGCGTGTGCCGGTGATACTGGAAGCAGTGACTGCTTTTGTATTGGCTGATCTAATGATGCTGGAAGGGCATATCAAAAGAGTAGTAAATTAAGTAATAATTACACGGATTAAAACAAATCCGTGTAATCCGTATAATCAGTGTAATTGAAATTTATTAATCCAATAACCTGCGATGATAATTGATCTGTCCCAAATGATAAGTTAAGTGGGTAGTAAGGTGCACTAACATAAAGCCTGTGGTCATCGGCTTTCCAAAAACCTCCAGCGGAAAAAGTTTTTCCATTTCAGCTTCCGGTAAATTGGTTAAACTCGTTTTTACAACAGCGATCGTTTTTTCAAGGTTGCTTATTAATTCTTTCCGTGGGATATTCTTTAAACTGAACTCTTTTTCTCTTTCCCTTACATAACCACTATTGCCAAGTACAGCACCAATGAAATGGTTGAGGTTTCCAATCAAATGCAGGCAGAGGTTGCCGGCACTATTGCTGATACCTTCTTTGATCAGCCATAAATTATTTTCATCTTTATAGGCATTGATCTCCGTGATTAATTTATTGAGATCTCTTTCAAAAATTTCCAGTAAACTTTCTTTTATCATTTGTGTTTGATTTTATTTTTCTTTTCCAGTTCTTTAAAACTGATATCCATCAATTCATAATTGGCAGCATCGGGTAAAAAATAATGCCACCATTCCGTGTCCAAAGCTTTAAAGCCATGCGTTTCCATTATTTTTTTTAATAGTAACCTGTTCTGTAAAATCTCTTCGGGTAAATTGGTGAATGCATGGTGAGCACTGTCTGTGAAATTATCAAAGCCTGTCCCCATATTCAATTCCCTGCCGTTTTTTAAATTGATAATGGTAAGGTCAACAGCAATACCACGGTTATGCCCACTGCCTTTTTTGGGATCGGCGGCATAACGGTCGTCCTGTACCGGTTCCCACATTTTTTCTGTAACAGAATAGGGGCGATAGGCATCAAAGATCTTTAAACCTAACCCCATTGCTGATAACTGTTTTTGAACCTTTATCAACGAATCTGCGGCAGTTTTTCTTAGCCATGTAGTGGTAATGGGCGGGTACAATCTTTCTTTCATAAAATTGTTGATGCCGGCATAACGCAGGTCTAAAACTAAGGAGGGGATAGCAGTTTTGAGGTCAACCATTTGGTAGCCCGGTTTTTTTTCAACAGTCTTTTGAAGTTGCTGGATAGAATACAACACCCGCAGGCCATATTTGTTTAAAGCAGTATCCTGCCCCGCAGCAACTTTTGATGTTAATAAAAAAACAATCCCGCAAATTAAGGTTAATTGAAACCTATGTATTAACTTGTTCATATAATCAATTCTAAACGATCCTCCGGAAAACAAATTAGCCCTGAAGTTACAATTTATTTGACCCCGATATATGCATCACACCAGGAACCCTTATCTGCAGATCACGCTTCTACTTTTGTGCCTGTTCATCATTGCATGCAACAGTTCGGAAGGCCCAAAAGAAAAACAGATCGTTGCTGATCCAAAACAAATGGATACAAAAGCCAGCGAAAATATTCAAACAGTTTTGGAATTTGCTTTAAAAAATACCGGTAAGGTTGACGACAATATCCGTTTACATCTTGCCGCGATCGTAGATGGCTTTTACGCAACAGAAGATTACCAGCCCGTTTGGAGCAGTAAAGAAAAATGGCAGCCGCTGGCAGATAGTTTATTGCAATTCATCAATAATGCAGAACTTGAAGGCCTGTTTCCTAAAGATTACCACGTGAAAGAAATCCTTTCTTTAAAAAGCAAACTGGATACGGATTCACTTAAACGCATGGACGCAGTATTATGGACCAAGGCCGACCTGATGTTCACTGATGCATTCATGCGGATCATAAAAGACCTGAAACATGGAAGGCTATTACCCGATAGTATTACACTTAACAGGGATTCGCTGCAGTTAAATGAATTTTTTGTCAGCAATCTTAATAAACTATTACAAAAAAAGCAACTCACAGAACTATTCAATTCACTCCAGCCTGCCAATAAAGGTTATTGGGCACTTAAGAATGGTATTAAAAGATTTGTGGACAGCATGGACAGGCATACCTATACTTACGTTAATTACCCTTATAAAAAAGGCGATGCAAAAGATTCAGCATTCTTTATAAAAAACCTTCAAAAAAGATTAGTGGAAGCTGGTGTGATAGATTTTAGCAACAAGCTGCAGGATTCAACGCAGTTAAGTAATGCCATACAAAAATACCAGAAGCAAAAAGGGATAAAGGCAGATGGAAAAATATCGGCTGCAATAATAAAGCTGATGAATACCAGTGATGCAGAAAGGTTCAAGCGTATTGCCATTACACTGGATCGCTACAAACAATTACCCGATACAATGCCTGAAAAATATATCTGGGTTAACCTGCCCGGCTATTACTTATGGGTGGTGGATCATGATACCATCGCACTCGAATCAAAAGTGATCTGTGGAAAACCGGATACCCGCACTCCCTTGCTCAATAGTGAAATAACCGATATGGTCACTTACCCTACATGGACTGTGCCCACGAGTATCATTGCTAAACAATATTTACCCAAATTAAAATCTAACCCCGGCTACCTGGGCAAGCTGGGGTTGAAACTGGTCAACAGCAAAGGGGAGACAGTTGATGCATATAGTGTTGACTGGAACAAATACCACAAGGGCATACCTTTTAAAGTAATGCAGAACAGCGGCGATAATAATGCGCTGGGTATTTTTAAATTCAATTTTAATAACCCTTACGCGGTTTACCTGCATGATACCAACCAGCGTTATCTTTTTAAAAATGCCGCGAGGGCTTTAAGCCATGGCTGTGTGAGGGTACAGGAATGGCAGGAACTGGCCTATTATATTGCCCGTAATGATAGCATGAATATGACCAGCCCTACCGCTTTAAAATATAATACCGACTCTATAAAGAACTGGATCGCCACTAAACAGCACCGCAGTATCTATGTAAAGAACAGGATTCCGATCTTTATCCGTTATTTCAGCTGTGAGGGCAAAGATGGAAAGATTAGATTTTATGATGATATATATGGTGAAGATAAAGTGATGCGGGAAAAATATTTTGCAGATAAATGAGGATTCTTTCTATCTTGAGCTATATCTAATAGCTATTATGAAACCAATCCTGAAAAATTGCCTGTGCTTGCTATTGCTTTTTTCAGCAATAGTCTTCAGCACCTCTATCAGTTCTGCACATCCATCAGACACTGCGGCTTCAAAACCCAGTACCGTTAAAGCAAAGCGGGTGTTATATGGGATGGCCAGTTTTTATGCCAACAGCTTTAATGGAAAGGAGACTGCTTTAGGGGAGATCTTCAGCCAGAAAAAAATGACCTGTGCCTGCAATGTATTGCCGCTTGGCACCTGGATAAAAGTGACCAACCTGCGCAATGGACGTAGTGTATTGGTAAAAACCAATGACAGGCTTCACCCCCGCATGAAAAGGATCGTTGACCTGAGCAGGGCAGCAGCAGTACAATTAGGTTATGTATCCCACGGTTTAACCCGCGTAAAAGTAGAAGTATTGGGAAAAAAACAACCTCCAAAGAACTAATGCAACATTTCCGGCAATATAACAGTCTGTATTTGAAACTATTCCTTACTATTATGTGCGTAAATTATTTTACGTTTTGAGTGTAAGAAGGTATTTTTGCCAGAATTAAGTAAACTAACAAATATGAAGAAAATCTTATTGTCATTCTTAGCTATAGCTGTGTTTTTAAGCTGCTTCGGGCAGAATGAGTATAAAAAACGTCCGGCTGTAGGTGTGCATTTTGTATTGAATGATTTTAAAAGCGCCTCTTTGATAAGGACTACGAGCCTATCCAATGTATTGTCGACCAAACAATGGAAAGCCACAAGAGATATGGCACCGGGCCTTGCCATTAGCTATATTAAAGGGTTAAGCGATAATGTAGATTTTGAAACTTCTATCTCCGCTTCTTTTGTTGATTATCCTGTTCCGGGAAAAGTATTGGCAGGCAGCAATAATCTTTTACTGGAAGGAGTAGCAACAGGAAATTTAAAATTGCTTTCAGATAAATACTGGGTGAGCCCTTTTTTAACGGGTGGCCTGGGACTTGCTAAATATAAAGGTTATTATGCCGGCATACTTCCTGTGGGTGTTGGCCTGCAGGTAAATTTCTTTGACGAAGCTTTCTTATTGATCAATTCACAATACCGGATCCCCATTACAGAAAATGGTGCTTACCATTTCTATCATAGCATTGGCATTGCCGGCAATGTAGGTAAAAAGAAAGAAGTTGTTGTGATCCCTCCACCACCGCCACCTGCAGTAGAAGTTCCTAAGGACAGGGATGGTGATGGCGTTTTGGATGTTGATGATAAATGCCCCGATATTCCCGGCCTGGCTTCTTTGAAAGGATGCCCGGATAAAGACGGAGATGGAATAGCTGATGTTGATGATAAATGCCCTGATGTGGCAGGCCTTGCAAAATATAATGGTTGCCCCATACCTGATACTGATGGTGATGGCATCAACGATGAACAGGATAAATGCCCTACAGTAAAAGGTGTTGCCCGTTACCAGGGTTGCCCTGTACCGGATAAAGATAATGATGGTGTGAATGATGAAGAAGATAAATGCCCTAACGAAGCCGGTCCTGCAAGTAATTTTGGTTGCCCTGTAATTGCACAGGCTGTGATAGACAAGATCAATTATGCTGCCAAGAATATTTTCTTTGCAACCGGCAGCGCTAAGCTGTTGCCTAAATCTTTCAAATCATTGAATGAAGTAGTTAAGATATTAACTGATGACCAAACTTTAAAACTGGATATTGATGGGCATACAGACAGCCAGGGTAAACCAGAAAAAAATCAAACCTTGAGCGAGAACAGGGCTAATGCTGTTAAGGCTTACCTTGCAGGCAAGGGTGTTGATGCAAGCAGGTTATTCGCTGCCGGTCACGGACAGGATATGCCGGTTGCTGATAATAAAACTGCTGCTGGCCGTGCGAAGAACCGCAGGGTGGAAATGAAAGCGAGGAACTATTAATAGATTTTAAAAATAACTTTAAAAGCAGGGCTGATACGTCTCCCTGCTTTTTTATTTCCGCATCTTTTCTAAATCATTCATATGCACTTTTCAACAGCGGTTAATGCCGACAGGAAAACATTTAGGGAAAATCACCTGCTTAAAATTTACCTGGCTATCTTCTTTATTTGCTGGTTAATGACCTTTATCGATACTCCCAACAGGAAGAACTGGTTCACCGAAAATACACTCACAGCGATCTTTATTTGCAGTATAGTATTCACCTACAAAAAATTTAAATTCAGCGACCTGAGTTATACGCTCTTCTTCATTTATATTTTACTGCATATTTACGGGGCCGAATACACGTATGCCGAAAACCCTTTTGGTTACTGGCTTAAAGATGCATTGCATCTCAACCGAAATTATTATGACCGTATCGTGCATTTTAGTTTTGGTTTCATGCTGGCTTATCCCATGAGGGATTATTTTAAGAACTATATGCAATGGCCTGATTGGGTTTGCTGGGTATTGCCCGTGGAAATAACCATGTCTTTCAGTGCAGCATATGAATTGATCGAATGGTTGGTGGCAGATGTATTTTACCCTGAAGAAGGGGTTGCCTATTTAGGCAGCCAGGGCGATATCTGGGATGCACAAAAAGATATGGGCATCGCCTTCGCAGGAGCGATCCTTTGTATGTTATTGTTCAGGATAATAAACCTGGTACAAAAAAAGCAACGGTAAATTTATACCGCTGCTTTTAAAATTATTTGTTCAACAGGTGGTGATCATTTGATCAATAATCATTACCACCGGTCTTGCCTTTTTCTTTCTTTTGCACTTTTTTCTCTGCATCGGTCAACGGCCTTACTGCTGGTGGCGTTACCGTTTTTGCCGGATTCTTTTCATCAGTCTTGCCTTTAGATTTTCCAGTGTCGGCTGTATTTTTTTGTATCTCGCTTTCAATAGGTACTTTCTCCAGCGGTGTTTTGTCTTCTTTCATTTCATTAATAAAATCATTGGCGTCGCCATTGCCTTCATCAACACCTGTACTATCACCCTGTTTAAAAATTGCCCCGTCAGGATCTGCGGAGAATATACCGTTATCCATTGAAGCAGGCTTTTCAAAAGTTTTTATTTTGCCGTAGCCCAATTTTTTATCGGCATAAACTTTACTCATAAAAATACCCCATTTAGGTGCGGCCATTTCATTACCACCGGAAGTACCTGCATAAATCCTAATAAATGGATCTTCACAACCAACCCATGTGCCGGCCAATAATTCAGGTGTATAGCCAATGAACCAACCATCGGTATTACCATTGGTGGTACCGGTCTTGCCTGCTTTTTCAACAGGTATATTATAACTGTTCAGTCTTTGTGCCGTACCAAATTTTACTACACCTTCCATTAACTGTACCATTGTAAATGCAGAAGCTTCACTCAATACCTGTTTTGATTCAGGTACAAATTCCTGTAAAATATTGCCGCTTTTATCTTCAATACGGGTAACTAATATTGGCTCGGTATTAAAACTTTTATTGGGGAACATAGTATAGGCCCGTAACATTTCCAGCATAGGGATCTCAGCTGCGCCCAGTGCTAAAGAGATGTAGGGTGGAAGATCTGAATTAACACCACAGTTCTTTGCAAATTCAACCACTCTTTTTACACCCACTAAATTTGCAATTCTTACAGAAGCGGTGTTTTTTGAAAATGCAAGGCAATTCGCCAATGTTCCTCCACCGCCTTGAAATGTTCTCATTTCTTTACCATATTGTACCATACCACCCGGAATAACTGTTGTGGCATCATAACCTGCATCCTGTACACCTAAAGAATAAATTAATGGCTTTATAGTTGAACCTACCTGGCGTTTGGTAGTTACATGGTCAAACTTGAACCATTTATAATCGATACCACCAACCCAGCATTTTACTTCGCCTGTTTTAGGATCCATAGCAGCAAAGGAAGTTTGTAATAATTGCTTGTGGTACTTGATAGAATCATAAGGTGTCATTATCGTATCCTTTTCACGCTTGGCGTTCCATGCAAATACTTTCATTTTTACAGGGATGTAAAAAGTTTTTTTGATATCCTCGTCTTTGATATCGTCTTCCTTCATATTCTTCCACCGGTCTGTATACTTCATTGCAGCTTCAATGGTGGCTTCATGGCCCTTCCACATTTTATCACCGTTATATTTTAAACTGGCATCTAATTTTTTTTGAATGATGGGCATGTGCTCCACTACAGCCTCTTCTGCATATTGCTGCATTTTACTGTTGATAGTGGTATATATCTTTAATCCATCCCTGAAGAGATCATAAGGCTCGCCGGTCTTTGGATTTGTATGGTTGGCACACCAGGTTTTCAATTGGTCCTTCACCACATCCCTGAAATAAGGAGCAATACCAATATTGTCATCGATCTTTTTAAAATTGGTGATCAGTGGTTTTGCTTTTAATTTCTCTCCCTGTTCCGGTGTAAGATAATGTTGTTTGCAAACCACCATTTGGTTGATCACGGTATTTCTCCTGTCGAGCGACGCTTTTGGGCGTGTTATAGGATTATAGATAAAACCTTTCAGCATTCCCACCAGTACAGCAGCTTCTTCTACTTTAAGATCTTTGGGTTCTTTTTGAAAATACATTCTCGATGCATTGCGTATGCCAAATACATTGCCCCACGGTGCCCTGTTCAAATAAAGGGTTATGATTTCTTCCTTGGTAAAATTGCGTTCTAATTTTACGGCCACTATCCATTCTTTTAATTTATCAATGCCGCGTTTTACAATATTTCCTTTTCCCTGGTGAAGCATCAATTTGGCTACCTGCTGTGTGATGGTACTACCACCGCCCTGTGTACCTAAAGTAAATACCACTCTTCCCAATGCTTGCGCATCAATACCGGAATGTTCGTAAAAACGTTCGTCCTCCGTAGCGATCAATGCCTGTATAACGTTAGGGGATATCTCGCTGTATTTTACTTCGCTCCGGTTCTCAGAATAATACTTTCCCATCAGTACAAGGTCGCTGGAATATATTTCACTGGCGAGGTCTGCTTCGGGATTTTCTAATTGCGAAACAGAAGGCATTTTTCCAAACAAACCAAAATTGGCGCATAGCAGCATTAAGATCACAAAGGCAAAGCCGCCTAGGAATAACCGCCAAAAGATTTTTACTGAACGCTTCATGGATAGTATGAATTAGTTGTTAAAAGTTGAATGCTGGATGCAAATATAATTTCCGGCCCTGGCTGTTTTTAATAAAACCTGTTAAAACTTACCGGGATATTGTTTATTTAACAAGGCCCTGTACCCGGTAATATCTTTGTTCGCTTTTAACAGCTGCAGGTTTTCATTAGTGATGATCACAAAAGAATATTTATTGGCAGGCAGCCAGGAAACTTCCCTGGAAGCGCTTCGTTTTATCTTATCGTAATATTCCATGGCTGCAGTGGCATCAGTAAATGAAGAAATGACCAGGATACTGTGATCGGCATCGATCACATCTTTTGCAATATCAATTGGCTGACCGTAATAGTTTTCTTTATTGTAACGGTTGAAAGCATTCCTGGCTTCATTTACATACACGCCGTCTACTTTATCGAGTATCATCAGCACTGTATGAGGAGCGTCTGGTTTCAATGTAAATGAACCACTCGTAAATACAGGCGGAGCTTTTATGGTATCTTTTATCACAGGTACCGACATAGTAGGTTTTTGTACAAGTACGGGTGCAGTTGTTACCGGGGCTTTTTGTTTTTCCGCAGGCTTATCATCAGGGATCAAAACATTATCGCTTTCTGCTCTTGTTACCTGCAGCTTAGTGAGGTAATCTTCTATCTCTTTTCTTCTTTTCAAAACATCGATCATTGTTTCGGCCTTGTCTTTCAAAGGAGAAGTGGGGTTGTTTTGTATGATCGTATTCAATCCTGCAATGGCAATGCTATCGTTGTGCTGCCTAACATTATACAGTGCTTCTATGTACAGCAGTTGCGGTGTCCAGTAATTAACGCCATACTGTGCATCTGCTTTTTTCTTTTCGGCAAGGGCCTCATCAAATTTGCCTTCTAAAAAAAGATTATAAATGTTCTCGTAAGTTTTAGTGGCTTGCGGATTTTTTGCTTTAGGATCAAGTGCATCAGGTGTATTCACCATTTGCCATGCCTTGCTGCCGGAAAATTTATCCAATAATTTTTTATAGTAAGCTGCTCTTTCGGTATTGCCTAATTTGCTGTAACAATAATAAAGGCCCATGTATATTTCACCATCGGCTAATTTATCAGGAAAACGTTGTAAATGCTGTTCATAAGTTTTAATGGCCTCTTCATAATCTTCCAGTTCATCTTTATACAATTTTGCAAGGCTCAGCATATTTTGCGAAAGCAGGATATTACTGCTGTCCATTTTTTCCGGGGTAAGCGGTAAGTTCCCCATCAGTGATTCATAAGTGATCTCCTGCGCCTGTGCCGTTGTATTGCCTATAGTATTATTAAGGATATTAGTGATGTTAGTTGCAGCGTTCTTGCTAGTAAGATCTAATGCTGATTTCCTGCGCCAGTTATCTACATTAACACGGTTGCCCCACCTGCTCTTAAAATCATTAAAGCCTCTTGCTTTTAAAGAAGTATTATAAAAATACCATTCACCCTTTGCATTATTTGCCGCGAAGAGGTCGGCAGGGGCCGCATTTTTAGGATCGATAAGTGTATTGGATATGCCCGTAGCATTATTGGCATCTTCTTTTAAACCATTTTCCTTGCGGATCTTTTTCACTAATTTTCTTACAAAAGCTTCCCTGTCGGCAGCAACAAGCCCGGCTATACGCTGCAGGCTGTCTTCTCTTTCTATCACCGTGGTATAATCAACGATCTTCGTTAATGCCGCATGCCTTGTTTGCACCAATGCAAGGTTATCGGTAAAACTGGTATCGCTCATTTGAAGGCTGTCGTACATGGCAGCAGCGAGTTTATAAAATCTACGTTTGTAAGCAATATCGCCCAGCTTCAGGTAAGCCTTATTCTTATAAGAGATATTCGTTTCGTTGTACCGGATGCTTTTATTGAAATAGTTTATCGCATTATTGCTGTCAGGTTTTTGTAAACTCAACTGGCCTGCAGAATAATAAACAATATCCCTGTATGCTTCGAACTTATCTTTCTTGGCCATCCTTAAAAGATTGGAGATACTGTTGCTTAATTCTTTTGCATTATCACCGCTCCTGTACATTTTTGCATCATTCAATTGTGCATAGATATCCATCAGCGGGTCTACAGTATGCCTGGACGCCTTGCCATAATATTCGGAAGCTTTTGCTGTTTGCCCGTTCATTTCGTACAGCTGCGCCAGCAGGAATTCGCGGCGTGCTTTGTCGGGTTTATCATCTGCATTGGTCAAAGCCTTTTCCAAATGAACAGCAGCACTGTCGTAGCCTGCCTGTTTATAATACCAGTAAGCACTCACTTCATCAAGGTCGTTCTGGAGGCGTTTAGGTAAATTCGCGTCATTCTGTAAAGTGTTGATGATGCCACCGCTTTCGCCGAAATCATTTTGTTCTATCAGTGTGCGGGTAAGCCATATCAATGCATCATTGCGGCTGGGAGGCAAAGAAGCGATCTTCTGTAAAAAATTCCTTTTTTCTTTATTGGCAATAGAGATATTGCTGCCGCTTGCCGATTCATTGGTACCCACAACACGGTTATCATCTTCACCTTTTTTACGGGGAAAAAGATTGTAATTGATGAACTGGAACGTCATGGCGGCAGAATCAAAATCCCTGCGGTAATAATATGCTTTACCGATCAGCAGGTACATATTGTCGATCCAGTCGTTGCGGAGATCATGCAATAAAATGCCCGCCGTACTTTTATAAATAATAGAATCGAGTTCCTGTTTTTGAGTAGCCGTATTTTCTAAAGAGTAAGGATAAAAAGGCAGCAGCCTGCTGTAATCATCCTTATTGCTGAGTTTGGCCCTTTCCACAACAGCATTGATCTTATTATTGGAATTGAAATAATAATTATAGTGGGTGATGGTATTCTGCAAAAAATGACGGGTGGTCGTGAATTTTTTATCCGCTGTTTTTTCTGAACCCAGTTTCCTTTCCTCGTATTTTTCTGGTTTTTTTTCTTTACCAAAAGGGTCAAGGGTCCAGCCGGGCTGGGCTATCGCTTTATTAAAGCAGGTAATACAAACAGCAAACAAAAATGTAAAAGCGATAGTTCTTTTCAGCATGAATCAAAAGGTTAGATAACAGGCATAAATATCGGTTATTTTTATTAAATAGCTGGAGAAAGCTATAGCCTAAAAAACCGATTTAGCCTTTTTTTAAGAGGCTTTTAAAAAAGTTCTCCTGCGTAATTATTTTTTTAGCTTTAAGTATAAATACGCTTTTTTAATAGGGTTATTGCTTTTTTAGCGGGCAATGACTAATTTTAACACCCCTTCAAAAAAAAATATGGCAAAATTTGACGCCAACAGCACATTAAAACGCTTGCGGAATCGTTACAGGTTGGTGGTGATGAATGAAGACACTTACGAAGAAGTGGTGAAGTTCAAATTAAACCGGCTGAGTGTATATATAGCGTTGAGTACCCTTTTTGTTTTACTGGTGGGATTGACCGTGGCGCTGATCGTATTTACGCCCCTTAAATATTATCTACCGGGAGTAGGATATGGTAATGCAAAACAGGTGAGGGAATACAGGGCGCTTAAAATGCGTACAGATTCGATAGAACAGGCATTGCAGTATAAACAGCAATATTTTAATGACCTGCAAAAAGTGCTGGAAGGTAATGTGCCAAAAAGAGATACAACCAAATTGAATTTACCTAAAGTAGAAAATAGTGATGAGTAACTAAAAAGTCGTTTAACCTCAAAAACTAAGAATATGTTTAACTCCAAATCCAAGTCATCTTTAAATGAAACTCCCGCCAGTTCAACAAGCATAATTGGCGCAGGCACCACTATTACCGGTAATATACAGAGCAATGGCGATATCCGCATTGATGGCATTATTAAAGGTAACCTCGTGGCAAAAGCTAAGATATTAATAGGCGCTGAAGGCGTTGTAGAAGGCGATATCGACGGTAAACACGCCGATGTGCTGGGCAAGGTTACCGGTAAAATAAAAGTAGCCGACCTGCTTTATCTTCATGGGCAGGCCGTAGTGGATGGTGATATCTATGCCGGCAAATTACAGATAGAACCAACAGCATCTTTCAATGGCCAGTGCCATATGGGCGCCAACGTAGTGGAACTGATCACTGAAAGGGCAAATGCCGTTAATGAATAATTTTAATACAGGATACTAGATTCTGGATACTGAATTATTGAATCACTGAATCGTTCTGTCAAGTATCCAGCATCAAGTATCCAGAATGATCACTTAAAATATTAATGCTCCTGATTGACCAGGGGCATTTCTGTTTTAGTTTAGGTAGTACCTTTGCACCCATTATATACCAAAAACAAGCTTGATGCAAAACAAGGGCAAACAAATATTCCCGCTGCTGTTCCTTTTTATTTTCGTGAATACATTTTTACTGACGGGCCGTGCTTTTTTAGAAAGGCAGGGTATCGACAGGGATGTGCTGATAATAGCCAATACTTTATTCTTCCTGATCAACTTCATTGCATTTTTGCTGCAGCGCAGGGGGCTGGAAAATAAGAACCCCAACGTTTTTGTACGCAGCATGATGGCTTCTATGATGATCAAAATGGTAGTGGTGCTGGCTGCATTTATTACTTATGTAGTGCTGTTTGGAAAAACAGTTAATAAACCGGCCATTTACATTTCGCTCGTGCTCTATTTTTTATACATGGTTATTGAAGTAGCCATTGTAATGAAGCTGAACAAACAAAAAAATGCCTAAGCAGGAAGCCCCTCTTTTACAGTTACAATCATATTTACCCGCGGGCAGTTTTGAAGAAGTGCTGTATTACCTGCAGCATTATAAAGTACAGCTTACCATTACCCGGCAACGCCAAACCATTTTGGGCGATTACCGCCATGCACATGCAGGGCAGGCACATCGTATAAGCGTTAACGGGAACCTGAATAACTATGCATTTTTGATCACCCTGTTACATGAGCTGGCCCATTTATTTACCTATGAACAATTTGGCCACAGGGTAATGGCACATGGAAAGGAATGGAAGAATGAATTCAGTAAGATACTGGCTAAGTTCTTATTGAAGAAAGTATTCCCTGCAGATATAGAAAAAGCATTATTGCAAACCCTTCATAACCCCGCCGCCAGCAGTTGTGGTGATGAAAAATTATTAAGGGTGCTGAGTAATTATGATAAGAGAAAACCCGGTGTACATTTTGTAGAAAGCATCCCGCAGGGCAGCCTGTTTAAAATAAAGGGCAACCGTATTTTTAAAAAAGGAGAGAAGATACGCAAGCGTTACCAATGCGTGGAAGTAAAAACGGGCAAGCTGTATTTGTTCAGCGGTGTTTATGAAGTAGAGATGCTGACGACGGACGACTGACCACAGACTATTGACAATAAACCACAAACTGTAAACCGAAAAACCTCAAACTATCCACGTATCCATTTCTCCAGCACTTTCTCATCAGCACTGATCTTTCCCAGCACTTTATATTTACTCTGCCTAAGCACCCAGCTTGCTGCTGCTTTTTCTTTTTGTACATTTCTTGTTCCTACAAAAGTGGAATGAATAAAATAGATATCCTTACTGTCGTTGTAAATAAACCCAACATGGTTATCCAGGCCAACAATATATAAACCATAGCCCTGTTGTTGTATTGCCTGTATAAAATCATCTATCGTTACATTGCTGAAGCGGTGAATATATTTTGACTGAATTAAGGATACTACCATTTGTTCGGAAGCGCATTGCGCCAGTTTTATCCTCGCAATATTTAAACCGGCATCACGCAAAACTGTTGTGACAAAGTAACCGCAGGCAATCGTTCCTTTTTGCGGCGTTTGAGTGGTACCATTAAAATCCCATGGCGTACCGATCCAGTTGGGTATTATAGTCGTTACCGCAGCATTGGTAAAGAGTTTTTCTTTTTGTTGTTTAGATAATTTATTCCAGGCTGCTTCATTCTTATGTTTAGCCTCAAGTACCTCTTTTTTACAGGAATCGTAATTTAAATTGACAGTGATTGCCTGCGCAGCAACAATGGATAAGGGTTTTACCTTTTTTCCATTGAAGTTGCAGGAAATAAAAACAGTAAAGAGGGGGAAGAAAATAATTTTCATTTTGTTGAACTGAAGGTAGATTCAAGTGTGAAGAGATTCCACAAACACATGGTGAGACGGGGACGCCAGACCATGTGAACTTGCTCTGAGATTCAGAAGCCAATAAATTCCACAGCGCATTGTGTGATTTGAAGATTTGGCGATTATTCATCAGATCTACAAATCATATTAGGCATCTTTCATCAGGGCATTATAAGACAAAAAGACAGCTAACGGTTATGGTTTTATCCGCACCTGATAGGTGTTTTATTCGGGTCAAGTGCGCAGTAAGTGCGCTAATTAGCGCACTTACTGCGCACTTGACCAAAACAAGGTATTGATGGTTCACCTGCAAATGCTTATTTAATAAGTCATTAGCTCATATTTTGGGAATGATTTAAGCTGGTGAAGCCTACTGGCGACAAGTATTATACTGACATGTTGGCTGTTGCAAACATACATTGAACAAGCTGTTTAAGCTTATGCTAAATGGGCGAATTGAACCGGGAATAGCAGGTGCGGAAGATGGTTCAGCTTAACGCTTTTATCATCCAGATATCACAGCCATCATGCCCGCTATTGCCCATTGGTGCAGGTAAATAAGTGAAGCCCAGTTTCTCATAAAGCGGTACAGCAATATTTAATTCGGGCATGGATTCCAAATACATTTTTGTATAACCGAACTGTATAGCCGCTGCAAAACATTTTTCCATTAACAACCTGCCAATGCCTTTTCCTCTTGCAGTATTGCTTACATATAATTTCACCAGTTCGCAGGTATCGGCCGGTAGATTTTGAGTAGGGTAGATGCCGCCACCACCAAGAATGATATTGTTTTCCAATGCTACAAAATATTTGCTCTTTGCAGTTTTAAAAATTGCAAACAGGTTATCTGTAGTAGGGTCGTAATAAACGGTGCCGGGTTTGTTGGCATTAAATTCTTCCAGCGAATTGCGGATGATCGTTGCCAGTGCTGTATTGTCTTCTTCCTGTATAGTTCTTATGGTGATGTTATGCATAGGTCAGTAAGTTGCTTCCCCAGTAAATTTTAACTGGTTACCGTTATTGTCTTTTACACTGAATTCTTTTATGCCCCTTGCCCTGTCTTCCAGTTTGCCTTCAATGCTTACGATGCCCATTTTTGAAAGGTCGGTATACAGGCATTCAATATCTGTTACTTTTATATGGCAGCCCGATCTTTCAAAACTCTTAGTATTGGGGCTTAGAAAAAAATGCAGTTCAATACCATCTTTTTGCAGGATCGCATATCCTCCCTGGTCGAAAGCAGTAAAACCTAATTTGCTTTCATAGAACATTATCGTGTCTTGTATGTTAATAGCGGGTAATACAGGGATAATTTTTTGTATCATCTTGCTTTTATTATAAGTTAAGGTACGAGTTTTAAAAAATTATTCTACTTTCGGACATAAATTAATCAACTAAAAATTGCCTGCAGTAATAAAATATAGCGAGGAAGAACTGGTGGTTCAATTACAAAGCCGCAACCAGCAGGCATTCGCTTACTTATATGATAATTATGCTGCGGCATTGAACGGCGTTATTTACCGTTTGGTGGAAGATAAAGAACTTGCTGAAGATATTTTACAGGAAGCATTTGTAAAGATCTGGAATAATTTTTCCAGCTACGATAGCAATAAAGGACGCCTGTTTACATGGATGCTCAACCTTACCAGGAACCTCACCATTGATACTTTACGCAGCAAAGGATACAAGAAGCAAAGCAAAATCTCCAGTGATGAAAATTCCGTAAGTAATTACGCTGATAGCAATGCCGTAACCGAAAAATTTGATGCTTTAGGTATCAGGAAACAGCTAAGCAACTTAAAACCAGAGCAGAGAAGTATTATAGATATGGCTTATTTTAATGGCTATACCCAGGATGAGATATCGAAAGAAATGGGCATACCATTGGGCACTGTGAAAACAAGAATGCGGTCGGCTATTTTAGAATTAAGAAAAATGTTACAATAAGTGAATGTAGAAGATATCATATCGTCTGGTTTGCTGGAGCTTTATGCTGCAGGCCTTGCCTCTTCGGAAGAAAGGGTACAGGTAGAGAACTGGGTGAAGCAATATCCAAAAGTGGCTGAAGAATTAAAAGCTATTGAAACCGGGCTGGAAACTTATGCGCAGGCAAATGCTGTTGTGCCGGCAGCTGAAGTAAAAGATAAAATATTTGCAGCAATAAATACGACGGGCAATAAAAATACTGCTGCAGTAAATAATGGTACAGGCCAGGCTAAACTAGTTCCCCTTACTAATTACTGGAAATGGGTTGCAGCAGCATCCATTGTGTTGCTTATCGGAAGTGCGGTGATGAACCTGGATTATTATAAGAAGTATGATACTGCCAGCAAAGACCTAAAACAAACACAGGAAGAATTAGCACAGGAGCAGCAGCACAATAATGACATGCGGGAAGACATGAATATAGTGCATAATGGTATGCCTGTTGCATTAAAAGGCCAGGAAGTAATGCCGGATGCTACGGCTAAAATATTCTGGATGCAGGATACAAAAGAAGTAATGGTTGATGCCAGCAGTTTACCTGATGCACCTGCAGGAATGCAATACCAGTTGTGGGGAATTGTTGATGGCAAACCTGTTGATGGCGGTATGATCATCACTAATGATAAAGGTAAAAAATTTCGTATGCAGAAAATGAAATCATTTGGTAAAGCACAGGCTTTCGCGATATCTCTCGAAAAAGAAGGCGGCAACCCAACGCCCACCAAAGTGGTAAGCATGGGTAAGATCATTTAATTCTATTTATCTCATCTTTTAAAATTATTGGTTTCCCACTAAGACACTAAGAACACAAATTATTTAGTGCAGAAGTATTTTTTTGTGTTCTTTGCGTCTTTGTGGGAAAAACTTATTTGAAGCAGGCGTATTTCCTGCTTTTTTTATTTCTTAGCGATCTCTTTTAAAAAATTATTTTACGAAAACGCAATCCAACTTTTTTCATACGCCGTAAGTGTTTATACAATTCATTCAAAACAAACTTAAAAAACACGTTTATGAAACAAGTAAAAAATTTCTTCTTCGCAGCAATAGCAATGCTATTCGTTAATGCATCATTTGCACAAATGGAAAAAACAGTAATGGTTGGTGGCGCGGCAATGTATCCCTCTAAAAACATTGTAGAAAATGCAGTGAACAGTAAAGACCACACCACATTGGTGGCTGCTGTAAAAGCTGCAGGTTTAGTAGCTACTTTACAAAGTGCAGGCCCTTTTACAGTGTTTGCTCCTACTAATGACGCATTTAATAAATTGCCTGCCGGAACAGTAGATAATTTATTAAAACCAGAAAGCAAAGCAGCTTTAACAGGTGTGCTTACTTATCATGTTGTTGCCGGTAAATTAACTTCTATGGATCTTGCTAAAATGATCAAAGATGGTAACGGTACTGCCGAATTAAAAACAGTTGCCGGGGGCAAATTATGGGTGATGATGAAAGGCAAGAAGATCGCTGTTAAAGATGAAAGCGGTAACGTGGCTTATGTAACTATCAAAGATGTAAATCAAAGCAACGGTGTTATACATGTAGTTGATCATGTGCTGTTGCCAAAAATGTAAACACGGATTACACAGATTAAGCGGATTTCACTAATTAAATTTTAAATCCGTGTAATCCGTAAAAATCAGTGTAATAAAATAACAAATTGAGCTTGGTTAAAACGCAGGCCCTGTTCCAAAAGAGCGGGGCCTTATTTTTTATTTAGCAAAGAATAGATAGCGCTATCCAAAAATTTTCCCCTGAAATAAAAGTCTTCTTTAAAATAAGCTTCTCTTATAAATCCCATTTTTTCAAGTATGCCCGCCGAAGCTGCATTGGCGGGATTGATATGCGCTTCAATGCTGTGCAGCTGCATATTGTTGAATCCAAAATCGATCACAGCCTGTAATGCTTCCTGCATAAAACCTTTGCCCCAAAGGCCAGGGTGCAGCATATAGCCGATCTCTGCACGGTGATGTTGTTTTATAATTCTCCAAAAGCCAATGGTGCCAACCAATTGGTTGGGATCAGCATCTTTTAAACTGATACGCCATGTAATGCCATTGTTATTGTCTGCATCGTCGTTGATATGTTTTATTAATGCCTCGGCTTCTGCAATCGTTTTTGTTCTTTCCTTATCAATGTACTGCATTACTTTTTCATCTGATCGCAACAATAATAATGCTGTGGCATCAGCTTTTTGTATTGGTCCTAACAATAACCTTGCTGTTGTTATTACAGGAAAGGGAGAAAGATTTATTTCAAGCATAGGCAGTTATTTTACCGCAATGTATCCTTTTGAAAATTATTGATCTACCATCCCGATAAATATCGGGACACTAAGAACACAAATATTTACTTTGTGGCCTTTGTGTTTTTGTGGGAAAAATTTCAAATTGAGACACTACTTATTTTATCGGTTAACAACAATTGTTGCTCCTGTCTTTAATTTTAGTATTTTTAAATCATGATAAAAATAAAACTAATTGCTCCTGCTGTATTATTTTTTTTATTGCCTTTTTTTTGTGCTGCACAAAATTTTGGCGGTAACGCACCATCAATAAAATGGATGCAGATCAATACGCCTAAAGTAAGGGTGATCTTTCCTGCAGGCCTCGATAGCCAGGCCAACCGCATTGTAAATGTGGTAGAGTTAATGAATAGCTCAACCATAAATACAATTGGAGGCAAGCAGCGCAAATGGAATGTTGTATTGCAAAATCAAACTACTGTTCCCAATGCTTATGTGAGGATGGCACCCATTATGAGTGAGCTGTACATGACCCCGGGACAGGATAATTTTAATACAGGAAGTGTAAGATGGGACGATAATTTAATTACGCATGAAGACAGGCATATACAACAGTTCAGCAATTTTAATAAAGGCTTTACTAAGGCCTTCAGCTTTTTTTTAGGACAGGAAGGACAGTTACTGGCTAATGGGTTATTGCTGCCGGATTATTTTTTTGAAGGTGATGCTGTTTGGCAGGAAACATTGGTGAGTGCACAGGGACGGGGAAGGATGCCCGCTTTTTTCAATAGCTTTAAAGCCTTATGGCTGGAAAATAAAAAATATCCCTGGATGAAATACAGGGCTGGCTCTTTAAAAGACCTTGTTCCTGATCATTATCCTATTGGTTATATATTAGTTTCTTATGGGTATGAAAAATATGGCGAAGATTTTTGGAATAAAGTAACTGATGACGCAGTAAGGTTCAGAAGCCTTTTTAATAAAGCGATAGAGAAACATTCAGGCGTGCCTTTTACACAATTTAGGGAAGATGCCATAAATTATTTTAAAGAAAAATCTTTTCCATTCACTAAAGGCATAGAATTTACAACGAATGGCTATATAACCGGTACAAAAAAGAATGATGTAATTGATTATCTCTATCCCAATTTTATAAGTGATGACAGCATATTGGTGACTAAAACATCTTACAAAAAAATACCTGCTTTTTATTTATTGGTAAACGGAAAGGAAGAAAAAGTAAAGGTAAAGAATTACGTGATCGATGATTATTACTCGTACAGGAATGGTAAGGTTGTCTATGCGTCTTTTCAGTCAGACCCACGATGGGGTAACAGGGATTATAGCGTAATTCAATTGCTGGATATTAAATCTAAAAAGCAAAAGCAAATAACATTTAAGTCTAAATACTTTTCGCCGGATATTAATGGAGCAGGCAATGAAATACTCGCTGTAAATGTAAATACTGACGGAACAAATCATCTCGATCGTTTAAATGCAACAACCGGTGCAGTGGTAGTATCGCTCCCCAATCCCAATAATTATTTCTTTACCCAAACCAAATATATCAACAACAATACTGCCGTATCAGCAGTCCGTGATCCGCAGGGCAGAATGGCATTGGTTTATGTTGATCTGGCCAATGGCAGTACAAAAAATATCACGCCGTTCTCTTTTAATGTACTGGGTTATCCATCTGTAAAGGGGGATACTGTTTATTTTACGATGATGACCAATAATGCAGATAATATTTTTGCGGTTACTTTATGGAACCATACCATTTTCAGGGTAACCAATAACCTTAACGGTGCTTATCATCCTGTAGTAAACTCAAAAAACGAAATACTGTTTTCGTCTTTTACTGCAGAAGGTAATCGTTTGACCAGGATCAATTTAAAAACAGCAGAATGGAAACTTTTTTCTGAAGCAGATGTAACTAATGTTCCCGATAAATATGCCGGGGATGCATTGAAAAAAACGGGCGCAGGGGTTTTATATAATTTGAATGATAAAAAAAATACAGTCACAAAATACCATAAGTCCTTTCACTTATTCAATTTTCACAGCTGGCGTCCCGTTGTCAATGATCCTGAATTTGGATACAGTATTTACAGCGATAATGTGCTGAGCAATTTCAGCAATATCATTAGCTATACTTATAACTACAATGATAAAAGCCATACAGTAGGCATCAACAGTGTGTTCTCGGGATGGTTCCCACAGCTAAGTGTAGGCGCTGAAGAAAATTTTAACCGCACCATTGATACAGCATTTGGGAAATCTGTGCAGTTTAATTCTGCAACTTTTAAAACCGGGTTTAATATTCCTTTGCGCTTTGTTGGTGGCAGAACAAATAAATTTTTGAACTTCGGCGCTGGTTATAATGTGGAGCAATATTATTACAGCGGGGTTACCAAAAATGTGTTTGATAATAAGGCGATAGATTATGCCAGTGCGTTCTTTTCTTTTAGTAACGCGGGCAGGCTGGCAAAGCAAAATATCAACCCAAGATGGGCACAGGCTTTTTCTGCCAGTTACAGGGATGCGTTTACTTTTAAAGACAGCCATAAATTTGTGGGAAGTGCTTCGTTGTATTTCCCGGGGTTATTTGCCAATCATAGTTTAGTTATAAATGGTGCTTATCAAAAAAGGGATACTTTGTCCGATCTCTTCAGTAATACTTTTTCTTATGCAAGAGGATATGAAGCGCTTAGCACGCGGCGCATGTATAAAGTGGGAGTGAATTATCATTTCCCCATATGTTACCCCGATTGGGGAATTAGTGGGATAGTTTATTTCCTGCGCATAAGGGCCAATGCATTTTACGATTATAATAATGCCAAAGCAAGGTTAGTATATTCAAACGGCACCAATATACTTACTGATGTGATCAACCGCAGCGCAGGTGGTGAAATATATTTCGATACAAAAGTGTGGAATTCGCTTCCTGTAAGCATTGGCGTTCGTTATGCACGCCTGCTGGATACCGACCTGTTAAATCCAACCGTAAAGAACAGGTGGGAAATTATCCTGCCAATCGGCCTGATACCTGATTAATTTTTACTGAATAAAACTGCAGGCAAAAAAATATCCTTCCAGTTTATTATCCTGCCACCATTCTTTTTAAATTGTAAATAATCTTTGTAAGTTGGCAGGCTATTGTAATTGGAACGCAAATGCCCATTGGGAGGGACAACAGTACCGGTGGTAATATTTTTTAAAGCAACAGCAAGCATTTTATAATAGTCTGTATGAACATAAAAATAAAATGCGATCATGGATTTTATCAATTCCGGGTTAGTTACTTTTTCCTGGTAATACAGGTCGCCTTTATCAATAGCTTTATTCACTTTATGAAAAGAGATCCCCTGGTCATCATGGGTGATCCCTGCCCATAGATAAGGAAACAAGCCCCTGTTAGTGGGTAACATACTGGCATGTTTATTCAGTACACAAATATTAGGGGCACTCAGCACTTCTTCCTTAAGGATATGGTCTATCATTATTATGACGATATCAATATTATTGGTTTTGATCCATGTAACAAAAGCGGGATCATTGGGCAGGGGCGTTTTATAATAATTAATGTTATGTGCTTTGCAAAGGCGGGCAAATGAAGTATAATACTTGCCCCCAATAGATTTAAAAAAAGCAGTGATCTTAAAAGAAACAGAAAAAAGGAAAAGCTTGATGAAATTCCAGAACCGGAATGTATTTAAAAACCATCTCCTGATCTTGATCTCTTTTTTATTGGCAAAACGCTGGTCACAGGTCCAAAAACCCACGACTTCATATTCTTCCCTGCTAAGTAAACCGGAGTTTAAAACATTATTCCATGCATATAGAGACCATAACTTATCGTCGGTGGATATTATTGCAATTCTTAATTTCGGCATTCTTTACTTTTTAATAATCCTATGCATGGTAGCAAAGATTATTATTGCTGATAAATGTTTTTTTAGTTAATCTGCAACGAATTTATAGAAAGTAATAAAACTAACCTTGAATTGCATTGCTGGTGTGGGTAACAGATTAAGCAGGGTTGCTTAGTATAAGCACATTCTGTGCCATTTATAATTAGACGGCGAACCTTGAAAAAGTTGTTGCATAAAAAGCTGTTCGTAAAACAGCTTTTTAAAAATATTCTTTACAACAAATTATGCCTGTTCCACTATCTCCTCCATTTGAATAGCGCTATGGCTTTCTTCATAAGTGCATTCCCCATTCTTGATGAGGAGTACTTGCGGGGATTCGTGCGTTACTGCAAAGGTCTCGGCTATTTTATTAGATAACTGCCGGTACTTTACCAGGTCGAGGAAGTAAAAATCGATGTTGTCGGGTTGGGAACTTCTTTCCAAACGGGCTTTAGCCATGCTGCTGGTTGCACATCGGGTGCTGTGCTTAAAGATCAATTGTGCTTTTTGACTGGACAATTCCTTTAGACTGTTCAGCTGCTGTTGATCCGTGAGGATTATCCAATTCATAATATTATCCTGGGTAAAATTAATGGATAATACCTTCAGTGCCCGGACATCCTGTCTTACGGCTGCTTGCACAGCTGCTGAATACTGCCGCCATAACGGTCAATAAAGCAAATACAAAAAATAATCTTTTCATTATCTAAAATTTCAGGTTAAAAACGCTAATCTTTGCAAAGTTATTAAGTGCAAAGATAAATTACCAACGGTAAACGGCGAAATGTAGTAAATTATTACCTTTCACCATGGAAATAGTGTAAAAACTACGCTATTTTTAACTTCGTTTTCAATAAAATATGAATTAAACCTTTAAACCGACCATGTTACAACTCACACGCCCTATAGCCTTTATCGACCTGGAAACCACTGGAGTAAGCCTTTCAACAGACCGTATTGTAGAGATCGCTGTCATAAAATTACTGCCAGATGGAAGCAGGCAGGTAAAGAGAAAATTGATCAATCCTCAAATGCCGATCCCGAAAGCATCGAGTGATATTCATGGTATCAGCGACGAAATGGTGAAAGACGCGCCAACTTTTAAACAGGTTGCGAATGAAGTGAAAATGTATCTTGAGGGTTGCGACCTTGGTGGCTATAACAGCAACCGTTTTGATATCCCTATGTTAATGGAAGAGTTCTTAAGAGCGGGAATGGATGTAGACCTTAGCAAAAGAAAAATGGTAGATGTGCAGCATATATTTTATACCATGGAGCCACGCACACTCTCTGCCGCTTACAAGTTCTTTTGCGAAAAAGAATTGATAGATGCCCATAGCGCAGAGGCAGACGTAAATGCAACTATTGATGTATTCCTGGCGCAGTTGAAAAGATATCAACAACTGGGTAACACTGTAGAGTCGGTATTAGGTGTAATAGGCGAAGAAAAAATTGTAGACTATGCCCGCCGCTTTGGATATGATGATAAAGGTGTTGAGATATTCAACTTTGGTAAATACAAAGGCCGCTGTGTGGGAGATGTATTAAAAGCCGAACCCCAATATTATGACTGGATGATGAGGGGCGATTTTCCATTGCATACCAAACAAAAACTCACCGAGATATTCAATAAGACCCTGTTAAAAAACAATTAATTATCCCCGCCCCTCAATATGTGTATAATCCATTAAGGATTTTTTTGTAAATTTGAAATAATCAAATAAAGGCTTTGGAGAAATTAGTTATCATACCTACTTATAACGAAAAAGAAAATATCCAAAATATTATTGGTGCTGTAATTGGTTTGGGGCAAAACTACCATGTACTCATAATCGATGATAATTCTCCTGATGGTACTGCCAATATCGTAAAATCATTATTTGCAAAATATCCCGGCCAGTTATTTTTAGAACAGCGCCAGGGAAAATTAGGATTGGGTACCGCTTATATTTTTGGATTTAAATGGGCGATCGATAAAGGTTATCGTTTCATTTTTGAAATGGATGCCGATTTTTCTCATAACCCCAACGACCTCGAGCGCCTTTACGAAGCATGCAAACAAAAAGATTCCGGTGTTGCCATCGGTTCAAGGTATGTTGCTGGTGGCGCTGTAGCCAATTGGCCTGCTAACAGGATATTCTTATCAAAAGGAGCTTCAGTATATACGAGGATGATCACCTGGATGCCCGTTAAAGATCCCACAGCAGGTTTTGTTTGTTATAAAAGAGAAGTACTGGAAGCCATTAACCTCGACGCGATCTCCTTTGTGGGTTATGCGTTCCAGATCGAAATGAAATTCGCTGCCTGGAAACTGGGTTTCAAAATAACTGAAGTGCCCATTACTTTTATCGACCGTGAACTGGGTGCCAGTAAAATGAACAAAGGCATTGTAAAAGAAGGTATACTGGGTGTATTAAAATTACGCTGGCAAAGCCTGTTTAAAAATTACCGTAAAAGAGTTACCAATGCAGAATACAGCAACTCTGTTTCGTTTCAGCAGCATAAGATAATGCTGGAAAGAGAATAATTTCTCTTCCTGCTATCTTCCATCTTCTATCTTCTATCTTCTTTTTACCTCCCGAATATTTTTTTAAAATCTGTTATGTAATCTAAAAAATTGCTGCATCCCTATAGCACAAACCAACTGTTATGCAGCAAATCCAGCTCAACATTCCTGAGCCATGCCACCAAGACTGGCAGCAGATGACTCCCACAGAACAAGGCCGCTTTTGCAATGCCTGCGCCAAACAGGTGGTTGATTTTAGCATGATGACCGATACACAGGTACTCAATTATTTCCTCAATAAAAAAGATGAAAAGGTTTGCGGCAGGGCTTATCCCGATCAACTGGGCAGAATGATCACCAAGCCAAAAGAACCAAAGAAAAGATTGTTTTGGTATTGGAATTATATCACGATGGTGTTTTTATTTTTCAGCAAGACCAATAGTGCGAAGGCGCAGGTAGGACGATTAAAAGTTGATACTGTTTCGAGATTTAATACTAATTCTTTACAACCAACATTGTTACAATGTGGCGTCAAAGGCATTCCTGTAAATGGGTATTCTATGATCAAAGGAATTGTAAAAGACCGGGAGGGGGAGCCTATTCCATTTGCAGCTGTGCGTATCAAAGAAGGAGAAGTGGGAAGATCTGCCGATAGTAAAGGTGAGTATAGCATAAGAGCGGACATAAGCAAAGAAACACTACTGGTAAGCGCAAGTGGATATAACTCTAAAGAAGTAAGATTAAAAGGGTTAAAAACTTATGATATTATCCTTGAACGTTCTATGTTAGGTGAGGTAGTGGTAGTTGGAGGAATGATCAGCACCGATGGTGACTATTCACCTCCTGTTGAGCCAAAGCATGTTGCCGTACTTGAAGTAAAAGATAATGCTACAATGGAACCGGTTAAAGCTACAGTGATCATTGAAAGAAAAGGATACAATGATACCTATTCTTCGATCACAGATAAAAAAGGAACCTATAAAATTAAAAAGATCAGGGAGTATGAAACGTATACAGTTAAGGTAAAAGCCGATGGATATCTTGACCAGGAATTGCAGATCAAAGGAAGTGAGCTCGATCAACGAAAAATAACGAAACAAATATTTTTAGAGAAAGCACCTGAACTTGCTGACTATAAAAAAATGCCCGCTGTTACCATTAATTCAATTGTAATGGGCAAACTTACAAATCGCACCACAAGTTGCAGTACAGTGGTGGGCGAAACACTCTCATCAGTGCGTATCACAAGAACTTATACAGATACGCTGAATTTGATCACTACAAAAATTACCGGGGACTTAAAAGTATATCCTAATCCTGTACAAAAAGGAAATGTATTCAATCTTGCGTTTAAAGTAAAACAAACTGGAGTATACAATATCCAGGTGGTTAATGCCGTAGGCTTAATTGTCTTGCAAAAGCAATCCACTGCAACAACAAAACAGTATATAGAACAGGTGCCAACAGGACAGGAGTGGAGCAGTGGTATGTATTACGTGAGCATATTTGACGATAAAAATAAATTGATCAGTACCAGTAACTTTCTTATTCAGTAGTTGGTTGTGTTTTATACCGGTCATGATGTTTGCCTCACAGAGTAATCCAAGCAGGAACATCGGACCGGTTTTTTATTTGCCTCCGGCAAAGGTTAGCCACAGACTACACAAATTTTCACGAATTAAATACAATGCATTTATCCGTGTTAATCTGTGTAATCTGTGGCTAACAAATCTGCCGCAGGCAGATCTTATTTAAACGCCGGGTGGAATTGCTCCAGCGTATTCCTTAAATACTCCCTGTCTAAATGCGTATAGATCTCAGTGGTAGTAATGCTTTCGTGGCCCAGCATTTCCTGTACGGCCCGCAGGTCGGCACCACCCTCTACCAAATGCGTAGCAAAGGAATGACGAAAAGTATGTGGCGAAATATTTTTACTGATGCGTGCTTTCTTCGCCAGTTCTTTTAAAATTAAAAATACCATCACACGCGAAAGCCTGCTTCCCCTCCGGTTCAGGAATAAAATATCTTCTTCATCTTTTTTAACAGGTATATGCACCCTGATATCATTCTTATAGATCTTAATGTATTTGATGGCATCGCTTCCAATGGGCACCAGTCTTTCCTTATCACCTTTACCGATCACTCTTATAAAACCAACATCCAGGTAAAGGCAGCTGATCTTCAGGTTCACCAGTTCGCTTACCCTTAAACCGCAACTGTATAAAGTTTCCAGCATGGCCTTATTGCGGCCGCCTTCAGGTTTGCTCAAATCTATCTGTGCAATGATCTGTTCTATTTCTTCAAAACTCAATGTATCGGGTAAACTTCGCTTAAGCTTGGGCGCTTCCAATAAAACGGTAGGGTCGGTTGTTGTGATCTGCTCCAGTAAACAATACTTATAAAAACTGCGCAGCCCCGAAATGATCCTTGCCTGCGATGAAGCGGTCATACCGAGCTCAGCTACCCATTTTACAAACTGCTCCAGTTCTTTAAGTGTGACCTTGTCGGGCGATTGTATCCCGGTACTCAGCAGGAAGGTAGTGAGCTTATCAATATCGTGCAGGTAAGCCTCAACAGAATTATCCGACAGCGACCGCTCTAATTGCAACCAGGCTTTATAGCCTTTTTTATAGGCATCCCACATAGTTCTTGTGTACTGTTGTTTATTTAAAACAATTATACACTAATTTCGCGGTTTCAATTTAATTAGCAGTATTTAAAATTATTTATGCAGGCAATCAATCTCCGTTCCTTTAAGCGAAAAGTAAAGTTGACTAAAAGAAGGATGAAAACTTTTTTAACCAAGACAGAAAAAAATCCCCCGCGTGGCCTGGATAAATTAACTGTTGCACTGGAACCGGCAGTATGGAAAGAAATAGATTGCCTTACCTGCGCTAACTGCTGCAAAACAATGACGCCAACTTATACCACTGCCGATATAAAAAGGATCTCCGCTCATTTCAACCAAACACCACAGGAATTCAAAGACCAGTGGCTGGTATATGAGAAGAAGGATAAGGATTGGCAAAATAAAAAACAGCCCTGCCAGTTCTTAAATTTAAAAGACAATAAGTGTTCTATCTACGAGATACGTCCTTTGGATTGCTCCGGCTTCCCGCATTTACCAAAGAAGAAGATGGTAGATTATATGCACGTGCACAAACAAAATTTAGAATATTGCCCGGCAACTTATAAGTTGGTGGAGAAGATGATGGAAGCGGCGGGAAGAGTTTAGAGTTTAGAGTTTAGAGTTTAGAGTTTAGAGTTTAGAGTTTAGAGT